>WNEY01000936.1_pt1 | contig 19546 bp, 13 predicted proteins | sample 5400531 | NCBI WGS metagenome assembly WNEY01 (sample SAMN13153338, study PRJNA577476) | soil metagenome | isolation source: 200 cm saprolite under Douglas fir tree site 1 | place: USA:California | collected 2015-04-18
CCAGGAGCAGTCCGAACGCGATGAGCACGAGCGCCCAGGGGAAGATCGCGGCGGTGACCTCGGGCCAGCGCTTGGGCATCGTAAAACCTGCCGGGCGGAGCGCGCTGCCTGCGGCGATCGCGGCGAGCAGGACGATGAAGCACGACCACGCGTAGATCTTGCTGAACAAGCCGGCGCCGCGCAGGGCCAGAACCGCGCAGGCCGCGATTACCAGCATTGCGTCGGCCACGCCGGGGTAGATCTTGGCGAGTGAACTGGAGACGCCTGCGGCCAACGCGAGATCGTGCACGCTCGTATACGAAAGGACGCAGGCGCCAGCGGTGAGCGCGATCACGCCGCTGGCCACGACGATCAGCGCGAGCAGTCGCAGGACCTGGCCTCCGTTGTCACCGCCGGGGTCGACCCGGCGGTGCTGGCCGACGGCCACCGTAGCGGCGCTCTGGTCGTGCGACGGCCCAGCCTGGCCGGCCGCACGCTGGTCCCTTCTCCTAGCCACGGCAGTCCTTCCTGCTCAGTCTGCGGTCATATAGTCGTGAAGACAGGCAAGAATCGCGCCGATTACCGCGGTGTTGGCCCGGGGGGACGACCCCACGGAACCCCCCGGGCCAGGAGGGAGATGTCGCGGCGGCGTCGCAGGCGGCCTGCGGCGTCGTGCCTACGCTAGCGATCATGACGTCAAGGGAGACGATATGCCGTACTACCGGGTGACAGGCGAGATTCCCCGAAAGCGTCACATCCGCTTCAATCGTCCCGATGGTGGCTTCTACGCCGAGGAACTTATGGGCGAAGAGGGCTTCTCGTCCGATTCTTCCCTGCTGTACCACGTCCATCCGCCGACCGCGATCGTCAAGAGCGAGGCCGTTGCCGACGGCCTCGGACCGACCAAACTGGCGCCCAATCATCCGTTGCTGCCCAGGCACTACCGCACCGCCGAACTCGCCGTTGGCGGGGATCTGGTCCTTGGTCGGCAGCCGCTGGCCGGCAACGAGGACGTGACCATCTCCTTCGTCGCCGCCGACGCCGAGTCCGAGCTGTACCGGAACTCCGTCGGTGACGAGACGGTCTACCTCCAGTCCGGTGCGGCCAGGCTCGAATCGGTCTACGGAGCGATCGAGGCCGGCGCCGGCGATTACGTCGTGATCCCGCGCGGCACTGTCCATCGTTGGATCCCGACCGCGTCCGGTAGTCACGCCAACACGTCGATCCCGGCTGCCGCTCAAGGCCCCGTCAACGCGCTGGTCATCGAGGCTCGCGGGCACATCCGGCCGCCGAAGCGCTACCTGTCCGACAGCGGCCAGTTCCTGGAGCATGCCCCCTACAGCGAGCGCGATCTGCGCGGGGTAGCCGGCCCGCTGCTCTGCGACGGAGCGGACGTGCCCGTGATCGTACGCAGCCGGGGCGGCCTGACCAGGCTTACCTATGCGTATCACCCGTTCGACGTTGTGGGCTGGGACGGATGCCTTTATCCGTATGCCTTTAACATCTCCGATTTTGAACCGATCGTGAAGCGAACGCACGCACCGCCACCGGTGCATCAGACGTTCGCCGGGCCCAACTTCGTGGTCTGCTCGTTCTGCCCGCGACCGTTCGACTTCGACCCGGAATCGGTGCCTATCCCGTATAACCATCACAATGTTGATTCGGACGAATTCATGTTCTACGTGGCGGGCGACTACTCCGCGCGAGCCGGGTCTGGCGTGGGCATCGGCTCGGTGACATTGCATCCGTCGGGCTTCACGCACGGCCCGACGCCTGGCGCCGTCGAGGCCGTGATCGCCGGGCTAGCGGCCGGGCGCACCAGTACCGACGAGACCGCCGTGATGGTGGACACCTTCCGGCCGCTGCAACTCGCGTCGCAGGCAACCGCGGCCGAGGACACGGAGTACGCCTGGAGCTGGGCCCGAGCCGCCAGAGGGGGCGCGCATGGCTGAGGCACCTGAGAGCGAGGCCCAGGGCAGCGAGATCCAAGGCCGCGTCCCGCTGCCCGACGCGGCCAGGGCGCTGTTCGCGGGAGTCAACTTCGTGACCGTCGCGACCATCGACCCGGACGGAAGGCCGCAGCTCAGCGTCGTCTGGGCCAAGCTCGACGGCGACGACGTGCTGTTCTCCACGATCAAGGGCCGCCGCAAGTACGCGAACCTGGTCAGGGACGGCCGGGCCAGCGCGCTGGTGTACCCGGCCGACGACGCGTACAGCTACGCCGAGGTCAGGGGCCGGGTGACGATCACCGATGATCCGTCAGCGCGCCTGATCAACGAACTGTCGATCAAGTACACCGGCGAGCCGTTCGGCGACCGGCCTGGTGAGGAGCGAGTGATCGTCCGGATCATCCCCGACAACGTCGTACTCTACGTGGACTGACCCGCGAGCAGGCCGGGCCCGGGACGAGTCCGGCCCCGGTAGCCTAGACGAATGACGTTGCGCATTCACGATACGGCCACGCGCTCCGTGCGCGAGTTCGTCCCGGTTGTACCGGGTAAGGCCGGTCTTTACTTGTGTGGCGCGACGGTGCAGGCTCCACCGCACATCGGCCACATCAGGTCGGGCGTCAGCTTCGACATCGTCGTCCGCTGGCTGAAGGTGACCGGCTACGACGTGACGTTCTGCCGGAACGTGACCGACATCGACGACAAGATCCTGCGGGTAGCGGCCGAGCAAGGCGTCCAGTGGTGGGCCGTGGCCGAGCGGAACCAGCGGGCGTTCACCCGGGCCTACAACGCGCTCGGCTGCCTGCCGCCCGACGTGGAGCCGCGCGCGACGGGCCACGTGCCCGAGATGATCGTGCTGATGCGGCGGCTGATCGACTCCGGGCACGCCTACGCGGCTGCGCCGATCCGGGGGGACGACCCCCCGGGGCCCCCCGCGAGCGGCGACGTGTACTTCGACGTGACCTCGTTCGACCGGTACGGTGCGCTGTCCAGGCAGGCACTCGAAAACGTGCTGCCGGCCGCCACAGTGCTGGCCCGGGGGGACTACCCCCCGGATCCCCCCGGCGACCCCGACGACGGAACTAAACGCGACCCGCGCGACTTCGCGCTGTGGAAGGGCCGCAAGCCCGGCGAGCCCGGCTGGGAGACGCCGTGGGGCGATGGCCGGCCCGGCTGGCACCTGGAGTGCTCGGCGATGGCCACCAAGTACCTGGGCGCGACGTTCGACATCCACGGTGGCGGCATCGACTTGATCTTCCCGCACCACGAGAACGAGCTGGCCCAGTCGAGCGCGGCCGGAGACGGTTTCGCCCGGTACTGGATGCACAACGGCCTGGTCAGGATCCGCACCGAGAAGATGTCCAAGTCGCTGGGCAACTCGCTGCTCGTCGACGCGATGGTGACCAAGGTCCGTCCGGTCGAGCTGCGCTACTACCTCGGCCAGGCGCACTACCGATCCGACATCGAGTACTCAGAGCACGCGCTGGACGAGGCCGTGGCCGCCTACCGCCGCATCGAAGGCTTCCTCACCAGGGCAATCGAGGCGGCCGGCCCGCCCGCACAAGACGGGCAGCCACCGGGCCAAACAGCAGCAGCGCTGCCGGGCGCCGCGACCGGCCTCCCGTCGGCGAGCAGCCTGCCGGCCGCGTTCGCCGCCGCGCTTGATGACGACTTCGCGGTGCCCCAGGCCCTCGCGGTCATGCACGAGGCGGTCAGGGAAGGCAACACCGCGCTGGCCGTCGGCGACCACGCCGGGGCGGCCAAGCAAGCCGAGTCCGTGCTCGCCATGCTCGCGGTTTTGGGGCTTGATCCGTTCGCGCCGCCGTTCGCCGCCGCTGGGGGCGGAGACCTCACCGCCGTGGTCGACGCTCTCGTCAGCGTCGCGCTCGAGCAGCGGCAGGCGGCGCGGGCCCGCAAGGACTACGCGGCCGCCGACGCGATCAGGGATCAGCTAAAGGAGGCCGGTGTGGTCGTCGAGGACACCACCTCAGGATCGCGTTGGGAGCTGGCCCGATGAGCGGCAAGGTTGGCAGCGGCGGCAAGGCCGGCGGCGGCAAGCAGGGCGGCGGTGGCCGGGCCAGCGTGTCCAAGGCGGGCCGGCCTCGCCCGGGCACCGGTGGTTACGGCCGCCGCAAGCTGGAAGGCAAGGGCCCGACGCCACCGGCCGAGCAGAGGCCAGGGCATCCGGCCCAGCGCCGGGCCGCTGCCGCCGCTTCGGCTGCGAGCCGGTCCCAGACCGGCCGCGACGCCACGTCAGGCCGCAGTGCTGGCCCGGGGGGCCGACCCCCAGCAGGAGCCCCTCGCGAACAAGAAACGCGCCGCGCAAATTTTTCTCCCGAAAAAGGCATTCCCGGGCGAACGCCAGCCATCCGGGGCGGACGCGGCGCCGGCAACGTGGCCGAAATTGTGGCGGGGCGCAACCCGGTGCTCGAATCGTTGCGCGCGGACGTACCGGCCACGGCGCTGCATGTCGGCCCGCGGCTGGACGCGGACGAGCGGATCACCGAGGCGGTCAAGCTGGCCGCCGACCGGGGCATTCCGGTCGTGGAGGCCGGGCGCGCCGAGCTTGACCGGTTCACCGGCGGGGCCATACACCAGGGGCTGGCGCTTCGGATCAGGCCGTACTCCTATGCGCACGCCGACGACCTGATCGCGGACAGCAGGTTGCCACTAGTTGTCGCGCTGGACGGGGTGACCGATCCGCGTAACCTCGGCGCGGTTGCTCGCTCGGTGGCGGCGTTCGGCGGCGACGGCGTGCTCGTGCCCGCGCGGCGATCGGCTGGCGTCACCGCCGGTGCCTGGAAGGCGTCGGCCGGCGCACTCGCCCGGTTGCCGGTCGCTCAGGCCTCGAACCTGTCGCTGGCCCTGGCCGCCTACGCCAAGGCCGGCCTGTTCATCGTCGGGCTGGACGCCGACGCGGACACCGACATCGGCTCGCTCGACCTGGCCACCGGCCCGCTGGTGCTGGTGATCGGCTCGGAGGGCAAGGGCCTATCGAGGCTGGTCGCGCAGCACTGTGACCAGATCGCGAGGATTCCGATCACCGGCGCGGAGTCACTGAACGCGAGCGTCGCGGCCGGAATCGCGCTCTACCAGATCACCCAGCTGCGCGCCGCCGAGGCCTGAGAGCCCTAGCCCGCCGTCGCCAGCCGCCGCCGGGCGATCTTGCCGCGCGGCAGCTGGCTGACCGTCGTCCCGTCGTCGTCGAGCGCCAGCTCGGGCAGTGCGCTCGCGGGCCAGGCGATCAGCGGGTCGGGTTCGATAGCTATCTCCAGGCTCTTGCCGCTGTATTCGAAAAGCGACAATATATAACGCATTACTTCAAGTCGGGCACGTTTCTTATCGTTACCTTTGACCACGGTCCAAGGGGCGCCGGGGAGGTCGGTGTGCCGGAACATGGTTTCCTTGGCTCTGGTGTACTCGTCCCACTTGTCGAGTGAGGCCAGGTCGATCGCACTGAGCTTCCACGACTTGACGGGGTCGGAGTGCCGGTCGACGAAGCGGCGCAACTGCTCGGCGCGGGTGATGGAGAACCAGAGCTTGATCACCTTGATGCCTTCGGTCATCAGGCCGCGCTCGAATTCTGGCACGTCGGCGAGGAACCTTTCGTACTCCTCTGGCTGGCAGAAGCCCATCACGTGCTCGACGCCGGCCCGGTTGTACCAGGACCGGTCGAACATCACGATCTCGCCGGGCAGCGGCAGGTGCGGCAGGAACCGGCGCAGGTAGTTATCGCCCTGCTCGTGCGCGGCCGGCTTCTCCAGGGCTACGACTCGCACTCCGCGCGGGTTCAGGTGCTCGGCGACGCGCCTGATCGCACCGCCTTTCCCGGCGGCGTCCCGGCCTTCGAAGATGATCAGAACCCGGTCGCCGGACTCCTTGATCGAGCGTTGCAGCTTGAGCAGTTCGATCTGGAGCATCCGCTTCGTCTGCTCATACGGCTTGCGGGCGAGCCGGGACGGGTACGGGTAATTCTCCTGCCAGGGGGCGAGATGGTCGGCGTCGGCGCCGTCGGCCCGGCTCAGGGCGACCCGGCCATTCTTGCGGTGTTTAAGGCTGAACCCGAGTTCGGCGGCCAGCTTGTCGAGCTGCGTGCGTACCGCGTCGCCGTCGCCAAGCTCGCCTGCCGCCACCTCAGTGCTCACTGGTACCTCAGTGCCCACTGTGCCTCCGGGTTCTGCTCGCCCCAACCAATCCGCTTCGGCCGATCTGCACCTGATGCCCAGCAACAGGTCAAGCGATGCGATGTGGCAGGTAACGGGATGCCAAGGGGCCGGGCGGATCGCCAGGCTTGGTTCGCCTGGTCTGCGCCGCGCACGCGTAGGGTCATTACCTTGAGATTTGGTAACGCCGCAACCTGATGCTGGCTATCGGAGTCTAAGGGCTGGAATAGTTGCTTACTGGACGTTCTGGGCGACCTGGCGTCCTTAATTTAGGTACTGACGGGAGTACACATGGGGCACGGAAGTTGGCGGTGGCTGGCCGGTGCTGGCAGCGCAGCCGCGATCGGGGCGACGATCCTGGCCATGGCGCCGGTGGCGGGGGCCAGCCTGGCGCACCCGCAGTTGCGGACTGCGGTGGCCGTTGCCGCGCAGCCGGGCTCGAAGTACAAGCCGACCCATAGGACGCTGACGTTCGGCATGCGTGGCGCTGCGGTGAAGGCGGTGCAGCAGCGGCTGACCTTCCTGCACTACTACGCGGGCAAGGCTGATGGCCGTTTCGGCTGGGACACGATGGAGGCGGTCTGGGCGTTCAAGGAGGTGCAGTCGGGTAAGGCGATCCCGCCGAACCCGGACCGGGTGACACCGTTCATGCAGCGCCAGTTGCTGCACCCGAAGAAGCCCAAGGTGCTCGTGCGCGGCGCGCACTGGACCCGGATCGAGGTCAACAAGGACGACGGCGTGCTGGTCGTCTATCACAACAAGAAGATCGTGCTGATCAGCCACATCTCGTCGGCGGCGGCGTGCCGCGACGATGGCTGCGGCTGGGTCACGCCGGATGGCACCTACCGGGCGCTGGAATACCTTCCAGGAGCCGTTCCAGACTCGAGCTTCGGTGGATTCTTGTACAACCCGGTGTTCTTCATCGGCCGCGCGTTCGCCATTCACGGGATGCCTAACCCGACGTCTACGTTCAGCAATGACGGCGTGCCGCTGAACGCGGCCTCGCACGGCTGCGTGCGGATCCCGCTGGACATCTCGACGTTCCTGCACAAGCTGATCCACATCAGCTCGACCTCCGGTACGAAGATCTACATCAAGGGCGGGCCTCAGCCGGACGGCGGCATCTGAGCCGGTAGAATAACCTCCCTCTTAGCTAGGGAAATACGCTGGTTGTCACCGGCCGGGCGGCCGGCCGGTGACCAGGGTGGGGTGGGTTTAATGCGACGTTTCCTTGTGGCGGCTGCGGCGGTAGCGGTGGCTGGAGGCCTCGTGGCCTGTGGCACTTCGTCGTCTTCAAACAGCCCCGGTGGTTCTGGCAATTCGAGTACGGCGGCGACGACTAGCTGCACCAAGTCCGGGATTTCGCACCTGCTGTTCAAGCCGGGCGTGCTGACCGTCGCGACCGACAACCCGGTGTACACGCCCTGGTTCGTGAACAACACCCCGACTAACGGAAAGGGCTACGAGAGCGCGGTCGCCTACGCGGTCGCCGCTCAGCTCGGCTTCAGCAAGTCGCAGGTGACCTGGGTGCACGAGCCGTTCAACAGCGTCTACGCCCCAGGGCCTAAGTCGTTCGACTTCGACATCAACGAGGTCTCGGTTACCCCGGCGCGAGCCCAGGCGGTGACGTTCTCCAAGAGCTACTACCCGGTGCAGCAGGCGATCGTCGCAATTAAGGGTACGCCGATCGTGACCAAGCACTCGCCGGCCCAGCTGAAGACCTACCAATACGGCGACCAGATCGGCACGACCGGGCTGACCTACATCAACACCGAGATCCAGCCGACCAAGCAGCCCAAGGTGTTCAACACGCTCGCGCTGGCCGCGTCGGCGCTGGCGGCGCACCGGATCGACGCGCTGATCACCGACACGCCGACCGCGCAGTACATGGCGTCCTTCCAGCTCAAGCACGCGGTGCTGGTGGCCCAGTTCCCGACCGTGGGCGAGCACTACGGACTCGTGCTGGCCAAGAACAACCCGCTGGTGACCTGCGTGAACTCGGCCCTGGACAAGCTGGACACCAACGGCACGCTGACCGCGCTGCAGCACCAGTGGCTGGGGATCTACCTCAAGTTCCCGACGATCAAGCCCTAGCTTGACCTACGACGCCGAGCCGGCTGGTACCCCCGTCGGCAGTTTCACCAGCGGCCGCGGGCCCCGGCTGTTCACCGGCGGCGGGCGGCGAGGTGTCGTTATATCTTCGCTGAGCACGATCGTCGTGCTGGCGGTCCTGTTGCTGATCTTTTTGCTCTCTCCGGGCGCGCGCGCGTTCGAGCACGCGTTCTTCTATCCGCACGACATGTGGCAGGCCTTCATCGGCAACCCGAAGAAGGGCTACTACTCGGTGGGCGCGGCGATCTGGCTCAACATCAGGATGTTCCTGATCGCCGAGGTGCTGATCCTGCCGATCGCGCTGCTGCTCGCGCTGATCAGGCAGTCCACGCATCCGGCGTTGTTCCCGATCAGGGTGCTGGCCACGATCTTCGTCGACTTCTTCAGGGGCGTCCCACTGATCTTGGTGGTGCTGGCGCTCGGGCTCGGCGTCCCGGCCCTCGACCTGCCGGTGATCTCGCACCAGCCGGATGTGGTCTACGGCGTGACCGCGCTCGTACTGTCTTACTCGGCTTACGTGTCTGAGGTCTATCGGGCCGGGCTGAACTCGGTGCACCGGAGTCAGGTCGCGGCGGCCAGGTCGCTCGGGCTGCCGCAGCGGACGGCGCTGCGGTACGTGATCTTGCCGCAGGCGGTGCGCAACATCATCCCGCCGCTGCTCAACGACTTCATCTCGCTGCAGAAGGACACGGCGCTGGTCGGTGTGCTCGGCGTGATCGAGGCCAACCAGGCCGCCGGGATCTACTCCTCGCTGATCTTCAACTATTCGAGCTTCACCGTCGCCGCGATCTTGTTCCTGATCCTGACGATTCCGCTCGCTCGTTTCACCGATGGCCTGGTGGATCGCGACCGGCGGCGCCGTCTGGCCGGGGCTGTCGTATGAGCCCGGCCGTCGAGATCTCTGGCTTGCGTAAGTCGTTCGGGCCGAACCTGGTTTTGGGCGGGGTCGACCTGGCGGTCGACTCGCACGAGGTGATCTGCCTGATCGGGGCGTCGGGGTCGGGCAAGTCGACGCTGTTGCGCTGCATCAACCTGCTGGAGCCGATCGACGGCGGCCATATCCGCCTGCTGGGGCAAGACATCACGGTCCCTGGGATTGACCCGAACCTGGTCAGGCGGCAGATCGGGATCGTGTTCCAGTCGTTCAATCTGTTTCCGCACATGAACGTGCTTCGGAACGTGACGCTGGCGCCGATGAAGGTGCTGAAAATGACCGCCGTGCAGGCGAAGACCGAGGCGCTGGGGCTGCTTGACCGGTTCGGCCTCGCCGAGAAGGCTTCTGAATTTCCCGACCGGCTGTCCGGCGGGCAGCAGCAGCGGGTCGCGATCGTGCGGGCGCTGGCCATGCAGCCGCAGATCATGCTGCTCGATGAGGTCACCAGCGCGCTCGACCCTGAGCTCGTCGCCGAGGTGCTCGATGTCATCGGTGAGCTGGCTTCTGGCGGAATGACGATGCTGATCGCGACTCACGAGATGGGCTTTGCCCGGGAGATCGCCAACCGGGTTTGCTTTCTCGAAGAAGGAAGAATTATCGAGGACGCGCCGCCCGCGGAGTTGTTCACCGATCCGAAGGACGAGCGCACGCGGCGGTTCCTGCGCCGCATCGTCGAGGCCAAGCGCCTCTGAGGCGGGCGTCGGTCGCGTCTGGGCGTCTGCCCTAAATCAACGCGTCGCGTTATAGTCCTTCAAAGTTGAAACGAAATGGTGCGACACCACCTCGAGGAGATGACTAGTGCCTAACTTCCCGCGAAGACTAGCGGCAGCGCTGTCCCCGGCGCTGCTGCTAGCAGGAGCCGTCGCGGTGGCCGGGCCGGCCGGAGCCGCTCCGGCGACGACCACCTGCCCGAGCCCGATCGTCACCGGTGACACCGTGCTGTGCGGATCTCTCGCCGATGGCGCCACCTATCTAATCGAAGTGCCACCGCACTGGAACAAGACCCTGTTCCTCTACAGCCACGGTTACGTGACCCCCGGCAGCGCCAACCCGGCGACCGACGTCGGGGACCCGGTCACCGGCGGCTGGCTGCTGGCCAACGGCTTCGCGCTGGCCGGTTCCTCGTACGCGATGACCGGCTGGTCGATCCAGTCCGCACTGCCGGACCAGATCTCCACCTTGCATACGTTCGCCAAGATGGTGGGCCGGCCTCGGCACACGATCGTCTGGGGCCACTCGCTCGGCGGCATCATCACCGCTGGCCTGATCCAGGACTTCCCCCGCGACTTTGACGCCGCGCTGCCGATGTGCGGCGTGTTGTCCGGCGGCGTAGCGACCTGGAACACCGCGCTCGACGCTGAGGTCGCCTTCCAGACACTGGTCGACCCGTCGGTCAGCGTCGTGAACATCACCAACCCGGTCGGCAACCTGACCGGTGCCGAAGGTGCGCTCGCGGCGGCCCAAGGCACGGCAGCCGGCAAGGCGCGGATAGCGCTCGGCGCCGCGCTCGGTGACACCCCCGGCTGGTTCACGCCGCTGTCTCCCGAGCCGGCGGCGAACGACTTCGCCGGCCAGGAGGCGAACCAGTTCCTGTGGGACAGCCGGGTGGACTTCCCGTTCGTATTCGACTTCCGTGCTCAGCTCGAGCAGGTGGCCGGCGGTAACCCGTCCTGGACCACCGGCGTGAACTTCTTCCAGCAGTTCCGGCGCTCGGCCGACCGGCGCGAAGTCATCGCGCTGTACAAGGCGGCCGGTCTTAACCTGCGGGCCGACCTGCGCAAGCTGAACCAGGCGACCAGGATCTCGGCCGTACCGGCCGCGGTGCGGTACCTGGCTCGCAACATCGCCTTCAACGGCCGGATCCACATTCCGGTGCTAACCCTGCACACCACCGGTGACGGCCTCGTGGTGCCGGAAAACGAGCAGGCGTACGACCGCGTGGTGCACCGCGCGGGTCGGGGCCGGTTGCTCCGTCAGGAGTTCATCCACCGGGCCGGGCACTGCGCGTTCACTCCGGCCGAGACCGTCGCGGCGGTCAAGGTTCTGCTCGACCGGATGCCCACCCGCCGCTGGGACGACCGCGCGCTGCGGCCGGCCAGCATGAACGCCTCCGCCAACGCCCTGGGTCCGAAGTTCAACATCTTCGTGTCCGGCGGCAAGGTGGTGCCGGTTGTGCCCGCCTACATCCGCTTCCGGCCGACGCCGTATCTGCGGCCGTTCGATCTGCTGTTCAGGTTCCGCCGGTAGGTAACTGCCTTTGGCAGACGCAGAGGCGCCCAGGGCCGGTGTGGTCCTGGGCGCCTCTTGCCGGTTTGGGGTTACTGGCCGCGCTTGAGCGGGCCGAGCTTGTTGAGCCGCCACCAGGTGAGGCATGAGTAGAAGACGAACAGCGCCGCCATGGCCGCCATGTCGATGATCCACGCCTTAGCGGTGTGGTTCCAGTACGGGTCGGGGGAGTGCGCGGCGGTGAAGCCGCCGATCGTGTTCAGATCGGTCGTGGCCGCGTTGGCCGCGAAGCCCCATCGTGATGGCGTGAACCAGGCGATCTCCTCGATGCCTACCTTGCCGTGAATCGCGAAGATACCGCCGGTGGTCACCACTTGGACCATGACCAGCAGGAAGACCAGCGGCATCGCCCGTTCGGCCGTGCTCACCGCCGAGGACACCAGCAGCCCGATCGCCATCGAGGCGATGCCGAACAGTGCCACCGACAGCATCACCTCGACCAGCGGTATCGGCAGCAGCGCACCCTTGGGCGGGAACGTCGTGCCGGTGAGGCCGATGAGGACGAGCAGCACGGCCTGGAAGGCGCTGATCACTCCGAGCACGATCAGTTTCGACATGAGATAGGCCCCGGCCGATAGGCCGGCGGATCTCTCGCGGGAGTAGATCGGTCTTTCCTTAACAATCTCCCTGACCGAGTTCAGCGCGCCGGCGAAGCACGCGCCAAGGATCAAGATGAGCAAGACCGATTGAGCGCCGTTATTGAAGTGCCCGGCGGCCGCGGCCGACTTCGATACCGTGAACCCGCCTGTCAGCGGGAAAAGTCTGACCATCGCGCCGAGGCCGACGATCACGCCGATCAGCAGCGCGAGGAAACCGCGGTCAGAGGCGAGCACGGCCATGTAGCGCCGCACCAGCGTGGACATCTGAGCGACCCGGTTGCTGCTCGGGGCCACGGTGGGCACCGGCCGTGGTGCCCGCTGCTGGCTGGCCGCGGCGCCGTCCATTCCGGCCACGATGTACTGCTGGAAGTACGACGAGTTGCGGTACTCGGCCGCCCAGTCGCGGTTCGGCTCGCGCTCGAACGATTGGAACACCTCAGCCCAGCCGGGCTGGTTGAAGTGCTTGAGCCCGTCTTGGGGCGCGCCGAAATACGCGATCTTGCCGCCGGGCACGAGCACGAGCAGCCGGTCGCACAAGTTCAGGTTGGCGACTGAGTGGGTGACCACGATGACCGTGCGGCCACCGTGCGCCAGCTCGGACATCTGCTCCATGACCGACTTGTCGAGACCGGGGTCAAGCCCGGAGGTCGGCTCGTCGAGGAACAGCAGCGACGGCTTGGTCATCAGCTCGAGGGCGACGTTCACCCGCTTTTGCTGGCCGCCGGACATGGCTGCGGTCTTGGTCTCCGCGTGCTGGCTGAGCGCGAGCTCGCCTAGCACCTCGTCGATCCGGTGCATCCGCTCGGACTTGCTGGTGTCCCTCGGGAATCGCAGCTCGGCCGCGTAGCCGAGCGCCCGGCGCGCGGTGAGCTGGGTATGCAGGATGTTCTCCTGCGGCACCAGGCCGATCCGGTTCCGCAGCTCCTGGTAGTTCATGTACAGGTCGCGGTTGTCGTACAGCACCGTGCCGTGGTTCGCCGGCGAGATTCCGGTCAGCGCGCCGAGCAAGGTGGACTTGCCAGCGCCGCTAGGTCCGATCACGCCCATCAGGCAGCGCTCGCCGAGCGGGAACGTGACGTGGTCAAGCAGCACCCGGCCGCTGGGCAGCGTGACGGTCAGGTCGTTGGCGATGTAGGAGATATCGCCGGTGTCGAGGAACTCTTGCAGCGTGTCGCCGGCCAGCTGGTAGGTGGCCGGGCCGACGCTGATGATGTCCCGCTCGGTCACCGGCGCCGAGCCGACTCGCTGGCCGTTGACGAACGTGCCGTTGTGGCTGCCGAGGTCGACGATCACGAAGCCGCCGCGCTGATCGCGGCGCAGCTCGGCGTGGTACCTGGAGACCGACAGGTCGTTGACGACCAGGTGGTTGTCGGCCGCCCGGCCGATCTTTGCCAGCACGGGCTGCTGCTGTTGCGCAGGCAGCTGGAACACGGCGCTCGGCAGACGGTCGTCCTTGACCACGGACCGGCCGGGTGGCGGCGGTCCGCCGTAGCCGCCGCGCCCGCCACCGCCAAAGCCGCCACCGGGCACGCGCGGGACGGCCGGGTTGGGCGGCGGCGGTCCCTGCGGAGTCTGCCCGTAGTTGTTAGGCAGGATGCCGCCCTGGGGCACCGGCCCGGGCTGCTGACGCACGCCGGCCGGAGCGGCCACCTCGCACGACAGTGCGGGCCCGTCGTTGGGGTGACCCAGCCTGACCGCGCACGTCGAAGAGATGGACAGCCGCTGCACCCGGTTGCTGCCCTGGAAGGTCCCGTTGGTCGACCCGACATCTTCGAGTAGCCAGGTGGACCCGTCCAGCCGCAGAACCGCGTGCCGCCATGAGACTCGGGAGTCATTCACGACGATGTCAGCTTGCGGGTCGCGGCCTACGAAGTAACTGCGGCCAGCTGACAGCGAACGCTCCGAATCAGGGGTGCGCACGCGCAGGGCTGGACCTACGGGAGAGTTGCCGAACTCAGGACTCATGAAGCAACTGTAGAACGGATTTACCCTGCGTATGTATCGGGCTTTTGGCGAAGTTCAACCGGCTGCTCGTTCAGCGATCTTCGAATCCAGCTTGCTGGGGCATTTTAAGCTAGTTTAAGCTGAAATACTTGATATATTCCACTCTTCATCCCCGCGACCTCGGTCACCCCGTCCGCTGGCAGTGACACAGTGCGTGCGAATCCTTACGCTCTGGTCGGGCAGCGCGATCGGCTCCATTGCGCCGGAGTATGGTCGCATCCGATACTAGAAAAGGGGCGCATGTTAAGTAATCTTCTGACCCGTCGTATGTTCTATGGCCACATAGGTGCATTTGAGCCCGAGTTCGCGTGCGGGAGAGCATGGTGAGCGAGGAGTCTGCGCAGGCATTGCCGAAGTCGGCGCAATTTGGCGCGGGATCGAAAATCGCGGGTTACGTGATCGAGGAAAAGATCGGTCAGGGCGGCATGGCCGTGGTGTTCCGCGCGCACGACGAGCGGCTCGACCGGACGGTGGCGCTGAAGCTCCTGGCGCCGGCGCTGGCCGAGGATGAGGCGTTCAGGCAGCGATTTATCCGCGAGTCGAGAGCCGCCGCCGCGGTCGACGATCCGCACATCATCCCGGTGTACGACGCCGGCGAGGCTAGCGGCGGGCTGTTTATCGCGATGCGGTTCGTCCGCGGTGGTGACGTCCGCTCGCTGCTCGACCGGACCGGGCCGATGCCGGCCGACCGGGCCGCGGCGATCGTGTCACAGGCAGCCTCGGCCCTCGATTCCGCGCACGCCAAGGGCCTGGTGCACCGCGATGTCAAGCCGGCGAACATGCTGCTCGACCGCGACACCGACGATGACCGGCCCGATCACGTCTACCTAACGGATTTCGGGCTGAGCAAACTGTCGCTGCAGAGCACCGGGCTTACCGACACCGGCACCTTCCTCGGCACGCTGGATTACATCGCGCCTGAGCAGATCGAAGGCAAGCTGGTAGATGGCCGGGCCGATCAGTATTCGCTGGCCTGCGCCGCGTTCGAGTTGCTGACCGGCAGCACGCCGTTCAGGCGCGAGGACCGGAAGGAACTGATGGCGGTTATGTACGCGCAGCTGTCAGAACCGCCGCCGGCGCTGTCGGGGCGCAGACCTGACCTGCCCGTCGCGGCCGACTATGTGTTCGCTCGCGCTCTGGCCAAGGCCCCGGCTGACCGGTACCAAACCTGCCGGGAGTTCACCAGTGCCCTGCGCGGCGCGCTCGGTCTGGCGCCTTCAGAAGCGCCCTCGGCCCCGATCGGCCGCCCGCTTACCGAGGCGGCTCCGTTGTCGGCGATGCCAGCAGGCGCCTACGGCGCTGTCGCAGGAACCCCGCCGCCGCAGGAGTATCAGCCGTACGCAGCCACCTCCGGGCCGACCGCAGCGCCGCCGACGCCACCGCCGGGTGGTTACGACCAGTACCAGCAGTGGCATCAGAACCTGCAGCAGCAAAGACGGCAGCGCCTTACGCCGGTGCTTCTGATCGTGGTCGGCGTCCTGGTCGCGGCCGGGATCGTGAGCGGCGCGCTGGTGTTTCGTTCCCACGATTCGTCAAACGCGACATCCGGCGAGAACTCACCGAACGCCAGATCAGGCTCGGGAAACACGACGCCGAACGGGAGCGCGTCGAGCCAGCCGCAGAGCCAGGGCGCCGCGGCGCCGACCGGTTCTGACGGCTTCCAGATGGTCATGACGTTTAGCCCGAGGTTGTCGGTTTCGATCACCTCGGCGTCCTGGAATCCCGCCGGCACGCTGGTCGCGAACAGCGACAAGAATGGCAGTACCTACCTGTGGGACCCCTCGACCGGGCTGTTGGCGCATGTGCCGTTCACCGAGCCCGGCCGGGCGTTCGCGACGGCCTTCAGCCCGGACGGCTCGCTGCTGGCTGTCGGGTACTCCACCGGCGCGACGTACCTGTGGAACGTCAAGTCCGGGCAGCTCATGGCCACGCTGCCCGACCCCGGGCCGTCAGCGGGCAAGGAAGTTGACTCGGTGGCGTTCAGCCCTGACGGCCAGACGCTGGTGACCAGCGACGGGAACTCCGATGTCAACCTCTGGCACGTGCCCTCTGGCGGGCACGGTACGTCCTTGATGGCCAGCCTGGCCGATCCGGGCGGCACCGGGGTGTTCTCGGCCGTCTTCAGCAGCCAGGGGGTCCTGGCAACCGGCGACTACGACGGCAAGGTCTACCTGTGGAACCTGGATACCGGGACGCCGACCCTGGCGTTCTCGCTGCCCGGCGGAGCATCGTCGTGCGGGTCTAGCATCTGCTCCTCGATCAGCGCGCTGGCGTTCAGTCATGACGGCAGCGTGCTGGCGGCCGGGGACGAGAGCGGCAACACCGAGCTGTGGAGCGTGCCCAACCAGTCAGGAACCGGATTCGACGTCCCGCAGGCGGCCACGGGCAGGTCGATCTGGGGTCTGTCGTTCAGCCGTTCGGGCCTGCTGGCCATGGCCGACGGCAACGGCCATAGCTACGTGTACCAGGTCGCCAGCGCGACCCTGGAGGCCACGCTGCGCCGCCAGCTAGCCGATCCGAGCCCAGGCCCCCAGGGTGTCGGCACGCTTGGCTTCAGCCCTGATGGGAAGTACCTGGTCACAGGTGACACCAATGGCAAGGCCTATCTTTGGCATCTAGGCTGAGCTGATTGCTTTGCCGCTGCGCCGTCCGAGCCGGTCGGCCGGTGTGGAAAGCTGAACGATATGGATCGCCGGACGGGCGGGTAAGTTGCGGGGGACATGGTCAAACCGGATACTTGGAGCACTCATCTGACTGACCGGCCGGGTTGCTCGTTTCCGTTGACCATGCTTAGCAGATCCGGATTCTCGGGGAAATCAGGACGATACGGAAATGGCGAAGAAGCGGTGCTGCCGGACGCAGTGGCCAGACCATAACCGCTTGGAGGCACGGTGACGGACACCCCAGGGCCGCCGGGTAGCTTCGCGCCGGGGGCGCGCATAGCCGGTTACCTGCTGGAAGAGCAGATCGGCCAGGGCGGCATGGCCGTGGTGTTCCGTGCCCACGACGAGCGGCTCGACCGCACGGTGGCGCTCAAGATCCTCTCGCCGACGCTCGCCGCCGACGAAGCGTTCAGGCAGCGATTCATCCGCGAGTCACGAGCGGCCGCCGCGGTCGATGACCCGCACATCATCCCGGTCTTCGAGGCCGGCGAGTCGAGCGGCGTGCTGTTTATCGCGATGCGGTACGTACGCGGCGGTGACGTCCGCTCCTTGGTCGGCGAACTCGGACCGCTGCCGCCAGGCCGCGTGACCGAGGTCGTCTCGCAGGTCGCCTCCGCGCTTGATGCGGCGCATGGCCGCGGCCTTGTGCACCGGGACGTCAAGCCGGCGAACATGCTGCTCGACTCGCGCGGTGGCATCGGGCGCCCCGATCACGTCTACCTGTCCGACTTCGGCCTGAGCAAGGCGTCCCTGCAGTCCAGCGGCCTGACCGGGACCGGCACGTTCCTCGGCACGCTGGACTACATCGCTCCCGAGCAGATCGAGGGCAAGCCGGTCGATGGCCGCGCCGATGAGTACGCACTGGCCTGCGCCGCCTACGAGCTGATCACTGGCGTGCCGCCGTTCCAGCGCGATGACGCGATGGCCGTCATGTACGCGCAGATCTCCGAGCCGCCTCCGCCGGCTACCTCGAGGCGGCCCGAGCTTCCCGTTGCCGTCGACGCCGTGTTCGCCCGGGGCCTGGCTAAGGCGCCGGCTGACCGGTTCAGGAGTTGCACCGAGTTCGCCGAGGCGCTCCGCGAGGCGTCCGGCATCCGGCCTTACGACTCCGGCCCAGGCGCGATCCCAGGGCCGTTTCACCCGGCCACCCAGGTTGTCGGCGGGGTCAGCGGACCGCCAGGAGGCGCTGCCCTGGCCGGATCTGGTCCCGGCGGGTCCGGTCCAGGCGGCGATGCGACCCAACTGACGGGGGCCGGAGCAGGGGCCGGACCGGGCGGGCCCGGCGGGCAGCCGTCCGGCGGCCAGCCGCCCGGCGGGCAAGGACAAGGTGGCCCGCCCACGCAGTACGCCAGAGGCCAGGACACCTCGCCCGATCTCACCTCGTCCCATCTGCAGCCCGGCCCCTACCAGGGCGGCGGCTACCAGGGCGGCGGGTACCAGGGCAATGGCTACCGAAGGCCGTGGTGGCGGTCGCCGGGCGCGATCGCGGCCGCGGTAATCCTGCTGGTTGTCCTGGCTGGCGGTGGCGGCTACCCCGCCCTGCACAAGACCAAGCACACCGGCAGCTTGAACGTCCTGGGGCTTAAGCTGCCGGCCTGCACGACGAACAAGGCCCCAGCCAAGAAGTTGAGCGTGCCGAGCCAGTTGGCGGACGTGCCTAGCGGCCAGCCATTCGGCATCCAGGTCAGCCGCGACCGCAAGTTCGTGTTCACGGTCACGCCGCTTACCGTCGAGGTCTTCGCTAGAGGTGCTGACCTCTCGCTAACCCACATGTTCACCTACACCGTCACCAATCAGGGCATGGGCGCGGCCGGCGCGGCGATGACCAGCAACGGCAAGTTCATGCTGGTCGCGGCCGGCAGCGGCATAGTAGTGATGAACGTCCACAACATGGAGGTCGGCGCGTTGCCCGCAGCGGTCGGCACGCTGACCGTGCCGGGCATCCAGGGCAATGGCGGCGCGGTCGAGGTGGCGGTCTCTCCTGACAACCGGTTCGCGTTCGTCACGCTGAAGAACGTGGACGTCCTGGCCGTCTTCAACCTCCGCAAGGCCATCAAGAAGAACGACTTCGGCATAGGGGAGTTCGTCGGCGAGATACGCCTAGGAACCAACACGGTCGGGCTCGCGCTGTCACCAGACGGTAAGTGGATCTACGTCACCAGTTACGCCATCAACGACCCGCAGGGCACCCGCGGCCTGATCAGCGTGCTTCGCCTGACCGAGGCCGAGCGCAACACCAAGGAGTCAAGGGTCTCGCAAACGTCGGCCGGCTGCATGCCCGCCCGGGTCATAGCCTCGGCCGACGGCAAGACCGTCTGGGTTACCGCGCGCGGCAGCAACGCCCTGCTTGGCTTCTCGGCCTCGCTGCTACGCACCGACCCTAAACATGCACTGATCGCCGACGTGCCGGTCGGCAACACGCCGATCGGCGTGGCGCTGGTGAACCACGACAGCAGGCTGGTTGTCGCCGACACCAACATCCCGCCGGACCACTCGAAGGCGACTTCGCCACCTGGGAATCTAGCCGTAGTGAATGTGGCGGCCGCATTGGCCGGGAAACCGGCTCTCCTGGGCTACATTCCAAGTGGGGCGTTGCCGCGAGAATTCGGCATAGTACCTGGCGGCCGTAATCTGATTGCCTCGGACAACGGTTCGATGCAACTCCAGGTCCTTGACGTGAGCAAGTTGCCCTGACCGCGGGTCTTGCCAGCATCTCGGAGAGGTGAGCAGCTTGTACGACAACTACGGCGATCAGGGCAATCGCGGCAACTACGAGGATCAGCCGACCCAGGGGTACCCGACCCAGCCCCAGAACCAGGGTAACTACGGTAACCAGGGAAATTACGGCAATCAGTAC
>WNEY01000937.1_pt1 | contig 19545 bp, 14 predicted proteins | sample 5400531 | NCBI WGS metagenome assembly WNEY01 (sample SAMN13153338, study PRJNA577476) | soil metagenome | isolation source: 200 cm saprolite under Douglas fir tree site 1 | place: USA:California | collected 2015-04-18
TCTACGTGGGAGTGAGGTCGCGGGATCACATGCGTGGCGACGACTTCACCGACTTTGCGGCCCGCGGCGGCGCCCGCGTCAACCGCAGCTTTCACCGCTCCGACTTCGCCGCGCACTATTGCAGTCACTAAACGGGCGTCGACCTTTTCCCAACCGACCAGTTGCACGTTGGCCGCTTTCACCGCCGCATCGGGTGCATCCGTCTTTGGCGATCACAATTTCTACGTCATGAGTGCGGGTTGAATGACGGGCAGCGCCGGGCGCGCTATTGGTCCCCGCAGCTTCTCTCGTTGTTCGGTCTCGAACTCACGTAAGAGCTCCGGTTCGGCCGTCGCTAATGGCACGAAAAACGAGTCCAGCTCGACCACCAGTTTAGCTGCGAGCGCCCATTCAACCAGGCTATCCCGCTCTTCAAGCCGCCGACCGGCAAGCGCCACGGCGGTCTGTTCACGGTCGAGAAACTGGATCTCTTCCGCTTCCTCGAGGCCTCGGGTGTCCATCAGCAGAAAGGTGTCGTCAGACAGTGAGGTGATCGCGAGGGCCGGCAGCGCCTCTTCGTTCATCCTCCAAAGAGAGATCCATTTCTCAACTTCCTTCTTGAGACGTTCCATCAACTCAGGTGTTTCGCGCGAGGCGCTACGGTAGTCGCCCACGAAGTGGTAGGCAATCTTCATCACGTCAGCCGTCGTTGGCAGCACAGAGGCGTACCCGACCATTGGGCGGACATTGCTGACCCCGTAGCGTTCAGGGAAATCAAAGTACGGGCTGAAGCGATCGATGCTCAGATGGGACAGGCCGCTTGGAGGGGCGAGGTGACGCAAGAGCGGGATAAGTGCCAGCGTCTGCTCGTAGTCTTCGACCTGGTCCCCAGGAAAAGCGTACAACAAGTTCCACGTCAGGTTGAGACCGATGGCCCGAGCGTACCGCATCAGGGCTATGTTTTGTCGGGCCGATACACCCTTGTCCATTCGCCTGAGCAGCGAGGTCGAGAGGGCCTCGATGCCGGGCTGGATCTCACAGATACCTGCTGTCTTGAGGTCGAGTACATTCTCCATGGAGAGGTTGGACTTCTGCTCATAGAACGCCAGCAGCCCTGGCATTTCGGCAGGGAGCCGAGGAAGCAAAGTACGAAAATATGAACGCGGCATAATATTGTCAACGACACAAACCTTCTTATTGGGATGGTTCGCCAGCAGGCATTGCAGTTCTTCGATCACGCGGTCGGGTGACTTCTCGCGATGTTTCATCGTCTGCGCATTGAGACCGCAAAACGTGCAATGGTGTTTCTCGCCCCACCAGCAACCGCGACTGGTCTCGTACGGCAGCAGAATGAGCGAATTCTCAGCCAGCAAACTGTCGGGTAGGGTTAGCGCAAATTGCTGGTAGAATTCCGAGAAGTTCGGCGTGGGCAGGGCATCGAGGTTCATACATGGCTGGCCCGGGATAATGCGGTCCGTTGGTGGCTTGCCGGAAAGGACCTGGCGCATGAACTCGGGAAACGAGACTTCGCTCTCACCGGCAAAGACGTAATCAATCTGCGCTCCGAGCGACAAGATGCCCTCAGCCATTTCGCCGTCACAGTTGGCGCCGCCGATGATCGTTATGGTTTCGGGACACAACTGCTTGACGCGGTTGAGCAGCGCCACGCTGGCCGCCGTCTGCTCGAAAGTTGTAGTACACCCAACGACCTTATAGCCGCGCGAGACGATAGCCGTGGCGATCGTGTCAGCCCATTTCCGCACCTCCGGCTCGAGCCGCTGCAGGTTCTCGAGATCAATTTCGACCTCGTCGTCATACCTCTCTGTTGAATTCTCGAAATAGGACAGGTAGCTGGTGTCGTAGCCCAGGGGTGGGATGCCATAGGCCGCAGCGGTGAAGAAACGTTCGCCGAGCAACGCCCCGCTCGGGGCATAGCAAACCGCCTGGTAATTGAGCTCGCCGATCTCAGCCCCCAGCAGAAGATTCGCGTAAAGCACCCGAATCCTTACACCAACCTCTGCGGCACAACTCTGCAATACGTGAGCAGCAAGCGAAGGGCGATCGAGACCGGCGAACGGTGGAACTATGATAAGCCCGTCGCCATCCGATAACAGGCCATCCAAGTTGGGTAGTGCCATCACAGCCTCCTTGTCATCGACATCTGGGCCGAACACTCACTTGCCCGCGCCGTAACGCGGCGCACCGCGCGGATTCACGTCGGTGTCCGTTCGTCAGTGAGGCATTCGGGCGCAGCTTACAGTTCAATGATCAGGCCGATGCGGATTATGGTGCGGACACTGATACCGCGTGCCTTGACCTTCGTGATCTCAGCCCCGAAGACCTCCATTGGTCCCGCCGTCACGTCGCGGATATAATTTGCGAGCTGCTGCTCCTTCGCGGCGCCGAGTTCGATCCCCTCTCGGCGTAAAATCGCGCCGGGGTCCTTGAAAAACTGATTGCGTAAGCGTGTGTTGTCGTTCAAACGCTTCTGGAGTTCTCTGAGCTTAGCGTCCGAAGGTTCCTTAGTAGCGGCCTTTATGTTGGCCCCTTTTCCGGATGAGCTAGATTTTCTGATCGCCATTGGTTTTGTCCTCCTGCTGCGTGCGAGCGTGGGAATGCCTTTAGAGTACGCCCGGAGATTTGCCGCCCCGCGCGGCCGCGGTCTGGCGCGCCGCGCGGGTTTTAGACCAAGTCCGTAATGGCCGGCTTTTGGCCAGAGTCGGCTAAACGGTAAGGCCGATGCTGATACGGATGCGAATGCTTACGGAAATTCCTATGCTTATCCGTGAAAGTTCTGCCTGGAAATTGGCGCGTTGTGGCGCGGTCATCTTGTTCATGTACTTCGCAATCTCGGCCTCTTTCGCGGCTCCCAACTCGACCCCCTCCGCGCGTAAGGCGGCGCCTGGATCTTTGAGAAACTTGGCTCGTAAGGTTTTGTCCTTGTTCAGTTTGGTCTGCAAACCTTGCAGTTTGCTGGCCGAAGGTGCTTTAGCGGCTGCAGTTTTCTTCTTACTTGCCATAGGACTTTACCCTCCTGATGAACGTGGGATTGGAGTGCTTAGGCAGCAGACTCTACACGCAACCATCACCGCTGTCAATTGTTTTTCGTAAGAAGTGATCGTGGAGTCGAAGCTTGAACGAGGCTTATCGCTTCGCGCGCACTGAGCCGCTGATTTTTTTGCGCGTGGTTTCGCCCGTGTGCAGAACGGGAATCGCGTTATCGACCTCTGAGTGAAGACGCGGGATCACGTGGGTGGCAACTACTTCGCCGACGCGCCGGCCGGCGGCAGCGCCGGATTCGACTGCGCTCTTGACCGCGCCGACTTCACCGCGGACGATACACGTCACCAGACCGGCGTCGATCTTTTCCCAGCCGACCAGCACAACGTTCGCAGATTTTACCGCCGCGTCAGCGGCTTCAATCATCGCGACCAGGCCGCGACATTCAATCATTCCCAGCGCTTCTTGCATTGGCTATATCAGAACATTTTTCCAGACGATGTTCGCAAAACCGACCGCAAGAATACCACAGACCGAACCGATTCAATTGGGATGCGCGGCATCACCTCTTCAAATAGCAAGTCCTCGTCGCAAGCTGGATATCGAACGCAGCTTCCGAAGGCACATGCTAGCTGTCATTCCAGCCAGTTGGAGCAGTTCGCTGGATCGCGGCCTAAGTCTAAAGCGCGACATTGCAACTGAACTATTGACTAGCCGCCGGATTTGGCATACAAACCCTTTCACGTAATCCATGTCATTCCGATCTTTCGCAGCGCGGCCCTGACCCTGGATGGAACTCATTTCGTCGGGAATCAAATCATTCCCGGCTCGGCCCGCCTGAGCATCGCCTCCCGGGACTACTTCCGGCCGAGCCTCGGCAGCAGCCCAACGGTCTCTGAGGTCTTTGCGCACGCACGAGCCGGCTAGCCCTGTTCATCAGATGAACGCCTAATGAAGGACGGAAATCACATCGCACAAATCACTGAGTTTGCACGCGCCTTGTGCTCGGCGCCGGACTATCACTCGCTTCTAGATATCATCGGCCAGGAAATCTGTCGCAGTCTGAACGCTGAAAATCTTCTGCTTTGGATCTACGACGACCTGGGTCAAACGCTGCGCTGCGAAGCATCGAGTCTCACTACACTTAACCGCGCACTGGTGCGCGGTACACGGCCGGCCGACGGCGGACTTCTGGGCGAGATGCTGCACGCTGACGAGCCGCGCAGTTTCACTGAGCTGAAGGCAACCAGCCATCTGGCGGAGACTGCCGACGGGATAGTTTTGCAAACGGTTGTCTTTGCGCCGATGCGCGACCGCGCGAACCCGGTCGGCGTGATTGAGACAGTCAACGTTCAGGCTGGGCAGTTCACAAGCGACGACGTCGCGCTGCTGAACGAGTTTGCGCAACTCGCAGCTCCCGCGATAGTGGCTCGGCGTGCCCAGGAAGCGACCGGAGCCGGAGTGCTACAGGCAGTCATGCGACTCACGCAGCTCTATGACGTCAGTCAATCGTTCAACTCGACGATCGAATTCTCAGAGTTGGCTCCGATCATCTGCAACCGCACAGCCAGCGTCATGGACGTCAGCTCGTGTAGCCTCTGGCTGGTTGACGGGGCCGAGATGGTTTGCTGCTCAGTGGTTGGCCGCTATCACCCGGAACTGATCGGTCACGCCGAATCAGAGGCGGGCACAGTGATCGGCGACATGCTGCGCGACGACGCGCCGCTCGATATCAACGATCCGGCTGACCCGCGTCTCGCTCTTCGATCGGCGCATCTCGACGACGGCTCAATCGACGCCTTACTCTGCGCGCCAATCAAACACGAGCAAAGCTGGCTCGGCGCACTGGAGGTCATCAACAAGCGAGACGGAAGTAAGTTCACCGAATCAGACCTGCACCTGTTTGTGGAGATTGCCGATCAGGCTGCCAACTCAATTCGTAACGCGCAGCGTCATCAGGCAGAGCGCAAGGTCAAGGAACTTCATGCGCTGCTCAACACCAGTCGCGAGATAATTTCGTCGCTGGATCTCGACCGCATGTTAACGGTTGTCGTCAATCAGGTGGCCACACTTATTCCTTTTGACCGCTGTGCCATCGCGCTGCTCGCCAAGGGTCGCTATGAGATCGATGCCATTGCGGGCGAGGCCAAGGTCAATCTGAAAGACCCTAATATCAAAGAGTGGAACCAGACGATCGATTGGGCAGGAAATACCGGAGCTGAACTCTACGTTTCAGAGCTGAACGGCGAGATTGATACGGACCGCGCCGAGACGCGCGAAAAGTTTCGCGCGCACTTTGCTGTGAGTGGAATGAAGAGCTTCTATGCGCTGCCACTGAAGGACGAAGAAGGCGCGCTTGCGGTGCTCGCTTTAGAGAGCAAGACACCGCGTTTCCTCAACGCCTCGTACCTGGAGCTTCTGAAGATCTTTGCGGGCCAGGCCACGGTAGCGATCCGGAATGCGCAACTCTACCGGCAAGTCCCGTTGATTGGCGCGCTCGGACCAATCGGCGCCAAGAAACGCGCGTTCCTGGCAATGCCGAAAGCCAAACGCATTGCGGCAGTTTCCGTCGCCATCGTGTCGTTACTTTTTTTCGTCTTCTTCCCCTGGAATTTGAAAGTCGGAGGCAATGCCTACGTACTGCCAACGCGCACGGCGACGGTCAACGCTGAGATTGATGGCGTAATCGACAAGGTCAATTACCGCGAGGGCGACGTGGTTCCGGTAGGCGCTGTGGTAGCAGCGCTGCGAAGTGACGAATACCTGCTCAACCTGAACGACGCTCGGTCTCGTTACAACATTATCGAGGGCGAGTTGACGCGAGTACAGGCCGCGTCTGGCGCCGCCGCGTCACAGATCGAGCGCGTGAGGCTTGAACAAACTCAGCGCGAGATCGCCTTTAACCAGACGAAGCTTGACCAGACACAGATTCGCGCGCCCATCAACGGCGTCATCGTTACGCCAAAAATTGAAGAGAAGCGCGGCCAGTTTATCCGGCGCGGCGAAACCTTTTGTGAAACGGCGGACGTTAATCCGGTCATCGTTGAGGTGGCTGTTCCCGAGGACGATATCGGTCTAGTCGCTCTTAACCAGGAGGTTTGGCTCAAGGCGAATGCTTTCCCGTCACGAAAGTTCGTTGGCCGCGTCACGCAAATCAGCCCGCAGGCGACCACGGAACAGGGTGCGCGGGTTTTCATTGTCCGAGCCGAAATCGAGAATCCCGATCAGGCGTTGCGTACAGGCATGATCGGCCGCGTAAAGATACTCACTGGCCAAAGAAGTGTCGGCTACGTGTTGTTGCGCGATCCATTGAGATGGCTGCAGAAGACGGTGTGGAGCTGGACACCATAGCGGATCATCTTCAGAGGACGACCTAAAGGAATCCGACGTGCACAATTCCAGTAGAGGTGACGTATGAGAGCAGTTCCCCTAACAGGTATCACCCTTCTGGCGCTGGGTGTGTTTGCCGCTTGTACGGGAACCGAAGCGCTAAGAAAAGAATCGAGCGCGCCGGGAACGAAAACACCCATCGCGGTCCAGGTCGTCGAGGCGAAACTTTCAGAGTCCACCGGCGATCTACTGGTTCCCGCGGCGCTCTCCGTCGAAGTAACCGCGATGGTGCTTGCTCAACGGGATGGAACAGTCAGTCAACTGGGCTCACAGGAAGGATCGCGCGTAACCAAAGGGCAGGTAATCGCACAGCTCAGTGGTGACGACGAGTTGCGGGCCCAACTGCGCCAGGCTGAATTGGAAGTTTCGCGACTTGAGGTGGAGCAGCGTGAGTACGGCGCGCTGGCCAAGGTAAATCACAACGAGCTTGAGCGGGAGCAGATCCTTTTCAAACAGGGCTTCACTCCCGAGCGCGATGTCGAGCGAGCGCAATTCAAATACGAAGCCGCGGTGCTGGAACTCGAGAAGACACGGGTTGCCGGCCAGGCTGCACAGGCCAAAGTATCGGAAGTGAAGGCCCAGTTGGCGAGGAGCACCGTTCGCGCGCCTATTACAGGCATCGTCACTCACCGCTTTGCCAAACTTGGAACCAGTGTCATCAAGAACGAAAAACTGTTCGAAATCACCCAACTCGCGCCGCTCGAAGTAAGGTTCCAGGTACCCCAAACTGACAAAGGAGGGCTTGGCCCAGGCAGCATTGTGAATCTTTCGCCGGTTGAGAACGATCAAATCATTGCCCGCGCCCGCGTCCGCCGGGTCGATCCGTTGGCAGAGGCTGCCAGCAACACCATCGGTTTCCTCGCTGATCTGATGAGTGGAACTGGATTGATGCCCGGAATGGCTGTGAACGTTCACGTACCCAGGCGCGGCGCCGGCCTAACGATGTGGATCCCGCAAACAGCGTTTCCGGCCGGAGCTGACGTGCGCAAGGGAGCAGCCAGCACTGTGTTCGTTGCCGCCGGCGACAAGTGCCTGGCGCGGACGGTATGGGTAAATTCGGTAACAGGTGATCGGGTTGAAATCATCTCAGGACTGGCCGTGGGCGATCGAGTGATACTCTCTCCTCCCAAAGAACTTAAGGCGGGTGACTTGGTGGTAGTAAAGAACTAAGTTCCATCGCCAGAGTGTGCGCTTCTGACTCCCGGACTCTTCATGGACAAGCTCCGTTCAGATCTAAAGATCATTCGCCAGGTGCACAGCGGCGAGATTGGGTACATCGTCAAGGATCCGGTCGCGCTCAAGTATTATCGCTTTCCTGAAATCGCCGCCAGCATCTTCAATTACTTAGACGGCAACCATTCGCATGATGAAGTCGCACAGTTGCTTTCAGCGGAAATGGGAGAGTCATTTCCCGGATCAGAAATAGCGGGCTACGTCGAATCACTCAAGAAGCTCGGCTTTATCGAGCAGTCGGCTAGCGAGAAGAGCCTGCTGCTTCTCGAACGGCTGCGCAAGAATCGCCAGCAAAAAGCCGAAGAGGCCGCTAATGGACGCGATGAGAATTATCTGCGCTTTCCTCTCCTGGATCCTGATAGTTTCTACAACTGGATCATCAAGCGCATCTGGTTCATCTGGACGCGCGGATTCTTGATCTTCTCTGTTTTGATCTTCAGCCTCGCGGCCGCAGTAATAGTTGCGAACTGGGACACAGTGCATGTCGGTCTATTACAACTCTGGGCCTTTTCCGACAAAGGACTGCGAGACATCTTGATGTTTATCGGCGCATTTCTGCTGGTGGTCATCCTTCACGAGAATGGCCACGGGCTGACGTGCAAACGCTACGGAGGCGAGGTGCACGAGGTCGGCTTTATGTTGATCTATTTCATGCCCGCCTTCTATTGCAACGTATCTGATGCGTGGACCTTTGATAGCAAGGCAGCAAAGCTCTGGGTGACTTTTGCTGGCTCCTTCGTAGAGCTGATCATCTGCTCCATCGCCACCTTTGTTTGGTATCTCTCAGCCCCCGGCTATTTCACTCACGATCTTGCCTTTACCTTCATGCTGATCGCCGGTCTTTCTTCCATCGCCATTAACATGAATCCGCTAATCAAGCTGGACGGCTATTTTGCGCTGGTCGATTATTTGGAGATCCCCAACCTCGGGGAGGACGCGGCCAGCTATGTTACCGCGCTGGCAAGCAAGTATATCTTTCGCGTGCCGGTGGCAATCCCGAACTACAATCGCCGGATGAGGCGTATCCTTTTTGTCTACGGAGCGCTCTCGTTTCTCTACAAGGTGTTCATCACCTTCGTCATGTTGTTCTTTTTCTACCGCATCGTGAGTTTTTTCTTTCCGGAGAACGGGATCTTTATTTTCCCCCTGGTAGCATTTCGTCTGCTCAAGAAAAGGCTGAGAACAGCAATAAATGGCATAAGGTTTCTGTACCAGGACAAAAAGGAAGTGCTTATGAAACCAAAAGGACTCGTCGTGGCGATCACAATAGTCGCCGTTGTCTTGGGATTCTTTGTGTTTCTGCCGCTGCCTTACTCGCATCGCGCAACATTTGTGGTCGAACCCGTAGAGACAATTCCCGTCAGGGCAGCCACCGAGGGATTCCTGGCGCGCATATTGGTTAAGGAGGGCGACACAGTGCCCGGCGGCGCACTGCTCGCCGTCATGCATGACCGGAACCTGGAAGAGAAACGCGATTCGCTCCAGTCGCAGATGGCCGTACTGGACCGCAGCATCCTGGCTCAGAGTACGCAAGGCGCGGTGGCTGAATCGCTCGTGGCAGAGCGCCGCCGCGCGCTGCTAGGTCAGCAGTTGGCCGATACAGAAACTCAGCTTGGCCGGCTCAATATCACCGCGCCTGACGATGGGGTAGTGGTTACGCCCAAGGTTGAAGAGAAGGTAGGCGTGATGTTGAAGCAGGGTGATCAGTTCTGCGAGATCGCAAAGTCGGGCGCTATTCAGGCACGGATTCGCATCGACGATTGGGATCTGGAAGACGTTTCGGTGGGGGCGCCGGTTGCACTTTGGCTCAATGCGGCACAAGGTCGAACGCTTACCGGGAACATTACGAAGCTGGCTCCGGCATCCGAGCTGCACCAACGACTCGCCCCGTCCTTAAGGCAAGACGCCTCGAGTGACAGTGGGGCGAAAAGATATTCAGGCGAAGCAGCGGCCGTGAAGGCGAGTGATGAAAAGGCAACACCATTAAGAAAACGCTCAGCGCGCGAACAGGCCGAGGCCGCAGCGGACGAGGCAACTTCGCCCTTCGAGGCTCCGCTCACTCGCTTCGATGCGTTGATTGAAGTTGGTTCCGATCCAATGATAAAGCCCGGGATGTCCGGCGAGGCAAAGATATATGGTCCCAAGCGCCCGCTGGCGGTTACGGCATGGCGTGGCATCCGTAACTGGTTTCGCGCGCGAGTTTGGTGGTGACGAGGGCGGCGCTGTTCTTATTTCTCGTCGAGCTAACCAGGGCGTTGCTATTAAGTCGAAAGCCCGTACAGGAACGTGTACGGGCTTTCAAGCGATCATGAGCAAGCCTGCTCAATCCTCGAATACACAGGGTTGGTGCCTTACTCTTCGACGGCGAAGCTTGGGTTGGCCCTATCCGCAAGCGCAGCCGACGGGTTGGCCCTGTCCGCAAGTGCCGCCGACGGGTTCGCTCTGTCCGCAAGCGCAGCCGACGGGTTTGCTCTGTCTGCAAGCGCTGCCGACGGGTTGGCCCTATCCGCAAGCGCTGCCGACGGGTTGGCCCTATCCGCAAGCGCTGCCGACGGGTTAGCCCTATCATCGAGTCTGGCGGACGGGTTGGCACGATCTGCCAACTCTGCCATGAGCGGGTTAGCGCGGGCCGAGAGCGGTGTAGCCGCAAGCGGATTGCCGCGATCGGCGCTGACCTTCACCTCGGTGATTTCCTGACCCGTCGCATTCTTGATCTGGCGCTGCTGCTCATCGGTGAGCTTGACAGTCACCTCCTTTATTTCTGCCATAATCAGTGATCCTCCATTAGAATTTTGGTTAAGGCTCGAATCAACCTTGTGCCTTTATCTGAGCAAGCGTGATGCCATATTCCCATTCCGTAGGTTTGATCAAAAAGCTTGAGGAACTGAGCGGTCTCGAATGGCGATTGAAAAGGAAAGGGGAAATAAATGCCGCCGCCGAGGGGAATGATTACCCTTGGAGGAAATTCTTTCCTGGGCTATTTCAGCTTCTCGTATTCTTTCTTCGCTTCAATCAGGATCGGAATGTCAGGGTCGGCGTCTTTCCATTGCGCGAAGAAGTCCTGATAAGCCTTGCGCGCTTTCACCGTGTCGCCTTGAAGCACTGCTGCGCGGGCGAGTCCGACGCACGCGAGCGGGTAATAGTAAGAGAGTGCAGCCCAGCCGCGGTGATCGAGAATCATCTGAAACTCAGCCGCAGCTTCATTGCCTTTCTTAAGGTTCAGATAGGCTTGGCCGCGGAGATATTGGGGCACTAAAGAGCCCGGCGCCTCGTACTTATACGCTGATTGCAGCAACTGGATTACCTCCTCGTTATTGCCGCGACGAATCTCCATTTGCGCGCGAATCACCGGCAGCCAGATCGCGTTAAGCAAACTATCTTTCGGAAAGCGCTTCGTTAATTCATTGATCACAGACTGCGCCTGACTCTCCTTGCCGCAAAGTGCAAACGCCCTGCCGGCATTAATCAGCGTTTGCCAACTGCGCCCGATGGCAAATGCTTTTCCAGTCAACTCATCTATGTGTTTGCAATCGCCAAACGCAGCCTGGCTTACGGCCTCGACTGACAAGTCCTCAGCGGTAACATCCTTGAAATCATGGCGCTGAGCCAGCTCAACTGCCCGATCTTCGAACTCAACGCCCTTGCGTAACTGGCCGGAAAACTCCGCTGATGACGCTTGCCATTCCTGGGCTACATACTCATTCGTACGACCTTTGGCCCACTCAACTTGCTGCTTCATCGCCTCTGCGTCTCCCTTGATAAAGGCAATCGAGTAGAGGCCGGCGTGAAAGCCGGCAGCATCGAGCTTCTGCGCCAGCGCCTGTTGGTAAATCTCTTTGGCCTCATCGAAACGATTCAATCTAATGAAAGAATTTGCAAGATTGCTTCGGTGATAGGCCACGTTTGGATTGAGCCTGATCCCTTCGCGCACCACGGCAATCGCCTTCTCGAAGAGGCCGAGGCGATTGTAGTCTATCGCCAGCTGGGTGTACGCTCGGTCATCGCGCGGATACGTACGTTGCCATAGCTCATCCACTTCGAGTCGCTTGTCTGCTTCTCTCGTGGCATTGCCATAGTAAAGAGAGGAGATTGCGAACTTTTCGTGCTCGCTGGCGCGGTCCCGCAACTCAAATGCCTTTGCGCCTGCGTCGGCGGCTGGATCAGTCTGCCCGGTGTTTCCGTAAGCCGCCGACAGAAACGTGTATGCATAAGCAAAATTTGGGTCTATCTCAGTGGCGCGTCTGAACAAAGGTATGGATCCTAAGTAGTTGCCTTTTGAAAACTGCTCGGCTCCCATCGAGAACGCTTTGAGAGCTTCAAGTGATGAAGTCGTGACTTGCTCAATCGGCGCGTCGAACTTTTGAATCGAAGCGAGCGATTCGCCAAGTTCCTCGCGGAGTTTCGTGGCTGCTTCTCCGAGTTTCTTCAGCACCTGCTCTTTGTTCTCGGCTTCCGCCTGTTCGCGCGCGATTGCATCTCCGGATTGCGCGTTGATGGCCTCGAGCGTAATCACGTAGTGACTACCAAGACCGGAGATCGATCCGGCCAACAGCGCTTTCAATCCCTGCCGCTGGCAGATCTCACGTCCAATGTCGCGCGTCACACGCTCGTCGGGCGACCGGCCCATGAAGCGTAAAGCTTCGCGCACGCGATCATCACCGAAGATATTTAGAAACGGTGATTGGCCCAGTTGCACCGCTAGCGCCTGCTTGAGCGTGCCGTCAAATACCGCATCGCCGGTCGTGTTCACCCAGTCGGTTAGCAAAATCGTGTCCTTGTCAGTCAGAGCAGGTTGGCGATGGAAGTAGAAGAATAAGGCGATAGCGGCGATGACTAGCGCCGCGAGCGTGAGCGCAACTCCGAGCTGGTGGCGTTTGATTTCGCCAAGCAGAATCTTCGTGCTGGAGATCGTTGGAACCGCGTTCGACTTGCCAGTTGGAGCCGCTTCAGCTTGCGCCGTCTCAAACCCGACTGGCTCGCCATCCCTTGCTGCCCGCAAGCCACTGACTTCCCGCCGGCTCTTGAGTTCCAGTCGCGCTTCAAACTCCAGCTCCTGTTTGACGCCCTTCAGATCAATCAGCAAGTCCTTAATCGTTTGATACCGTACCTCGCGGTCCTTCCGCAGCGCTTTCGATACAATGCGCTCCAACTCCGTAGGAACCTCTCGCGCATACCGAGCCAGTGGCGACGGCTCTTTGTCGCTCAAAATCGACGCAAGGATTTCGATTGTGCTAGAGCCTTCGAACGGCAGGCGTCCCGCGATCATCTCGTAAATCAAGACACCCAGACTGAAAATGTCCGTGCGCATATCGACCTCGAACCCGCGCGCCTGCTCGGGCGACATGTAAACGGCCGTCCCAATCACGGTGCCTGGGTCTGTCTTAAAGCTGGTGGGCGCCTCACTGTCAACCGACTCTGGTGGTAGTCGTTCAGTAAGTTTCGCGACGCCGAAATCCAGAACTTTCACGATGCCGTCTGCCCGCAGCATGATGTTCTCAGGCTTGATGTCGCGATGAACGATGCCGGCGGTGTGAGCCGCCGCGAGGGCGCTCACAATCTGCGCAGCCACATCGAGCGTTTCGCCGAGCTTCAGTGGGGATTTCCGCATCCGCTCGCGCAGTGTCTCGCCATCGATGAATTCAGTGGCTATGAAATTCACTGAGTCGATCTGTTCGATTTCGTAAATCGTTATGATGTTGGGATGGTTGAGCGCCGATGCAGCCTTGGCCTCCTGCACAAAGCGCCGCATTCGTTCCTGCTTGACGGCAACTTCGGCGGGCAAAACCTTCAGCGCGACCTGCCGATCGAGTTTGGTGTCCTGGGCAAGATACACTTCGCCCATCCCGCCCGCGCCAATCTGTGAGCGGACTTCATAGCGACCAAGACGTTTGCCGGGGGAAATGGCCATCCACGCCTCGCTTGCTGACGGCGAACCTGGGAGCGCAGGCATCTTGCCTGCTCCGGCTCCTTTACACCTGCGCTGCTGCGAAAGGCAAGCAGGCAGGATGCCTGCGCTCCCAGGGCGCGGTTAGAGATCGTATTTCTTGCACAGATACTTCATCCGATCCTTGTTCAAGCCCAACGCTTCCGCGGCCTTGATCTTAACGCCACCTGCGCGAGTGAGTGCCGTGCGAACCAACTCATACTCATAGCGCGCCACCTCGCGGTCCAGATTTAGTCCAGCATCTGGGAAAGCCGGCACCGAATAGTCAGACTGGCTTTCCGCGGACGGTCGGAAAACCGGCTCCTGATTGAGTATGTGCGGTGGCAGGTGAGAAGCCGATATTGTCTCGACATCAGTCATCAACACCACCCGTTGAATGAGGTTCTCCAGTTCCCTGACGTTGCCCTTCCAACGGTAATCCATCAGGTAATGAAGCGCCTCCGTGTCCATCTGCTTCTTGAGGCCGTGCTCCTCGGAAAAGCGGCGGATGAAATGCTCGATCAGCAAGGGAATGTCTTCACGCCGCTCGCGCAAAGGAGGAAGGTTGATGGGCACGACGTTTATGCGGTAGTAGAGGTCCTCACGAAAGCGGCCAGCCGCAACTGCATCTTCAAGATTCTCGTTTGTCGCCGATATCAATCGGATGTCTACCTTGATTGCGTTCTTGCCGCCGACCCGCGTGAATTCGCGTTCTTCCAGAACGCGTAACAGCTTCGATTGCAACGGCAGTCCCAGAGCGCCAATTTCATCAAGCAAGAGCGTTCCACCATCAGCCCGCTCGAATCTTCCTTCCACTAAACCCAAGGCTCCGGTAAATGCTCCTTTCTCATGACCAAACAACTCAGCTTCGATCAAGCCTTCGGGAAGCGCAGAGCAATTGACGCTAACGAATGGCCCATTCCGCCGGCCGGAATTGTAGTGAATTGCTTTGGCGACCAACTCTTTGCCGGTCCCTGATTCGCCACGCAGAATGACGGTTGCGCTGCTATCCGCGACCCGGCGAATCGCCTCGAAGACCTCCATCATCGGCTCACTACTCCCAATGATTGTTGAGAACGAGTACCGGCTCTCGATTTCCTTCCTGAGGCGCGTATTTTCGCGCTCGATGCGTTGTCGCTCCAGCGCGCGATTGATGATGATCCGGAGTTCGGGTAGATCGATCGGCTTTCGGAAATAGTCGTAGGCGCCCTCCTCGATGGCCCGCAGAGGCGTGCCCGTCTCTTCATCACCGGTCATGACGATTACTACCGCTTCGGCATTGGCGCGTCTGATCTCGCCAATGTTCTTCAGCCCGTCATCCAGCAGATGCGTCGGTGGCAGATGCAGATCGAGTAGCACGAGGTCAGGAGCTTCACTGGCTACGGCCTTCAAAGCGCTTTCACGATCCAGGCACTGGACCAATTCGAAATCATGTTTGAGCGCCCAGGCCAATTGCTCCTGAAGCGCGGGGTCGTCGTCAACAATTAGGATCTTATTACTTGCCATATCAATCGGTCACTGGAAGGTAAAGAGAAAAAACGGTACCGCGTCCCAACTCGCTGTAGACCCTGATATTGCCGCCATGCATCCGGATAACCTGCTGGCAGGTGTAGAGTCCGAGGCCCAGGCCACGCTGTTTAGTGGTGACAAACGGCGCGAAGAGTTCGTCTTGAACAAACTCTTCCGGCATTCCGGTTCCTGAATCCGCGATCTCGATCAGTGCCTGCGGAGGAGCGGCGGTCTCACCAGGGATGAGCATGGTGCGAACGGCCAGGTGGCCGCCCCCGGGCATTGCATCGCAAGCATTATCCAGAATGTTGTACACGGCATTCTCGACCAGCAGAGCGTCAGCCCAAACTAATGGGAGATCATCGTAGTCCTCCGTGATGCGAATCCCATGAGCATCGCGGCGGATGTTATTCAGGGCACTGCGCACCACCTCATTGAGATTGATGCGCAGCTTGATGATCACCGTCTCTTTTTGTTCGCGAAAGCGTCTGACCATTTGATCCATCTGCTGCGTGGTATCGTTCAAGGTTCGAACGAGCGACTCGCGGAATTCCTGAGCGTCATAGTTGAGCTCAACGTTTTGGCCCAGACAGCGCAAGCGGAACGAGATGTTCTTCATATCATGCGCGAGAATGGACCCGAGCATGTTGAGCGATTCTATCCGCAAAGATTTGATCAGTAGCTGATTCATCAGAGTCAGCCGCTCGCGTAAAACCCGCACCGCCTCGGCAAGCAAGCCCACTTCATCACGGTTGCGAACTTCGAGGGCGCTAAGAGGTTGGTTGCTTGCGGTTTCGTCTATAGCAAAACGAATCGTGCGTAGGTCGCTGAGCGTGCCTCCAAACAGGCGCACGCCGGCCAGAGCTGTTGCTGCAATGCCAATCACGACGAAGGCAATGCGATAACGCAAGGCCACTCCCAGCGCGCTCAGCAACAGCTCAATGAGCGGCAAGGAAAACGCGCCCGCCGCCAGCAAAACTATTTTTTGCCTGAGTTGCATCAGTGATAGAATCAGCGCCCTTGTCCGACAAACTTTAGCTTGTCAGTTCCAGAGCAAGAAGCTGATGGCGGAAAGCATCGCCCTGCTAGTCTGTCGACATTCTCTTCGCTAGGTCTTGAAAATGGCCACCGATAATCCCTCAGTCACGTGTGACCTGAACCGTCCTTTGTGTCGCAGCGGGATTGCTGCCCGCCCGCTGGCGAACGGAATGGTTTATCTAAGACACCCGAAATTTTCATCGCAGATCATAAACGAAACGCAATGGCACTTTCTCGAGATGTGCGATGGGAGCGGCCTTGAAGAACTCAGAGAACTTGCTCCCGCGCGTCTAGGCTTCGAGGTTACAGTCGAGCAGTTGCGGTCGACCGTCGAATACCTGGCCGAACTAGGAGCCCTTGAAGGCACAAAGGGCGCTTCAAACTACTATCGTGTGGTCGACGCCTCGCGACTCATCGCGCGTCTCGCGCCGCTAGCGGGCGCCGCCGCGACACCGTGGTTCGCCGGGCTTACGCTGCTGGCACTGTTGGCATCTATAGGTCTGCTCGTCGCCGACTGGGGTCGCTTCACTGATGCGGTGGCCCAGGCCGCGCGCGCGCATCCGGTCGCCTCAATCGTGCTCTACTACTTAACTTTTATTCCTATTGCGTTGCTCCACGAACTCGGTCACGCAGTGGTCATAAACCATTACGGCGGCGAAGTGCCCGAGATCGTCATCCGCGACAATGCTCACTTCGCCGTGCTCTCGAATTCCAGCGTACTCAAAGAGCGTAAGCAGTTGCTGTGGTACTTGATTATGGGCACGGTCGTGGACGTCTATATCTGGCTGGCCCTGCTTATCACTTTCCATTACACCAGCCACTATTTGCTGATAATGTTCCTGTTGCCACAGACCTTCTACTTCCTGCTTTACAGCTACTCGATCTTCAATAACTCGGACTATCTGAAGATAGTGGCCATCTGGCTCGACCAGCCAGTTCCCGCGCGCCCCTGGGAGTTTCTTCGCAGCGGCTGGCGAAAGCGGCCCGACGGTAAATCTGCGCGCCGGTTGCTCTACGTCATGACGATCAGCCTGGCCATCAAGTTGGCCCTAACAGCCTTCCTTATCTGGACCTTCCTCATGAAAGAGTACCGGGTGCTCATCCTCTACCTGATCTACAAAGCGCTGATTTATGTAGTCGGCCATAGGCGACAATGGGTGACCCGATTTAAGCGCCAGGGATCGGATGAAACGGCAAAAGCCGCGGTTACAAACTAAGGGACTAGTGACTTCATCTTCAGCGCGACCAGCGTGATGTCGTCACCCTGCGGCAAGCCGCGGGTAAATGCCAGCACCTCTTGCTCGATCCGATCCTTAATCTCTTTAGCACTCAGGCCCTCGTTCTGCTTCACCAACTCTTCCAGGCGCTGATTACCAAACATCTGGTCAGACGCATTAACGGCCTCCGTCACTCCGTCTGAAAAAATCACCAGTACATCGCCTGGTTCGAGCTTCGTTTCCTGCGCCTGATACTCGGCAAAGTCGAATGCGCCGAGCAGCATCGATCCCGTCTCCAGCAACTCTGTCCCTCCATTGGCGCGCACCAGAATGGGCGGGTTGTGACCGGCATTTACGTAACTAAGCGTTCTGTCGACGTCAATCAAAGCGCAGAAGAGCGTGATGAAGCGGTTGTCATCAGACTTCTGGACCAGCACGCGATTCAGACTGGTTAAAACTTCCGGTAGCGAGAGTCCGCTATTGAATTGTGCGTGGATTACTCCCTGGGCCATTGAAGCCAGCAGCGCCGCTGAGATCCCTTTGCCTGACACATCGCCTAAAACGATGGCCGCTCGCCCATCTTCCAGGGTTAGCAGATCGTAGAAGTCCCCGCCCACGAAGCGACAGGGAATACTGTACGCGGCGACCTCGAAATGCGCGGGTTGGACAAACGTAGTAGGTAACAGTTCTATCTGCACTTCGCGCGCAGTGGCAAACTCGCGCTCAAGTCGCTTCTTCTCTTGCTCCTCATGCATGAGGCGGACGCTCTCCAACGATTTCGAGGCTTCGAAAGCGAGTGACCCCAGCAGGGTCAAGGTGGACTTTGAAAACGCACCCTGAGATTGGCGGCTATCAACGTAGAGAACGCCGATCGTCTCGGTTTTTATGGTCTCCGTTGCGCCCATCGTCTTCTCGTTCATTTGGAAGTGGCGCAGAGGCACGCAGACGATGTTCCGCAGGTTAAGGTCGAGGGCGCTCTGACGCATGGATTGATTTTCTTCCAAACAATCGGTGACCACGACGGAACGATTTTCGTTGAAAGCGTCCTGCACGACGGTACGGCTCATCTGGAAGTCGGCGCGCGAAAGAAGCTTTCGTTTGCTATCGCGCGCCACTTTGAATTCCAGTTGGCCCGCTTCATTCTTTAGCATCAGGCAGCCGCGATCGGCGTTGGCGATCTCAATTGCCGCGTCCACAATCAGGACCAGCACGTCGTCGGGCGTCAGCGAGAATTTGAAGGCCTGCTGCACCTCGACGTAACGCGCCAATCGACGCAATTCGTCTTTGGCCGAGGTTCCGGTGGTGGAGTCGAGTTGTGAAAGGTTGAGATCTTGGGAGCTCTCGAAGATCGCTGAGACGGTTTCCTCGAGAAACTCAATCTGGCAATCCTTGTCACCTCCGACACCAATCTGGTCCTGGTGGTGAAGTTCGGAGCGAGTGACCCGCTGCCCGTTGAGTAAAATACCCCTAGTGCTGCCTTTATCGACGAGGTAGTACGTTCCTTCTTCATAGATGATGGCGCCGTGATCGCGCGAGACGCGGCTCGAAAGCAACTGCAGATCGCTTTCCGGTCTCCGGCCAATGGTGAAGATCGGCTTCTCTAGTGGCACGATCCTTTTGACACCGAAGTGATCCACGACCTTCAGTAGCGCCGGCTTTTGCATGTTCTGGGTGGCGCGGTGCTGAATACCTTGCAGCATCTATCCGCAATCAGCGACAGAGTTAGAAAGACGAGAGCGCTATTCCTTCGTCATCGAAGATCTCAAGCACCGATAGTAATCCGGTAATCGACAGCAGCTGACGCGTGTTGCGGGAAGGGTTGAGCAGCTTGAGCTTGCCCCCGCCGTTTTTGACGCGAGTGAACGATTTGATCAGGCCGCCGATTCCAGAACTGTCGATGACGAGCACGTCAGCCAGGTTAAGCAACAGATGCTTGCGGCCTTCGTTGAGCAACTGCGCAATCATCTCACCCAGTTCTTCTTCACCGGAGCCGATTGTTAGATTGCCTTTTAGATCGAGGATCGTTACGCTTCCGTCTGTTCTTGGGTTAATCTCCATCAGGTTTGTTCCCTCAGCCGCTTGGAGAATATGTTAAAAAAGCGGGTTACTCGCGCGATCGTTTGGTTGCAACATCGGCCAGGTTTGATACCAGTGGCCCTCAGGCGAAACCGTTATGATCGGGACGTTTCCGAAGCGCCACAAAAGGAGCGAACGGTGTGCGCCAGATTCTAGCAAACGCAAGCCCGGATTGTCTAA
>WNEY01005393.1_pt1 | contig 19543 bp, 19 predicted proteins | sample 5400531 | NCBI WGS metagenome assembly WNEY01 (sample SAMN13153338, study PRJNA577476) | soil metagenome | isolation source: 200 cm saprolite under Douglas fir tree site 1 | place: USA:California | collected 2015-04-18
ACCGACCTCGTCGCCCGCTACGGCGCCGACGAGTTCGTCGCCCTGCTCCAGGACGTCACCCCGCGGGAGATCGAGTTGATCATGCCTCGCTTCGGCGAGCGGCTTCGCGATCTGGTGGCCCGCCGGGGCCTGAACGCTCACGTGAGCTGCCGGGTGGGCATCGCCTACCAGGGGGTGCCGCCGGACAGCGCGGACGATCTGCTCCGCGAGGCCGACGAGGACCTGCGCCGCCGCGACCACCGCCTTCCTTTCTGACCGCTTGCCGGCATCCTACTTGCTGGCTTCCTCGGCGCATCGTCGCCGAGTGACCTTCACGTGACCCGGCCAGCAGGAGGGAAATGGCAATGACCATCGACACCAGCGTCAGCACCCAGCCCCCCGTTGCCGAGACCGCCGTCCGCGCCCAGGAGATCCGTCGGCGACTGCCCGGACAGGCCCGCCGTCAGCGCCTCGACACTGCGCGCCTCGAGTACGGGCCCCTCTATACCCTCGCCGAGATCCACCAGCGGGTGGCCCAGACGCTGCCCCAGAAGGTCGGGTTCATTCGCCGCGCCGTGTTCCAGCCGATCGAGAGCTACCAGGGGCTCATTCCCGACGAGCCGCTGCTCAAGTACGACGCCGCCCTCGGCAGCGGCCTCTTCGCGGCCTTCACGGTGGTGACGCCGGCGTACTTCAGCCAGAAGCAGGTCGATCCGTGGATCGTGGCTCAAGTCGACGGTGCCGATCTCTACGCGGTCATCGCCCAGTGGGACGATTCCGAGGACGCGGTGTAGCCGCCGTCAGCGTCCGCGCTTTCGACCGACGAACGCCTGGATGCGGGCGCGCGCCTCGGGGCTCGTCCTGAGCGCGGCGCCATACGCCTCGGGTTCGGTGTCGCGGCCGTGGCGCCGCAGCTCCGCGACGATCGCCTTGGTCGCCTCGAGCCCGCCGCGGGGCGAGCGCGCGACGTCCGCGGCCCAGGCCGCCGCCGTCGCTTCCAGCGTGGGAGCCGCCACCACGCGGTTCACCAGGCCGAGGCGCAGCGCCTCGCTGGCGTGAACGATCCGGCCGGTCAGCAGCAGGTCCCGGGCGTGAGCGCCGCCGACGACGTCGAGCAGCCGCGCGATCCCGTACGCCGGGTTGAAGCCGAGCGTCACTTCGGGCAGCCCGAAGCGCGCGCGGTCGGACGCGATGCGGAGATCCTGCGCGACGGCGAGCATCAGTCCGCCGCCGAGCGCGTGGCCATCCACCGCGGCCAGCGTCACTTGCGGGAGCGTGGCGAACCGCGCCATCAGCGCGGCCTGGCGGCGCGCCAGCGCCTCGGCCTGCTCGCCTGACAGCGTGGCCATCTCGGTGATGTCGTTGCCGGCGCAGAACGCGCGCCCGCGGCCGGCGATCACCATCACGGTCACGTCCGTCATCGCCGCCAACCGCTCCACAGTTTGTTCCAGCGCGGCGGTGAGCTCGGTGTCGAGCGCGTTGAGCGCCTGGGGACGGTTGAGGCGCACCCAGGCGATGGGCCCGTGCAGCTCCAGGTCGATCACGAGGTCAGCGAGGTCGGCGCGGCAGGAGCCAGGCGAGCGCAGCGACGGCGAAGCCGGCGAAGGCCGCCGCCGGCCAGAAGTTCGTGCGGAAGATCGGAATCGCCGAGAACGGCGCACGGGCGAGCGCGCCGAGGCGGCCGTCGAGCAGCGCGTCCACCAGCGCCATCGCCTCGGTCACGAGCACGTCACAGGTCGCCTTGGCGAACGTGGGATCGGCGAGCGCGGGATGACCGACGTAGCCCTGGCCGCCGCGCTTGAGCGGATAGTCGGGCACGAGGCGCTCCGGCAGGGAGTAGGTGGCGGGCGGCAGCGTTCGCCAGGCCTCGTCCACCAGATCGGGCCGCAGCATCAGCATCATCGACGTCTCCCACCAGCCGGCGTGGGCGTCCTCGGCGAACGCGCGGCGCTCGGTGTCGGTGAGCGCGCGCCCGAGCTGAGCCTCGACCTTGTCGAGGAAGCGCCCGCTGCGGAAGCTCCAGGCGAGCTGACCGCTCACCGACGCCATCGTCACGCCCGCCCGCCGGGCGACGATCGCGGACGCTTCCTCGAGCGCGGCCAGATGCGTGGGCCCGGCGTGACCGTTGGCCACGAGGATGAAGCGGAAGCCGGCGCGGGCCAGCGACAGGCCGTAGTCGACGACGGCGTCGCGCACGACGCGCTGGCGCACCGTCACCGTGCCCGGCGCCTTGAACGTGAACGAGCCGAGGTGCAGCGTCGGGGCCAGGACGGCGTTCCAGCCCGGCCGCGTGGCCACCAGCCGCGCGGCGATCTCGGTGGCGAAGTGCCGCGCCGTGTACGCGTCGACGCCGAGCGGCAGATGCGGCCCGTGCTCCTCGAGCGGGCTCACGGTGAGGATCAGGATGGTACGCGCGCGGTCGAGGGCGGCGAGCCCGGTGGTCGACAGCTCTTCCAGTGCGTGCACGCTCAAAACGAGCTCCCCCGGGTGGATGCCAGGTAATCGTCCTTGGCCCGGTCGAGCTCGGCGACGAGCGCCTGGCGCTCGACCATCAGCGCGCGCGCCGCCTGGGCCCGAGTCAACGCGAGCGCCCCGAAGCGCAGCGCGCGCCGGAGCCGGCCGAGGCCACGAAGATAATGATAGGCGAGCACGCCGGAGATCGGCAGCGAAACCGCGAAGAGCGCCGCCCACCCCGGCCCGGCCACGCGCCACACGATCCACGTTTCCAGCGTCCAGAACAGCGGGAGGGCCACGATGCTGGTCAGCAGGCGCACGGTCGCGTAGTCCGTCTCCTTGTGCGACATCCTGCGGGCCAGCCAGCGCGGAACGAAGAACGGCAGCGCGTTGACGGCGAGGCCGTAGGCGAAGACGGGAAGCCCGACGACGCCCTCCCAGCCCGTGACCAGGCGGCGGCGCACCGGATGCGGCTTGAGGCGGGCTTGCACCGCCTCGTCGCGAACGTGGTAATCGGTGAGCAGCGCGCGATACCCCTGGATGCGCTGCCACAGGCGTTCGACCCGGGCCGGCTCGTGAGTCTTGAACCAGTTCACCGCGTCCACGATCGTGCGCGACAGGCGAAAGACGTCCACCTGCCGCTCGGCCAGGCCGCGTTCCTCACGGAGCTGGCGCACCAGCTCGCCCCGATACAGCTCTTCGACCGCGCGCACGAAGCCGGTCGCGTCGATCCGATCCACGTGGACGACCTCGGCTTCCATCGCCCACTGGATGGCGGTCGTGAGCGCGTCCACGGCGGCCACCGGGTCCCGGGCGTAGGCGTCGAGGTACGCAGTGATGGGGATCGCGGGGCCGAAGGAGACGAGCACGCGTCCCTGGAACGACTTGCGCGCCTCGAACGACAGCCCGACGGGGATCACGGTGAGCTCACCGGGCCGCTCGTAGCCGAGCGCGATGCGCGCCGCCCCCGTCTTGATGCGCTGCACGCGCGCCTCGGCGTGGGTGGTGCCCTCGGGGTAGATGGCGATGACGTGGCCCTCGGCGAAGGCGCGATGGCAGGCCGCGAACACGTCGACGTTCTGGCTCGCCTTGGCCGGATCGTCCTGGCGGCGATAGACGGGGATGGCGCCGGCGGTGAGAAGAAACTTCGCGAGCAGCGGGTGACGGAAGAGCGTCGCGGTGGTGAGGTAGTGGACCTTGCGCGGGACCAGCGCGCCCACCAGGAGCGAGTCGATCAGGTTGTTCGGATGGTTGATGCAGAGCAGCACCGGCCCGGTCGCCGGCACGCGCTCGGCATGGTGCGCGTCGACGCGCCGGAAGAAGAACCAGACCCAGAAGCGGGCCAGGCGGCGCACCGTCGCGTAGAAGCGATCGGGAGCGACGGTGGGCTTCGGCGCCGCGCTGACGCTCACGGGTCCGCGTCGCTCGCGTGGCCCTTCAGGAGCGTCTCGAAATCGTCCACCTTCAGCGTCTCGGCCCAGTCGGCGGCCTCGGACTCCTTGCCGTACGCCTCGGCCATGTAGACGATGGCCTCGCGCTTGGTGGTGAAGAGCCGCCACAGGTGGCCGGCGCCGCCGCCGCGGCGGCGGAGATGGAAGACCGGATCGGTGAGGCCCTTCGGCTCGTGCGATATGCGCTCGCCGAACCGGTCGAGCGTGATCCACGCCGCCGCGATACCGTGGCCGGACAGCACGCGCGCCTTGAGCGAGTCTTCCGGCGGCAGCGAGTCGAGGTCGGTGAGCTGCGGCCCGTAGTACACGGCCACCGCCGAGGCGGGGAGCGTCACGACCGGTGCGACGGACTCGCCGACCGAGTCGAGCAGGCGCTTCGAGTCCTCGCCCAGCCAGAAGTGGCCGGGCGTGTAGAGGTCGTTCCAGGCCTCGATGACGTGGCCGGCCGGCACGAGCGCCCGCCGCTTCGCGATCGCGTCGGCGTCGGCCACGCAGGAGAGCCGGCTCACGGGACGCGGACGAAGCCTTCCATCAGCCGGCGCGCCGTGCGGTAGACCGTGACGCGCTCGGCCCAGGGCGCTCCGTCGCGCGTGCCGACCCCGGCGGCGATGGGCAGCACGCCCGACGGATGGCCCAAGCGGACATCATTGGAGCGGGTGCCGCGAGCCCGGCTCGCTCCGTGGGTGGCCTGATCGAGGCGCGTCTTGGCTGCGGTCATCATGCATTCATTGACGACAGTCCCGTCGATCTGCGCGGCGACGGCGAGACACATGGCCGAGGTGAGCGCGAAGGCGCGATGGCAGTTGCCCATCGAGATCACGCGGGCCAGCACGTCGGCGTCCTCGGGGGTGTAGGCCGTGCCATCGAGGGCGGTGAACGCGGTTGCCGACGCGACGAAGGCGATCTTGGGAGCCGACGGCCCCGGCGCGATGCCCATCAAGCGCGCCGCCGCGGTCCGGATCTTCTCGAGCCGCTCCGACACGACGCGATCGGCATCCACCGCCGCCGGTGACTCGACTCCGCTGAGCCCGACATCACGGGCGCGGACGAACACCAGCGGGTTCGTTGCGTCCACCAGCGAGGCCTCGACGCCGTCGACGACATCGCGCGCCTGTCCCGTCGGCAGCAGGCGGCCGGTCACGGCGCCGCCGGGATCGAGGAAATCGAGGGCGATGCGCGCGCCCCGTCCGGGCACGCCGGGCAGCTCGAAGTCGCCCTCGACGGCGGCCTCGCCGTCCTTCACCGGCACGTGGGCGACGATGAGCTTCCGGGTGTTGGTGTTGTGGATCGTCACCACCGCTTCGCCGTCGGCCGGAGCCGCCACCAGCTTCTCGTCGATGGCGAAGGGTCCGATCGCCGACGAGCAGTTGCCGCAATTGCCCGTGTAGTGCACGAGCGGCGCCTTCACGTCGACTTGACCGAACGTGTAGTCGACGTCGGCGTCGGGATGGGAGGCGGGACCGATGACGCACGCCTTGGAGAGCGACGAGATGCCGCCACCGAGCCCGTTGAGCTGGCGACCGTAGGGATCGGGGCTGCCGAGCGCGGCGAGGAGGATCGCGTCACGCTCACGTCCCGGCCGCGGGAGATCGTCGGCGTTGAAGCAGAGGCAGCGGCTGGTGCCCCCTCGCATGTAGACCGCTCGTACGCGATGCTGGGTCACGATTTCTCCTTGGTGTAGGCGAGGATGCCGCCGGCCAGCAGGATCTTGCGCTCGCGGGGCGTCAGCAGGCACGAGGTCGTGAACGTCGTGCCCGTGCGCTGGTTGGCGACGGTGACGCGCGTTCCGGCGGCCAGCGCCGCACGCAGGTCGGGCAGGCGCAGCCGATCGTCACGCTCGATCGCGTCGTAGGCGGCCGGATCGTCGAAGGTCAGCGGCACGACGCCCCAGTTGATGAGGTTGGCCCGGTGGATGCGGGCGAACGACTTCACGATCACCGCACGCACGCCGAGGTGCATCGGCCCGACGGCGGCGGCCTCGCGCGACGACCCTTGCCCGTAGATCTCGCCGCCGACGATGATGCCGCGTCCCGACGCCTTCGCGCGCGCGACGAACTCGGGATCGACGTACTTGAAGCAGTGCTCGGCGATGGCGGGGACGTTGGAGCGAAACACGAGCACGGCGGCGCCGGCCGGCGAGATGTCGTCGGTGGAGACCTTGTCGCCGAGCTTGAGCAGCACGGGCGCATCCAGCGCGGCCGTCACCGGCTCGCCGAGCGGCACCGGCTTGATGTTCGGCCCGCGAACCACGTCACCGCTGCCGTCGGGCGCGACGAGCCCCGCCTCCGACGGCGCGAAGCGCGGCGGCAGCTTGACCTCAGGTGGCGCCCCGAGCGTCCGCGGATCGGTGATGACGCCGGTGAGCGCCGAGGCCGCGGCCACCAGCGACGAGCAGAGGTAGACCTCGTCGTCCTTCACTCCGCTGCGGCCGGGGAAGTTGCGGTTGAAGGCGCGCAGGCTCCGGGTGCCGGCGGCGGGCACGTGGCCGATGCCGGCACACGAGCCGCACGTGGATTCCGAGACGATGGCGCCGGCCGCCAGCAGATCGGCCAGGAGTCCCTCGCGCGCCATCGTTTCCAGGATGCGGTGACTGCCCGGGAAGAGCACGAACGAGACCGACGAATGGACGCGGCGCTCGCGGAGCACGCCGGTCACCGACGACATGTCGTGCCAGGAGCCGTTCGTGCACGAGCCGACGATCACCTGCTCGATGGGTGTGCCGGCCACCTCCTCGATCGGCACGACCCGGTCGGGCGAGCCGGGCAGGGCGACGAGCGGACCGATGGATCCGAGGTCCAGCTCGATCTGATCGTCGTAGTCGGCGTCGTCGTCGGGCGCGGCCGGGCGCCAGTCGTCACCGCGCCCGAGGCGCGTGAGGAACGAGCGCGTGACGTCGTCGCTCGGGAAGATGCTGGTCGTCAGCGTCAGCTCGGCGCCCATGTTGGCGATCGTCATGCGCTGGGCCGCGAGCAGGCTCGACAGGCCGGGACCACCGTACTCGAAGATCTTGCCGGAGCCGCCGCGCACGCTGAGCCGCCGCAACAGCTCGAGGATCACGTCCTTGGCCGTGACCCACGGGCGGAGCTGGCCGGTCAGCCACACTCGGACGACCGCCGGCATCGTGAACGAATACGGCCCGCCGCCGAGCGCCACGGCCACGTCCAGTCCGCCGGCGCCGACGGCGAGCATGCCGGCCGCGCCGCAGAGCGGCGTGTGGCTGTCGGTGCCGAGCAGCGTCTGGCCGGGAATCGAGAACGTCTCCATGTGGACCTGATGGCAGATCCCATTGCCGGGCTTGGAGAAGACGGCGCCGTACTTCCGCGACGCCGTCTGCAGGTAGCGATGGTCGTCCGAGTTGCGCGAGTCCACCTGATAGACGTTGTGATCGATGTAGGTCACCACGCGAAGTGGGACGACGCGCGTGAACCCCATCGCCTCGAACTGGAGCCAGGGCAGCGTGCCATTGGTGTCGGTGAGGAGCACCTGGTCCACGGCCAGGCCGACCTCTTCGCCGACGATCGGCTTGCCGGCGACGAGGTGACTCTCGATCAGCTTCTGAGTCAGATTCTTGCCCACTATTCAACATGGGGGGGAGCGAGCGCCGCTCCTCCCCCAAGCCCCCCCACCGCTCGGAGCCGCGTCGTCACCGCTTTTCCAGCGGGACCCAGTCCCGGCGGCCGGGGCCCTTGTAGTCGGCGCGCGGGCGGATCAGACGGTTGTCGTCGTGCTGCTCGATGATGTTCGCGCTCCAGCCCGCGATGCGTCCCGCGGCGATGACCGGCGTGAACAGATCCACCGGGATGCCGAGCGAGTAGAAGAGCGGCGCCGAGTAGAAGTCCACGTTGGGGATCAGGCCCTTGGCCTTCTGGATCCGCTCGTGGAGGCCCACGGCCATCTCGTACCACTTGAACTGGCCCGACTGCCGGCACGCGTCCTCGGCCATGCCGCGCAGGATCGCCGCCCGGGGATCGCCCGCCTTGTACACGCGGTGGCCGAAGCCCATGAGGCGTCGCTTCGTCGCCACCGCGTCGGTGGCGAAGCGCTCGACATTGGCGATCTCGCCGATCTCCATCAGCGTCCGCATCACGGCCTCGCCGGCGCCGCCGTGGAGCGGTCCCTTGAGCGCGCCCACGCCACCCGCCACCGCCGAGTGCATGTCGGACTGGGTGGACGTGATCACGCGCGTGGTGAAGGTCGAGGCGTTGATCTCGTGCTCGGCGTAGAGCGTGAGGCTCGCGTCGAACGCCTTGGCCGCCGTCGCCGTCGGGCGCTTGCCCGTGAGCATGTAGAGGAAGTTCGCCGCGTGACCGAGATCGGGAGCCGGCGCCACCGGCTCCTGGCCGCTCCGGACCCGATGGTGGGCGCAGATCGCCGTCGCCATCTGGCTCACGAGCCGCGCCGCCTTGCGCCGGTTGGCGGCGTGCGAATTGTCGGTGGTGTCGGCGTCGTGCATGCCGAGCACCGCCACCGCGGCCTGGAGCACGCGCATCGGATCGGTCGCCTTCGGCATCAGACGGAATTCCTGGATCAGCTCCGCGGGGATGCCGCGCGCGGACGTGAGCTCGGCGGTGAAGCGACCGAGCTGGGCCTTCCCGGGCAGATCGCCCTGCCAGAGCAGGTAGGAGACTTCCTCGAACGTCGCCTGTCGGGCGAGATCGGCGATGTCGAAGCCCCCGTACGCCAGGCGCCCGTTGGCGCCATCGAGATCGCACAGCCGCGTCTCGGCGGCGACGACGCCCTCGAGCCCGCGGATCAGTTGGCCGCCTTCGCTCATCGGATGGCTCCTTTGTGGGCTCCTACGGTAAGCCGGCGTCCTGACCGGTGCAAGCCGCCAGGGTGTCTCGCCCGCACAGTGTCCGGGCGCTGCCCAGATCCCGGCCTGAAGCAATTAGCCGATTGGGAAATGCTCCGGGCTTGCCGAGAACAGCCCCGAGGCGCCGTGCGCGCCATTCGCTCACCCCGTGGTGAGCACTTCACGGAGGTCATCGATGAGACGCGACGCTTTCCGATTCATCGCCGGGGCCATCATGACGGCCATCCTGGGCTCGGCCGTGGCCGTGTTCGCCCAAGATGCACCCGCCATTCCCAAGGACGTCACCGTCATCTCCAACGAGCAGCTCAAGAAGATGCTCGATACCAAGGAGAAGTTCCTCCTCGTCGACTCGCGCAATGGAAGCGAGTACAGGGAAGGCTACATCCCGACGGCGATCAACGTGTACGACAAGGAGATGGAAGGTCAGAAGGCGAAGTTCCCCTCCGACAAGGCCTTTCCGGTCGTCTTCTATTGCAACGGCTATCCCAAGTGCGTGCGCAGCCTCAACGGCGCCAAGATGGCGACGACGTGGGGCTACAAGAAGGTCTATCTGGTCACCGCTGGCTTTCCTGACTGGCAGGCCAAGGGCTTCCCGGTCGAGCGCCAGTGACCCGGGCGTTCTTCACGGGCTCGCTCCGGCGCGTCGTCCTGGCCGTGACGGTGACGTCGCTCGTCGTCGTCTCGGCCACCGTCACCGGTCTGGCCCTGTGGAGTCAGCGGCGGACGTTCGGTGAGGCCGAGCGCCTGCTCCTCACGACGCAGGGCCGGGTCGTCGATCGGCTGCTGGTCGGCCGTGGCCGCGATCTTACGAAAGTCGCCGACTCCTTCGTGCGACCTCGCGAGATCCAGGACGCGCTGGCCGCCCGCAACCGCGACGGCCTCGTCGATGCCGCCAAGCCGCCCTTCAACCGGCTGAGTGCTCAGACCGCCCTGACCCAGCTCGCGTACTACGACGCCTCGGGCACCCGCATCGTCGCGCTGCCCGAGACGGCGGCCCCGGGCGCCAGCGCGCTGCTGAAGGCCGCCGTCGCCGAGAAGAAGTCGGCCAGCGGGATCGAGCGAGACGGCGGTGAGCCGGCCGTCACGCTCGTTCAACCCATCACGCGTCAGGGTGAGATCGTCGGGTTCGTGCAGGTCGGGACGGCGATCCGAAGGCTCGTTCCCGAGTTCGCCGAGAGCCTCAGCGCCCACGGGGGCATCCTCACCCGGCCCCCCGGATGCGTCGGCCGTGCGAGGTCTCGCGCTGTTCGCGGCGACCGCGCCCGCCTTGCAGCCCGGCCTCGCCGACTTACCCGAGACCGCTGCCGGTGAATCGCCCACGATCACCACGCTGAAGCGGGACGGCGCCACCTTCGCCATCGCGCTCTATCCTTTGCGGTCGGCGGGGGCGACGGCGGACACCTGGCTCGTGCTCGCCACCGACTTCAGTGGCACCGCCGGACTGATCGATCGCTCACTCGTGTGGCTGGTCGGCGTGGCCGCGACGGTCCTGGTCGCCGTCACGCTCATCACGTCGGCGCTGCTGTCCCAGCGGCTCCGTCCGCTCGGTCAAATGGTGGGACTGCTCGGCGAGATCGCCGACGGCGCCGGTGACCTCACGCGGCGGCTCGACGTCGACCGGCGCGACGAGATCGGCGCGCTGGCGCGCTCGTTCAACACCGTCATGGCCAAGCTCCACGACATCATCGCTGAAGTGAAGCTGGCGACCGCCGACGTCGCCGACGCGGCCCGGCGCGTCTCGGGCGCGTCAGCCGAGCTGGCCAGTGGCAGCCAGAGCCAGGCGGGCAGCCTCGAGGAGACCGCGGCCTCGCTGGAGGAGTTGACGGGCACCGTGCGGCAGAACGCCGACCATGCCCGACAGGCCAGCGCGCTGGCCGCCGAGTCCCGCCGCGCGGCCGAGCACGGCGGCGACGTCGTGGCGCGAGCGGTGACCTCGGTGCGCGACATCACCACCGCGTCCCGGCGTATCGGCGAGATCACCGGCGTGATCGACGAGATCGCGTTCCAGACGAACCTGCTCGCCCTCAACGCCGCCGTCGAGGCGGCCCGCGCGGGAGAGCACGGGCGTGGCTTCGCCGTCGTCGCCGCCGAGGTGCGCAACCTCGCTCACCGCAGCGCGGCCGCCGCCAAGGAGATCAAGACCCTCATCGAGGACGCGGTCGGCAAGGTCGAGACGGGCTCGGCGCTGGTGGATCAATCGGGCCGGACGCTGGGCGACATCGTCGCGGCGGTCCAGCAGGCGTCCACGATCATCGCCGACATCGCCGCCGCGTCGGAGGAGCAGTCGCGAGGCATCGATCAGGTGAGCCGAGCCGTTTCCAGCATGGAGACCACGGTCACCGCCGGCACGGCCAGGACGGAGGAGCTGTCATCCACCGCCCAACGGCTGGCCCACCACGCCGGCGAGCTCCAGGCGCTGGTCGGGCGCTTCCGCGTCGAGGAGGATCGCCCCGCCGAGAGGGGGGCGCCCGCTTCGCGTCGCGGCGTGCCGGCCAACGTGCCCGTGCCAACGACCAGAGCCTGGACGATGACTCAGCGAGCCTCGTCGGTGGTCAGGTAGACCGCTTCCCTGCGGTCCGGGATCAGCCCATCAGCAGCTTGCCCGCCACCTCACGGCCCATCGTGACGATCTGCTCCCTGCTGATGCCCTCGGCCATGAGGCCGGAGACCAGCATGGCGTAGCCGTCCGGCTGGGACGGGTTGCCGGTCTGGCCGAGATCCGTCCCCAGCACGAAGTTCTGAGCGCCGATCTCCTTGATGTGTCCCGCCGACTCCTTGTACGAGACGTGGCGCCAGTGGCGCATGAACGGCAGGTGCGCCTGCGGCCCCATCAGCACGCCCAGCGCGTCGATCTCGAGCTTGGCGCCCATGGACGCGGCCTTCTTCATCTGCTCGACCGTCATGTTGACGACCTCGAACTCGGCGTGGGTGACCACGATGCGGTCGCAGCCCGCGTCGCGCGCCGCTTCGATGATGGCGAGGGCCTCCGCGGGCGAGGCGTGGCCGGTGCAGACAACGAGCTTCTGCTGAGCGCAGACCTTGAGGACCTCGCGCACGGCCGGCAGGGCCTTGCCGTCGGCGCCCACGACCTTGACGCCTTCCGGGGCGTCCTTGAAGTGCTTGACGTGGTTGTCGGCGTCGAAGGTTGGGAGCCACACGACGCGTCCGAAGCCGCCTTGCATGCGCCACATCCACTGCACGGCCTCGGGGTTGACGCCGCCGGCGGGCCCGTTGAGGCAGACGCCGCCGAACGCCTTGATACCCGGATTGTGCTTGCGCGCCAGCCAGGCGCGGTCGGCCGTGAGCGCGACGTGGTTTTTGAGGACGACCGCCTCCGCCTTGCGGACCATGTAGGCTTGGGCAGACTCGTCATCGTCCACGGCGCGCCCGAACGCATCCGGCGCGCAGTGGGTGTGGAAGTCGATCAGGCCTTCGATCGGGCTCACCGCGGGTGGCGGCGGTGGGAAGACGCGCACCTGAGCCGCCGCGCTCTTCACCTCTGATGCGAGAGCGGCGAGCCCGGCAGCCGTGACCGCGGCGGTCTTGAAGAACTCGCGGCGCGTCGCGCCCGCAGCGCCCGGTGCCGGCTCGGTCGGATGGCCCCAGTTGTGGCCGCAGCAGTTGGTGAAGCGCCAACGGGGCAGGATGAATGGCTTCATGCCGATCCCCTCCTTGGGATGAGCAGGGCGTTACTTGAACGCAGGGTCGATGCGCACGTCGATGAGATACGGCCCGCCGCTGGCCAGCCCTCGGCCGACCGCCGGCCCGACCTCGGCCGCCTTCTCCACCCGCTCGCCGGGGACGCCGAGCGAGCGCGCGAGGCCCACGTAGTCGACGAACGGCTTGTCGAGATCCATGCCGACGTAGAAGTCGTCCTCGGCCGAGAAGCCCTTCAGCGCGAGCGTGCGCTGCTTGAGGATGCGGTACGAGCTGTTGTTGAAGATCACGTAGACGATCGCCAGGGACTCGCGGGCCGCCGTCCACAACCCCTGGCAGGTGTACATGGCGCTTCCGTCGCCGATCATCGCGATGACCGGCCGCTGCGGCAGCGCGAGCTTGACGCCGATCGCCGCCGGCAGCCCCCAGCCGATGCCGCCGCCGCGCAGCCCGAAGAAGCTCTTGGCGTCTTCACAACGGAAGAAGTGACGGACGCCGGCGCTGGAGGAGATCGTTTCCTCGACGATGGTGGCGCCGGCCGGCGTGGCCTTGGCCACCGCGTGGACGAGGGCGAGTGACCCCATCGGGCTCTGGGCTGCCGCCTCGTGGGCTTTCTTCTCCATCTCCGCGCGCTCCTGAGCGAACGCGGCCGCGACGGCCTCGCGGCGCTTGGCCGCCTGCGGATGACCGGTCTTGCTGGTGTGGCGGCGCACGGCCTCGCACAGCTCAGGCAGCGTGGCCTTGGGATCGCCCTGGATCCCGACCGCCGCCGCGTAGTTCTTGCCGATCTCCCACGGATCGACGTCGATGTGGATGACGTCGAGCCCGTGCGGCATCGGCTCCACGTCGGACGGCAGCGAGAGCGTGAAGAGGTCGCCGCCGATCGAGCACAGGAGGTCGTAGCGCATCAGGAATGCTCGGATCGGTGGGGCCAGGCGCGGGAACGATCCGATGTAGAGGGGATGCGAGAACGGGAAGCTGCACGTCGAGGCCACGCCCTCGGTGACGACCGGCGCGCCCAGCAGCTCCGCCAGCTCGACCAGCTCGGCCAGCGCATCCGACTGCGCGACGGCGTCGCCCGCCACCAGCAGCGGCCGCTCGGCCCTCGCCAGCCGTTTCGCAGCCTCGTCGATCGCCTTGCGGTCGCCGACGATGCGCGGGGCTACCCGCGTGGAGGCGCCGAGCTCGATGTCGCGCTCGGCGTTGAGCACGTCGACCGGCAGCGAGAGGAACACCGGCCCGGTTGGATGCGCAGTCGCCGTCTTCACGGCCCGGCGCACGATCCGCGGCAGGTCTTCGAGCCGCCTCGCCTCCGTCGACCACTTCACGTATGGCTGAGCGACCGGCGGCAGATCCGACCAGAGGATCGGCTCGGTGACCGTGAAGCACTGGTCGTGCTGACCGGCGGTGAGGAGCATCGGCGTACCTGCCTTGAAGGCGTCGTACAGCATGCCCATGGCGTTGCCGAGTCCGGGCGAGACGTGGACGTTGACGGCCCCGAGGCCACCGCTGGCCTGGGCGTAGCCGTCGGTCATCGCGATGGCCGCGGCCTCCTGGAGCGCCAGCACGTAGTGGATCCCGGGCTCGCGGGCCAGTCCGTCCATGAGCGGCAGCTCGGTCGTGCCGGGATTGCCGAACATGACCGAGACGCCTTCCTGCTTGAGGATCTGGAGGAACGCTTGTTTTCCGGAGGTGAATGGCATAGCCGGGGATGATAGACCGCTCTCTTGCTTGATTCCAGGGGGGTCGGACCGGTACGCTCGATTGATGAGCCCTGCCGATTTCCCTCTGCTCCGCGCTGCCCGCCGGCAACCGACCGCCTTCACGCCCCTCTGGCTCATGCGCCAGGCTGGGCGCTTCCTGCCCGAATACCGGGCGATACGGGCCCGCTACGGCTTCCTGGAGCTGTGCAAGAACCCCGAGGCGGCCGCCGAGGTGACGCTCCAGCCGGTCGATCGCCTGGGCGTCGACGCCGCCATCCTGTTCGCCGACATCCTGTTGCTGGTCGAGCCGCTCGGCGTCGGGCTCGAGTTCGCGCGGGGGGAGGGCCCGGTGATCCACCGGCCCGTCCGTTCCTCGGCCGACGTGGCGCGGCTGCAGCCGGTCGACGTCGACGCGGCGGTGCCGTTCGTGTTCGAGACCGTGCGCACCGTCGTACGCGCGCTCGGCGGCCGCGTGCCGCTGATCGGCTTCGCGGGCGCTCCGTTCACGGTGGCGTCGTACGTCGTCGAGGGCGGCGCCTCCCGCGATTACGTCCACACCAAGCGGCTGATGTACGAGGAGCCCGAGGCCTGGCACCGGCTCCTCGCGCTGCTGGCGGAGGCCACGGCGCGCTATCTCAACGGCCAGATCGCCGCGGGCGCCATGGCCGTTCAGGTCTTCGATTCGTGGGTCGGGGCGCTATCGCCCGCCGACTACCGGACGTTCGTCCTGCCCCACGTCGCCTCGCTCATCAAGGCGATCACGCCGGGCGTTCCGGTCATTCACTTCGGCACGGGGACGGCCACGCTGCTGCCGCTCATGCGCGAGGCGGGCGGGAACGTAATCGGCCTCGACTGGCGGGTCGAGCTCGACACCGCGTGGGCCGCCGTCGGTCACGACGTCGCCGTGCAGGGCAACCTCGATCCGGTCGTGCTGATGGCGAAGCCCGCGTACATCCGCGAGCGGGTCGCCGACATCCTGCGCCGCGCCGCCGGCCGTCCCGGCCACATCTTCAACCTCGGCCACGGCGTCCTGCCCACCACGCCGGTCGATCACGTGAAGGCGCTGGTCGACATGGTCCATGAGATGAGTTCCAAGTGATGACCGCACGGAGCCCGGTCGCACCCCACGCTCGCCACCCTCGGCCCGAGGCGGGCTCGCGGCTCTCGTTACAACGGAGCCCGGTCGCACCCAACGCTCGCCACCCTCGGCCCGAGGCGGGCTCGCGGCTCTCGTTACAACGGAGCCAGGTCGTACCCCACGCTCGCCACCCTCGGCCTGAGGCGGGCTCGCGGCTCTCGTTACAACGGAGCCAGGTCGTACCCCACGCTCGCCACCCTCGGCCTGAGGCGGGCTCGCGGCTCTCGTTACAGTGACCGTCGACGCGGTGCTGTTGATCGCCTTCGGAGGACCGACGAAGCCCGACGAGATCCGGCCCTTTCTCCAGAACGTCGCGCGCGGACGACGCATCCCGCCCGAGCGGCTGGAAGAGGTCGCCCACCACTACGAGCAGATGCCGGGCGGGTGCTCGCCGCTCAACGACCTGACGTTCATGCAGGCGCGGTCGCTGCAGGCCATGCTGGCCGGGGTCAACCTGAAGCTGCCGGTGTTCGTCGGGATGAGGAACTGGAAGCCGTATCTGCACGAGACGCTCGGGACGATGGCCGAGCGCGGCATCAAAAGCGCGCTGGGGATCATCCTCTCGGCGCTCCGTACCGAGGCCTCGTGGGAGCGCTACATGAACGACGTCGCCGAGGCGCGCGCCCGCACGCCGGGAGCGCCCGCGGTGGTCTTCGCCCCGCCGTTCTTCGACCATCCGCTGTTCGTGGAGGCGGTGGCCGATCGCGCGCGCGCGGCCCTGGCCCGCGTGCCGCCGTCGGACCGCGAAGCGACGCCGCTGGTCTTCACGGCTCATAGTGTGCCGACGGCGATGGCGGACGGCTCGCCGTACGTCGCCGATCTCGGCGCGGCGTCGGCGGCCGTGGCCAAGCGTCTGAACCACGGCCCGTGGCGCCTGGCCTATCAGAGCCGGAGTGGCAGTCCGCGCGATCCCTGGCTCGAGCCCGACGTCAACGACGTCCTCAAGGATCTCGGATCCGGGGGCGCGCGCCACGTCGTGATCGTGCCCATCGGGTTCGTGTGCGACCACGTCGAGGTGCTGTACGACCTCGACGTCGAGGCCGCCGCGACCGCGCGCGCGGCCGGGCTCACGCTGCACCGCGCGACGGCGGTCAACGATCATCCGCGCTTCATCGCCGTGCTCGCCGACCTCGTCCAGCACCAGCTCGACGCCTCGCGATGAGACTCGTCGTCGTCGGCGGCGGCATCGCCGGGCTGGCCGCCGCTCACCGCGCCGTCGAGATCGCACGCGAGCGCGGGACGCCGCTCGACCTGACGCTCGTCGAGGCCCGCGATCGCCTGGGCGGCACGATCGAGACCGAGCGCGCCGGTGGATTCCTCGTCGAAGCCGGCCCCGACTCGTTTCTCTCCGAGAAGCCGTGGGCGCTCGGGCTGTGCCGGCGGATCGGCCTGGAGAGTCGGCTGGTGGGCACCGACGATCGCTTCCGAAAAGTCTTCGTCTGGTTCGGAGGGCGTCTCCATCCCGTGCCGGACGGCTTCCAGCTCCTGGCTCCGACGCGGCTCCGGTCGTTCGCGACCTCGAGCCTGTTCTCGTGGCGGGGCAAGCTGCGCATGGGACTCGATTTGATCCTGCCTCGCGGTGGCGGCGAGGACGAGAGCCTGGGCGCCTTCGTGCGCCGGCGGCTCGGCCGCGAGGCGCTCGAGCGCATCGCGCAGCCGCTCGTCGCCGGCATCTACACCGCCGATCCCGACGAGCTGAGCCTGGTCGCCACCATGCCGCGCTTCATCGAGCTGGAGCGACGGGAGCGAAGCCTCATCGTCGGGCTCTGGAAGGCAAGCCGCCAGGCGCCGGCGGCGGGGACGAGCGGAGCGCGCTTCAGCCTGTTCGTCAGCCTGGCCGGCGGCATGAGCGAGCTGGTCGCCGCGCTCGCCTCCCGGCTGCCTCCCGACGCGGTTCGCCTCAAGCACCGTGTCGGCGGGATCGAGCGGCGAGGCGAGGGCTGGCGTGTGACGACGGAGGAGGGCGGCCCGATCGACGCCGACACCGTGATCCTCGCCACCGAGACTCACGCGGCGAGCCGGATGCTGCGCTACGTGGATCCGGCGCTGGCCACGATGCTTCAGATCATTCCGTATGCGTCGTCGGCCACGGTCTCGTTCGGCTACCGTCGCGCCGACGTCCCCCATCCGCTCGATGGCTTCGGCTTCGTGGTGCCCCGGGCCGAGCGTCGCGATCTCCTCGCGTGCACGTTCTCCAGCGTGAAGTACCCCGGGCGCGCGCCCGAGGGCCACGTGCTCATCCGCGGCTTCGTGGGCGGGGCGCTGAACGCGGCCGCGCTGGAGCGAGACGACGCGGAGATCGTGGAGCGCGCGCGGGGAGAGCTGCGCCAGGCGCTCGGGATCGCGGCGGCGCCGATGCTGACGCGAGTATGCCGGCATCCGGCGTCCATGCCCCAGTACGCCGTCGGACATCTCACCACGGTCGAGACGATCGAGCGGCGCCTGGCGATGATCCCGGGATTGATGCTGGCCGGCGGCGGCTACCGCGGCGTCGGCATCGCCGACTGCGTGCGCTCGGCCGAATCCGCGGCCGACTCGGCCTTCGCTCGCCGCTGAGCCGCCGCCCGCACGCGCGCGACGAAGCGCGTGCGGATCCGAGCGTCGGCCAGCCGCGATTCCTCCTCGATGGCGATCCCCCGAAGCGAGCGCGCCAGCGCGGCGGCGAAGAGGCCGCGGCCGTGGGCGCGCGCTCGGCCATCGCGGCCCACGACGGTCACGCCACGCAAGCCGCACGAGGGCGACCGGCTCTTGAGCACGAAGCCGTCGAGCCCCAGCCGCGCGAGCTGACGAACGCGGCCGGCAGCGTGGTTTCGCATCGCCGCGGTCAGATCGCGACCGCTCGCCGATGGGCGGCCGCGGCACGCCGAGCCCGAGCTCCATCTCCGGGCACAGGAATCCACTCCACGGCGTCGCCGAGCGCGCGCAGCAGCGCGCCGGCGCGCTTGTGCCCGCCGTCGTAGCGGACGCGCTCGCCGAGCAGGCAGGCCGAGACGCCGAGCCGGATCTTTTCGCGCTCGATTTTCGTCATCGGCTCGCATAGTGTAGCAACCGTGTCGGCCCCGCTGACGGCGAGCGCCCAGAAGGTTCAGGACGCGCTGCACGCCCTCGGCCTGTCGTGCGAGGTCGTGGAGTCCGAGCAGCCGACGCGAACGGTGGCGGAGGCGGCCAGGCTCGTCGGCTGCCAGGTCGGACAGATCGCGAAGTCGCTCGTCTTCAAGACCGCCCAGACCGGCCGGGGTGTGCTCGTCATCACCAGCGGCGCCAACACCGTGAACGAGTTTCGCGTCGGCATGCACGTCAAGGAAGCGCTCGCCAAGGCGCCCGCCGCGTTCGTGCGGGAGGCGACGGGCTTCGCGATCGGCGGCATCCCGCCGGTCGCTCACGCCACCCCGCTGGAGACGTTCATCGATCAGGACCTGATGAAGCATCAAGAGATCTGGGCGGCGGCCGGGACGCCCAACGCGCTCTTCCGCCTGGCCCCCGCCGATCTGGTGAAGATGACCGGCGGGCGCGTGATCCGCGTCACCTAGGAGCCGCCATGCCCACGATTCCCCTCGCGACACTTGAACAGCTCACTCGCGACATCTTCGCGGCGCGCGGCGTGCCGGCCGACGACGCGGCCTGGGTGGCGTCGCACCTGGTGCGTGCCAACTGCCGGGGCCACGATTCCCACGGCGTGATCCGCGTCCCGCACTACGTGCGGGCCATGAAGGCGGGCGAGGTGAATCCGCGCCAGACGATCACCGTCGAGCACGAGACGCCGACGATCGCCCTCGTGGACGGCGACCTCGGCTTCGGTCAGGTCGTGGCGCGCCGGGGCGCGGCGATTGCCGTCGAGAAGGCGCGCGCTCAGGGACTGTCCGCCGTCACACTGAAGCGGACGAATCACGTCGGCCGGCTCGCCGACTGGGCGGAGACGGCGGCCGGGCAAGGCCTGATCGGCATGGTGTGGGTGAACGCGCCCATGGCCCTCAACGTCGCGCCGTGGGGTGGCGCCGCCCTCAGTCTCGGCACCAATCCGCACGCGATCGCCATCCCGGGCCCCAACGGCACCGTCGCCATGTCGCACGACTTTGCGACGAGCGTCGTCGCCGAGGGGAAGCTCAAGGTGAAGTTCAACCGCGGCGAGAAGGCCGCGCCCGGGATCATGATCAACGCCGCCGGCCATCCCTCCACCGACCCGCGCGAGTACTACGCCGATCCGCCCGGCGCGCTGCTGATGGCCGGCGAGCACAAGGGCTTCGGTCTCTCGCTCGCCGTCGAGATCCTGGCCGGGATTCTTTCCGGGACCGGCGCCGCCCAGCCCACGCCGGGGCCCGTGCAGAACGGAACGCTGATCATCTGTCTC
>WNEY01001189.1_pt1 | contig 19516 bp, 15 predicted proteins | sample 5400531 | NCBI WGS metagenome assembly WNEY01 (sample SAMN13153338, study PRJNA577476) | soil metagenome | isolation source: 200 cm saprolite under Douglas fir tree site 1 | place: USA:California | collected 2015-04-18
TCAACTACATCATCGACGGGCACAACACGCGCGTGGCCTTCGCCGTGCAGAACCGCAACCCACCGACCGCGCCGAGCACCACCTCGTACCAGCTGGGCATCCAGATCCAGGAATGAGGAAGAAGCCCGTGCCGGGTCCGACAAGACTGTTGGAAGTGTCGGATCCGGCTACAAATTCGTCGTTCCACTTGCGGAGGCATCGGCCGCGCGCCTACCCTGCCGGAATGGCGAAGCGCGCGTCCGAGCCGAGGACCGACCTGCGGAGGCTCACCACCCTGCAGGAGATCAGCCAGGCGCTCTCGAGCGCGGCGGACCTGCGCCACTCGCTCGAGCGGGTATTGGAGAAGCTGGAGCGGGACCACGAGGCGGTGCGCAGCGCGGTGATGGTGCTGGGCCCCGACGGCCACGAGATCGCCATCGAGGCCTCGGTGGGCATCAGCGTCGAGGGCCGGTTGGCGCGGTACCGCCTGGGCGAGGGCATCACCGGCCGGGTCGTGCAGAGCGGCAAGCCCATCGTCGTGCCCGCCATCAGCCGCGAGCCGCTCTTCCTGCACCGGGCGGTGCAGCGCAAGCGGCCGGGGATGCCGGAGCTGAGCTACGTCTGCGTCCCCATCGCCCTCAACCGCGCCCCGCTGGGAGCGCTCGCCGTGGACCTGGAGTTCGATCCGGGGCGCGACTACGAGGCGGCGTTGCGCTTCTTCTCGGTGGTGGCGGGGATGATCGCGCAGGCGTTCCAGGCGCGCAGGACCATCGAGGACGAGCGCAAGCGGCTGCTCGACGAGAACGTTCACCTCAAGCACGAGCTGCAGCAGCGCTACGACTTCTCCAACCTGGTGGGAACCAGCAGCCCCATGCGCCAGGCGTACGAGCAGATCGCGCAGGTCGCGCGCACCGGGACCACGGTGCTCATCCGAGGCGAGTCGGGGACCGGCAAGGAGCTGATCGCCCACGCCATCCACTACAACTCGCCGCGCAAGGACAAGGCGTTCGTCAAGGTGAGCTGCGCGGCGCTCCCCGACACGCTGATCGAGTCGGAGCTGTTCGGCTACGAGAAGGGCGCCTTCACCGGGGCCGCGGCGCGCAAGCGCGGCCGATTCGAGCTGGCCGACGGCGGCACGCTGTTCCTCGACGAGGTGGGCGAGCTGAACCTCGCCACCCAGGTGAAGCTCCTGCGCGTGCTGCAGGAGAAGGAATTCGAGCGGCTGGGCGGCACGGAGACGGTGAAGGTCGACGTCCGCCTGATCGCCGCCACCAACCGCGATCTGGAGAAGGCGATCGCCGAGCGGCAGCTCCGCGAGGACCTCTACTACCGCCTCGACGTCTTCTCCATCTTCGTGCCGCCGCTGCGCGACCGGAAGCCGGACATCATGCTGCTCGCCGACCACTTCCTCGCCAAGTACGCGCGGCAGCACAAGAAGATCATCCGCCGCATCTCCACGCCCGCCATCGACATGCTGATGAGCTACCACTGGCCCGGCAACGTGCGCGAGTTGGAGAACACCCTCGAGCGGGCGGTGCTCACCTGCGACGGCAACGTGATCCACGGACACCATTTGCCGCCCACGCTGCAAACGGCCGAAGCCTCCGGCACGGTGATGCAGACCTCTCTCAACGACGCGGTCGAGCAGTACGAGAAGGACCTCATCCTCGATGCCCTCAAGAGCGCGCGGGGCAACTGCGCCAAGGCGGCGCGCCTGCTCGGCAGCACCGAGCGGATCGTCGGCTACAAGGTGCGGAAGTACGCGATCGACCCCCGGCGCTTCCGCGAGCGGGCGGTGACGGTCGTCCCGCGCGCCAAGCTGGCGCCGTCACGCCTCGATTCGCGTGCGCCTTGAGACTTACTTGACAATGCCGGCGGTTGGGGACTAGGAGTCCAGGACCATGTTCGACCGGACGGCCAGCGCGAACCGCAAGCCCGCCGCGGCGTCCAGCCTCGTCCTTAGCGGCCTCATTATTGGCCTCCTTACCAAGGGGTGCGGGCCCCCCTTCTGACGCGAACAGCGATCCGAAGTGAGAGCCCCCGCACCCCACCAGGTCGCGGGGGCTTTTTTTTCTCCCAGCAAGCGCGGTGAAAGGTCGACATGAAGCGCACAGGCTCACAGGCGATCTGGGAAGCCCTCGTCGGCGAGGGCGTCGAGACCGTCTTCGGCTACCCGGGCGGCGCGATCATGCCCGCCTACGACGCGCTGCCGGGCTACGCGATCCGCCACGTGCTGGTGCGCCACGAGCAGGGCGCGGCGCACATGGCCGACGGCTACGCGCGGGCCTCCGGGAAGGTCGGCGTCGCGGTGGCGACCTCGGGCCCGGGCGCCACCAACCTCGTCACCGGCATCGCGACCGCGATGATGGACTCGTCGCCGATGGTCTGCATCACCGGACAGGTCTCCTCCGCGGTGTTGGGCACCGACGCGTTCCAGGAGACCGACATCACCGGCGTCACGCTGCCCATCACCAAGCACAACTACCTGGTCACGCGCGCGGAGGAGATCTACCCGACCCTGCGCGAGGCCTTCCACCTGGCGCGCTCCGGCCGGCCCGGCCCGGTGCACGTGGACATCACCAAGGACGCCCAGCAGGCCAGCTTCGAGTTCCGCCCCGAAGACGGGCCCGTTCCGCGCTCCGGCCGCAAGCTGCGACCCTCGCCTCCCGCCGACCTCGACCGGGCGGCGGCGCTGATCGACGCCGCGGAGCGGCCGCTGGTCCTCGCCGGGCACGGCATCGTGCGCTCCGGCGCCAGCGATCTGCTGGTCGAGTTCGCGGAGAAGACGGGCACGCCGGTCGCATCCACGCTGCTCGGGCTGGGCGGCTTCCCGGCCTCGCACCCGCTGAGCCTGGGGATGATGGGCATGCACGGCGAGGCCTGGGTGAACAAGGCCATCCAGGAGGCGGACCTGCTCATCGCGCTGGGGATGCGCTTCGACGACCGCGTCACCGGCAAGCTGAGCACCTACGCGGTGAACGCGCGCAAGATCCACGTCGAGATCGACCCCTCCGAGATCAACAAGAACGTCAAGGTGGACGTCGCGGTGATGGGCGACGCGGCCTGGGCGGTGCGCGAGTTGGTCGGGCGGGTGCGGGCGCGCCAGCGCGCCGCCTGGCTCGGTCGCATCGCCGAGATGAAGGGCGATACCGCGGTGCGGGACATCCAGTCGCTGCCGCACTCCGGCCGGCTGTTTGCCGCGCACGTGCTCCACGACCTGTGGAGGCTCACCTCGGGGCGCGCGCTGGTGGTGACCGACGTGGGCCAGCACCAGATGTGGGAAGCGCAGTACTACAAGCACGAGCGCCCGCGCTCGCTGATCACCTCGGGCGGCCTGGGCACCATGGGATTCGCCCTGCCGGCGGCGATCGGCGCGCGGTTCGCGCGGCCCGACGACGAGATCTGGGTGGTGGCGGGCGACGGCGGGTTCCAGATGACCGCCTGCGAGCTGTCCACCTGCGCGCAGGAGAACATCAAGGTCAACGTCGCCATCATCAACAACGGATTCCTGGGGATGGTCCGGCAGTGGCAGGAGTTCTTCTACAGCCGCCGCTACGTCGCGACCCCGCTGCTCAGCCCCGACTTCGTCAAGCTCGCCGAGGCGCACGGGCTGCTCGGGCTGCGCGTGACCGCCCGCGAGGAGATCGAGGGCGCGGTGGCGCGCGCGCAGAAGGCGCCCGGCACGGCGGTGGTCGATTTCCGCGTCGAGCAGGAGGACAGCGTCTACCCGATGGTCCCCAGCAACTCGGACCTGCGCGACATGATCCGCCGCCCCACCCCGATGCTCGAGACGGGAGCCGACCCGTGATCTGGAGGATGAGATGAAGACCGCCGTCGCCCACACGTTCGTCGCCACCGTCGAGGATCGGCCCGGCGCCCTGAACCGGGTGGTGTCGCTGTTCCGCCGCCGCGGGTTCAACATCGGCTCCCTCACGGTGGGCACCACGGAACGCCCCGGGGTCTCGCGCATCACCCTGGTGGTGAAATCCGACCCGGACACCGCCCGCCGCGTGCAGGCCAACCTGGAAAAGCTGGTCGACGTGCTCCAGGTGCAGGACCTCACCGGCGTGGCCGCCCTGACCCGCGAGTTCGCCCTGGTCAAGGCGACGGTCCCGCCCGAGAAGCGCGCCGAGGTGCTCCGCCTGTGCGGCGTGTTCCGCGCCCGGGTGGTGGACGTCTCGCCGGCCACGCTGACCGTGGAGATCACCGGGACCCCCGACAAGGTGGACGCGCTGCTCGAGGTGGTCCGCCCGTACGGCATCGCGGAGATGGTCCGCACCGGTCCGCTCGCCATGGGGCGCGGCGCGGAAGTGAACGAGGTCAAGGTCCAGGCCGGGATGGCCGCGTAAAACAACAGAGCGCTGCCGAATACGGCGGCGGCTGAGGATCGACAAATGCCCGAAGCTTCCACCGACCGAGTCATCGTCTTCGACACCAGCCTGCGCGACGGCGAGCAAGCGCCCGGCGCCAGCATGGACCTGGAGCAGAAGCTCCGGGTGGCGCGCGCGCTCCAGGCGCTCGGCGTCGACGTGCTCGAGGCGGGCTTCCCGGCTGCCTCGCCCGGCGATTACGAAGCGGTGGCGGCGGTCGCCCGCCAGGTCGAGGGTCCGATCGTGTGCGCTCTCGCCCGGGCGAACCGCGAGGACATCGATCGGGTGACCGAGGCGCTCCGCCCGGCCGGGCGCAAGCGCTGCCACGTCTTCCTCGCCACCAGCCCCATCCACCGCGAGTTCAAGCTGGGTCTTTCGACCACGGAGGTGGTGCGCCGGGCGGTGGAAGCCATCCGGCACGCGCGCCAGAGCTTCGACGACGTCGAGTACTCGGCGGAGGACGCCGCCCGCACCGAGCCCGACTTCCTCTGCGAGGTGGTGGAGAAGGTCATCGAGGCCGGCGCGACCACCGTCAACATCCCGGACACGGTCGGCTACGCGATCCCGTCGCAGTTCGCCGGGCTCATCGTGCACCTGCGCCGGAGGGTGCGCGGGATCGAGCGGGTGGTGCTCAGCGTCCACTGCCACGACGATCTCGGCCTGGCGGTCGCGAACACGCTGGCGGCGGTGGAGGCCGGGGCCCGGCAGGTGGAATGCACCGTGAACGGCATCGGCGAGCGCGCGGGGAACTGCTCGCTGGAGGAAGTCGTGATGGCGCTGCGCACGCGCGCCGATCATTTCCAGTTGCGCACCGGCATCCGCACGCAGGAGCTGTGCGCCGCGAGCCGCGCGGTGGCCAAGGCGAGCGGCTTCGCCGTCGCGCGGAACAAGGCGGTGGTGGGGCAGAACGCGTTCGCGCACGAGGCGGGGATCCACCAGCACGGCATGATGGCCAACGCGCTCACCTACGAAATCATGCGCCCCGACGACGTCGGGTTCGAGAGCAGCCAGCTGGTGCTGGGCAAGCACAGCGGCCGCCACCTCCTGCGCCACCGCCTGGAGCAGCTCGGCTATCGTCTGGACGACGTCCGGTTCGAGCGCGCATTCGTCGAGGTGAAGAAGCTCGCCGATCACAAGAAGGAGCTGCACGACGGCGATGTGGAGGCGGTGGTCGCCGGCGTGCTGCACGGCGCGGCGGTCGGCCAGTGGGAGCTGCTCGGCGTCAGCACCGCCTCCGGCGCCGGCGGGCTCGCCACCGCGGCGGTCACCCTGCGCGGCCGCGACGGAAAGGAAGTCCAGGACGCCGCCTGCGCGCAGAGCCCGCTGGAAGCCGTCTTCCGGTCCATCGAGCGCATCACCGGCACCGCCGCGCGCGTGCGCGACTACCAGGTCGGCGGCGTCGATGGCGAGAGCGAGGTGCGCATCGAGGTGCAGCACCGCGACCGCACGTACAGCGGCACGGCGCAGGCCGCCGACGTCCTGGTGGGCATCGCGCGCGCGTTCGTCGAGGTGGTGAACCGCATCGACGCCAGCGGCCGGTCGCGCCGCGAGCTTGCGGAAAGCGAGGCGCGGACGTGAGGGCGAGGACGCTCTTCGAGAAGGTCTGGGACGCCCACGTGGTGCGGCCCGAGACGGCGGACTCGCCCGCGGTCCTGTACGTCGACCTGCACCTCGTGCACGAGGTGACCTCGCCCCAGGCTTTCGAGGTGCTGCGCGAGCGCAGGCTGCGCGTCCGGCGGCCGGACAAGACCGTCGCCACCATGGACCACTCGATCCCGACCACGCCAGGCGGGGCCCGGTTCGCCATCGCCGATCCACAGGCGGCGGCGCAGCTGCGGCGGCTGGAGGAGAACTGCGCGGAGTTCGGCATCGAGCTGCACGCGCTGGGCAGCGAAGGCCAGGGCATCGTGCACGTGATCGGTCCCGAGCTGGGCCTCACGCAGCCCGGGCGCACCATCGTGTGCGGCGACAGCCACACCAGCACGCACGGCGCGTTCGGCGCGCTCGCGTTCGGCGTGGGCACCAGCGAGGTGGCGCACGTTCTCGCCACGCAAAGCGTGCTGCAGCGCCGCCCGCGCACTTTCGAGGTCCGCGTCGACGGGCAGCTGCGGCCCGGGGTGACCGCGAAGGACCTCATCCTCGCGGTGATCGCCCGGGTCGGGGTGGGCGGCGGCGCCGGCCACGTCCTCGAGTACACCGGCAGCGCCGTCCGGGCCCTCTCGATGGAGCAGCGGATGACCGTCTGCAACATGTCCATCGAGGCGGGGGCCCGGGCCGGGATGGTCGCGCCGGACGAGACCACCTTCGAGTACCTGGCGAAGACGCCGCGCGCGCCGAAGGGCGCCGCCTGGGACCGCGCCCTCGCCGCGTGGCGCGCGCTGCCGTCCGACGCGGGGGCGCTCTACGACGCGGCGGTTCGCATCGACGGCTCGGTGCTGGAGCCGATGATCACCTACGGGACCAATCCCGGGATGGCGCTGCCGGTGGGCGCCCGCGTCCCCGATCCTGCCGCGCTCTCCGACGCTGCGGCGCGCGCCTCGCTGGAGAAGGCGCTCCGCTACATGGATCTGCGCCCGGGGCAGCCGCTCATCGGCCAGAAGGTCGACGTGGTCTTCATCGGCAGCTGCACCAACTCGCGCATCGAGGACCTGCGCGGCGCCGCCAGCGTGCTGCGCGGGCGCAAGGTGGCCAAGGGGGTGCGGACGCTGGTGGTCCCGGGCTCGCGGCGCGTCAAGCAGGCCGCGGAGGCGGAAGGGCTGGATCGCGTCTTCACCGAGGCGGGCGCCGAGTGGCGCGAGCCGGGGTGCTCGATGTGCATCGCCATGAACGGCGACCAGCTCGAGCCCGGCCAGTACGCGGTGAGCACCAGCAATCGCAACTTCGAGGGGCGGCAGGGGAAGGGCGGGCGCACCTTCCTGGCCAGCCCGCTGACCGCCGCCGCCGCCGCGGTCGCGGGGAGCATCGCGGACCCGCGGGAGCTGGCGAGGTGAGCATGGAGCCCATCCGACGCATCGTTTCGCGCACGGTCGTCCTCCCGCAGCGGGACGTGGACACCGACCAGATCATCCCCGCGCGCTATCTCAAGACCACGCAGCGGACCGGCCTCGGCAAGGCCCTCTTCGCCGACTGGCGCTACGACCGGGACGGGCAGCCGCGCCCCGACTTCCCCCTCAACCAGCCGGAGGTCGCCGGGGCCCAGGTGCTGGTGGCGGGCGCGAACTTCGGCTGCGGCTCCTCGCGCGAGCACGCGCCCTGGGCGCTGCACGACTTCGGCTTCCGCGCGGTGGTCAGCTCGTCGATCGCGGACATCTTCCGCAGCAACGCGCTGAAGAACGGGCTCATCCCGGTGGTGGTCGACCCGGCGGCGCACGAGCGGCTCCTTTCGAGCCCCGGCGCGGAGGTGACCATCGACCTCGAGACGCGCACGCTCGTGGCCGGCGGGTTGACCGCGCCGTTCCCGCTGGACCCCTTCGCGCGCCACTGCCTGATGAACGGCGTCGACGAGCTGGGCTTCTTGCTCTCGCAGTCCGGCGACATCGCCGCCTGGGAGGAGGCCGCATGCGAGCGCTGATCGCGGTCCTGGGTGGAGATGGCATCGGGCCCGAGGTGGTCGCGCAGGGCGTGCGCGTGCTGCAGGCGGTCGCGGCACGCGGCGGGCATCGTTTCGAGCTGCAGGAAGCGCTCCTCGGCGGAGTGGCGATGGACCAGACGGGCTCGCCGCTGCCCGCGGAGACGCTCTCGTTGTGCCGGAGCGCGGACGCGGTGCTCCTCGGGGCCGTCGGAGGGCCGAAGTGGGACCCGCACGCGCCGGTCCGTCCGGAGCAGGGGCTGCTCGGGCTCCGCAAGGAGCTCGAGCTGTACGCCAACCTCCGTCCGGTCGGCGTCCACCCGCGACTGCTGCAGGCGTCGCCCCTCAAGCCGGAGCTGCTGCAGGACGTGGACCTGGTGGTGGTGCGGGAGCTCACCGGCGGGCTGTACTTCGGCGAGAAGCGGCGCGAGGGCGACTGCGCCTCCGACCTCTGCGTGTACACGGCCGAGGAGATCCGGCGCGTGGTGCGCGTCGCCGGGCGCATGGCCCGGCAGCGGCGCCGGCGGCTCACCTCGGTGGACAAGGCGAACGTGCTCGAGACCTCGCGGCTGTGGCGCGAGGTGACCACGGACGTGGTGCGCGACGAGTTCCCCGACCTGCAGCTCGAGCACGTGCTGGTCGACTCCTGCGCCATGCTCCTCGTCCAGAGGCCCGCGCGCTTCGACGTCATCGTCACCGAAAACCTCTTCGGCGACATCCTCACCGACGAGGCGTCCGTGCTCGCCGGCTCCATCGGCCTGTTGCCCTCCGCCTCGCTGGGCGAGGGGAAGCGCGGCCTCTACGAGCCCATCCACGGCTCGGCGCCGGACATCGCCGGCCGGGGCATCGCGAACCCGTACGGGACGATCCTGAGCGTGGCGCTGATGCTCCGCCATTCGTTCGGTCTGGAGGCGGAGGCGAGGGCCGTCGAGCGGGCGGTCCGCTCGGCCCTCGACGGTGGCGCGCTCCCTGCCGACGTGGCGGCGGGCGGCAGGCGGGCCGCCACCACCGCCGAGGCGGGCGACGCTGTGCTCGCGGCGCTGCAGCAATCCTGAGGATCCCATGCCCCACGACGAGCGACACAAGAGCCGCACGCTGACCGAGGGGCCCGACCGGGCCCCGGCCCGCGCGATGCTCAAGGCCATCGGGTTCACCACCGAGGAGCTGGCGCGCCCGCTGGTCGCCGTCGCGCACACCTGGACGGAGACGATGCCGTGCAATTTCCACCTGCGCAGCCTGGCGCAGCGGGTGAAGGAGGGCATCCGGGCCGCCGGCGCGACGCCGATGGAGTTCAACACCATCTCGGTCAGCGACGGCGTGGTGATGGGCACGGAGGGCATGAAGGGGTCGCTGGTCAGCCGCGAGGTCATCGCCGACTCGATCGAGCTGGTCTGCCGCTCGCACCTGTTCGACGCGGTGGTGACGCTGGTCGGCTGCGACAAGACCATCCCGGGCGGCGCGATGGCGCTCCTGCGCCTGAACCTCCCGGGGCTGCTCCTGTACGGCGGCTCGATCGCGCCGGGTCGATTCGAGGACCGCGACGTCACCATCCAGGACGTCTTCGAGGCGGTGGGCGCCCACGCCGCCGGCAAGATGTCGCTGCGCGCGCTGCACGAGCTGGAGGACGTGGCGTGCCCCGGACCCGGGGCGTGCGGCGGCCAGTACACGGCGAACACCATGGCGCTCGCGACGGAGCTGCTGGGCCTCGCCCCGGTCGGCTACGCCAGCATCCCCGCCGACGATCCGCGGAAGGCGGCGGCCACCCGCGCCGCCGGGGCGCAGGTGGTGCAGCTCTTGCGCGAGAACCGCCGTCCCCTCGACGTGGTGAACCGCGCATCCTTCGAGAACGCCATCGCAGGCGTCGCGGCCACCGGCGGGTCGACCAACGCCGTGCTCCACCTGCTCGCGCTCGCGCGGGAGGCGGGCGTGCCGCTGGCGCTGGGCGACTTCGACGCCATCAGCCGGCGCACGCCGCTCATCGCCGACCTGAAGCCGGGCGGGCGTTTCGTGGCCACGGACTTCCACCACGCCGGCGGGACGCCGCTGCTGTGCCGCAGGCTGCTCGAGGGCGGCCTGCTGCACGGCGACGCGCGGGTGGTGGACGGCAAATCGTGGACCGAGCACGCCGAGCACGCCTCGGAGGCGCCGGGCCAGCAAGTGGTGCGGCCGCTCTCGGCGCCGCTCAAGCCGAGCGGCGGCCTGTACATCCTGACCGGCAACCTGGCCCCGGACGGCGCGGTGGTGAAGGCGGCCGGGCACGAGCGGCCCCGCCATGCAGGGCCCGCGCGCGTCTTCGATCGCGAGGAGGAGGCGTTCGCCGCGGTTCGCGATGGGCGCATCGTCGCGGGCGACGTGGTGGTGATCCGCTACGAAGGGCCGCGGGGCGGGCCGGGCATGCGCGAGATGCTGGGCGTCACCGCCGCGGTGGTCGGACGCGGGCTGGGCGAGTCGGTGGCCCTCGTCACGGACGGCCGGTTCAGCGGCGCGACCCGCGGGCTGATGGTCGGCCACGTCGCGCCGGAGGCCGCGATGGGCGGTCCGCTCGCCGCGGTCCGCGATGGAGATCGCATCACCATCGATCTGGAAGCGCGCCGCCTCGAGCTGGAGCTCTCCGCTTCCGAGCTGGCGGCGCGCCTGCGCGGCTTCCGCCCCCCTCCCGCGCGCTATGCGACGGGCGTGTTCGCCAAGTACGCGAGCCAGGTCTCCTCGGCCGCCGAAGGCGCCGTGACTTCCCCAGCAAGCCAACGAGCAGTGCCAACCCCGGAGTGAGCAAATGGCAGTGATCCACTACGACAGAGATGCGAGCCTGGAACCCGTTCGCGGCCGGCGGGTCGCGATCGTGGGCTATGGTAGCCAGGGCCACGCGCACGCCCTCAACTTGCGCGACTCGGGGGTCGATGTGCGCGTCGGGCTCCACGCCTCGAGCCGGTCGCGGGTCAAGGCGCAGGGAGCGGGCCTCCGCGTCCTCTCCGTCGCCGACGCGGCGCGCGAGGCGGACCTGGTCATGATGCTCGCGCCCGACCAGACCCAGAAGCAGATCTACGACAACGAGATCGAGAAGCACCTCACGCGCGGAAAGGCGCTCTTCTTCGCGCACGGGTTCAACATCCACTACGGGCAGATCAAGCCCGGGCCCGGCGTGGACGTGGTGCTGATCGCGCCCAAGGCGCCGGGGCACCTGGTGCGCCGGCTGTACGAGGATGGGCAGGGCACCCCGGCGCTGATCGCCGTCCACCAGGACGCGAGCGGGCAGGCGCACGAGCTGGGCCTGTCGTATGCGCGCGCGCTGGGCGCCACTCGCGCCGGCGTCCTGGAGACGACCTTCAAGGAAGAGACCGAGACCGACCTGTTCGGCGAGCAAGCGGTCCTCTGCGGCGGCGTGACCGCGCTGGTGCAGGCGGGCTACGACACGCTGGTCCAGGCGGGCTACCAGGAGGAGAGCGCGTACTTCGAGTGCCTCCACGAGCTGAAGCTGATCGTCGACCTGATGTACGAGGGCGGCATCGGCTGGATGCGCCACTCGGTCAGCGACACGGCCGAGTACGGCGACTACACGCGCGGGCCGCGCATCGTGGGCGAGGCGGCGCGCGCCGAGATGAAGAAGATCCTGCGCGAGATCCAGAGCGGCGTCTTCGCTCGGGAGTGGATCCTGGAGAACCAGGCGGGGCGGCCCGTCTTCGACAAGCTGCGCGAGGAGGGCAAGGCGCACCGGATCGAGGACGTCGGCGCTCGGCTGCGCGAGATGATGAGCTGGATCCGGAACATCCGGAAGGACTCCAGCGAGCCGTCGCAGCAGCAGCAGCAGGCGGCGGTGATCGAGTACCCGCTGCAGCGGAGCGGGGCGGTGTAACACTGGTCGGCGCGGAGCGCCGACCAGCCCGTGGTCGCGGAACGGATCGGCCTCTGGCGGAGGCAATGACTTGCTCGGGCCTGAAAGGCCCGAAACGGCGAAGGAGCTGTAGGCAGATGATGGAGTCCAAGGCGATCTGGATGAACGGCGAGCTGGTCCCGTTCCGCGAGGCGAAACTGCACTTCCTGACGCCGGCGTTGCACTACGGCGTCAGCGCCTTCGAGGGGATCCGCTGCTACCGCACCGCCCGCGGCCCGGCCGTCTTCCGCCTGCGCGAGCACATCGAGCGGCTGGTCGACTCGGCGCGCATCATGGGCTGGCGCGAGCTGCCCTTCTCCCTCGACGAGCTGGTGGAGGCCTGCCGCAAGACCGTGCAGGCCAACGGGTTCGAGGAGTGCTACATCCGGCCGCTCATCTACCTGGCCGAGGGCGGCTGGAACCTGACGGTCGACGGCGGCAAGGCGCACGTGGGTATCGCCGTCTGGGAGTGGAAGCAGTACCTGGGCGCGGAGGCCGCGGAGCAGGGCGTGCGCGCGAACATCTCCACGTTCACGCGCCACCACCCGAACGTGATGATGACCAAGGCGAAGATCGGCGGGAACTACCCCAACTCGGTGCTCGCCAAGACGGAGTCGCTGCGCCTCGGCTTCGACGAGGCGATCATGCTCGACACGCAGGGGCACGTCGCGGAGTGCACGGGCGAGAACATCTTCCTCGTCCGCCGCGGCCGCGTGCTCACGCCCCCCGACTCCCACATCCTCCAGGGCCTGACCCGCGACTCGGTCCTCCACCTCCTGGAAGACCTCGGCCACCGCGTCGAGCAGCAGCCCGTCTCCCGCGACCAGCTCTACACGGCCGACGAGGTGTTCGTCTGCGGCACCGCCGCCGAGGTGATCGGGCTGCGGGAGATCGACTTCCGCACGATTGGCTCGGGGCGCACCGGTCCCGTCACGCGGGCCGTGCAGCAGGCCTACCACGCACTGGTTCGCGGCGAGCACCCCCGCTCGGACGGGTGGCTCACGCCGATCCACGCATGAAGCTTGGCGGAGGCCGCGCAGCGCAACTCGGGACGAGTTCGACTACAGTAGACTGCGGTGACCTCGGGGCCGAACATGCCGGGAGCAGTCGAGATCACGTGGTCAAGGTCGCCGGGGCCGACCACGCCTGCCTCGGCAGCGACTTCGACGGTATCCCGACGATTCCGACGGGCATGGAGGACGCCTCCAAGCTGCCGTGGCTCACCGCCGAGCTTCGCCGGCGCGGGTACACCAAAGACCAACTCGAGAAGGTCCTTGGCGGGAACGTGCTGCGCGTGCTGGAGGCGAACGAGCGCGGCGTCGCCGCTGGGTCTCAGCCCGGCGCGGCGGCGCGCAGCGAGGGGCGCACCGTCTCGGACATCAGATAGGCGTTCGGATCGTGGTGCAGCGCCTCGGCCGGGAGCGAATCCCAGAAGGGCCCGAGGTCCTTGCGTACCTGCTCGGTGAAGAACTCGGGCAACTCCGTCGTCTCCTGGTCGAAGTACCGCCGGAGCGGCCGGTCGGTATCGAGGCGGCGCCGCACTTCCGTGTAGTACGCGATGCGGCCGAATCCTTCGGACGACACGGCGCGCACCACGTTCATCCAGCGGGGGATCGCCCCGCGCATCGCCGTGAACCGGCGCGCGATGGCCCGCCAGGAGAACGTGTACCGTGTGAGCGAGATGACGTTGTCGTAGAACTCCCGCCAGGAATAGTTCTTCGGCCGCACGTTCATCGCGTGGTTGTTGTCGAGGAAGTGGAAGGGGAAGGGCAGCACGCGGCCGTCGCGCTGGAACTCGAGGTTGAGCGGCGCCGCCCGGCCGAACGCCGACAGGAGCGAGTACCCCGGGAACGCTCCGGGCGTCAGGTCGACGAAGCGCTTGGTCAGCTCGAACGGCTCCTCGCCCTCGTCGACGTCGAGCCCGAGCACGAAGTTCGTCTGCACGTAGGGCAGGTACTTCAGGATGAGCCGGACGTGCTCGGAGACCTGCTGCACCTTCTCGGCGCCCTTGCGGCTGGCGGTCTTCGACTTGTTGCCCAGCTCGTACCAGGACTCGATGCCGGGGAGCACCGCCTTGAAGCCGTTGCGCTGCAGCCGCTGCAGATGCGGCTCGGAGAGGAGCGAGAGGCTGCTTTCCGCGATGAAGTCGATGCTGTCCGGCGGCGCGGCCTCCTCGATCGCGTCGAGCGTCTCGTCGAAGCGCACGCCGAAGTTGGGGTCGTGCCAGGCGACTCGCGGCCGCTTCACGGTACGCAGCAGGAACCGGAGGTCCTCCTTGAGGACGTCGAGGTCGAGGGGCTGGTACGGGACGGTGGAGTCGATGCAGAAGCTGCACGTGTACGGGCACCCCAGGCTCGCGAGCATCGGCACGATCTTGAGGACCGGCGCCTTGCGCAGCGTCGCCTCGATGTACTTCCAGCGCTCCTGCACGCCGGGGAGCTGCAGCGGCTGCTTGTCAGCCGAGAGGTGCACTCCGCGGGGACGGTGGCGCGAGCAGTCGCGGAGCAGGTCCCGGATGATCTCACGGTCGGTGAAGCCGAGCACGTAGTCGAAGTGCCTGGCGGAGTCCTCCGGGTAGCAGCGGGCGTGCGGACCACCCAGCGCGGTGACCGCGCCCAGCGAGCGGAAGCGGCTGCTGAGCGAATAGGCGAGCAGCGCCGCCTCGGTGAACGAGCCGATGAACACGAGGTCGACGTGCGCGGGCAGCTGCTCGGAGAGGTCTTCGAGCCCGGTGTAGCAGACGAAGCTGACCTCATGGCCCTCGGCCTCGCACCAGGTGGCGATCACCTGCGGCATGATGCTCGCCATGTTGGCGTGCATCGCGCGCGCGTAGATCGCGCGGGTCGGGCCCTTGGTGACGAGATCGATGACCGCCACTCGCAACCGCCGCATGAAGACTCCCTTCGGCAGCCTGGAACGAGCGCAGCTTGTCCGGGTGAGAACGCGCTACGATGTACGCATAACGACGCACCCACTGCAAGATCCGGCTTGGGGTGCGCTGGGGGTTTGTCCGATGGACACGAGTCGCACGGTCGTGCTGGGTGGGTTGGCCGGCGGGCTGGGCGCCTGTTCGCACGAGCAGGCGCCGGCCACCCCACCCGATCGTCCGAGCCTCGTGTGCACCGAAGTGGCCTGGAAAAGTACCGCGACATGATCGACGAGGACATCCGCCGCGCCCGGACGCTGCCCGCGTCCTTCTACCGCGAACCGGCCGTGTTCGAGCGCATCCGCGAGAAGGTCTTCGCGCGCAGCTGGCAGCTCGTCGACGGCGCGGAGCGGGTCTCCGGCGCAGGCTCCATCCTTCCCTTCGCGTTCCTGGAAGGATGCGTGGACGAGCCGCTGCTGCTCGCGCGCGACGGCGCCGGAACGCTCCACGGCCTCTCGAACGTCTGCACCCACCGAGGCAACCTGCTCTGCACCAAGCCGGAAGTGGCGCAGTCGCTGCGCTGCCGGTACCACGGCCGCCGTTTCGCGCTCGACGGGCGCTTCCTCTCCATGCCCGAGTTCGAAGGCGTCCGCGATTTCCCCTCGCCGGCCGACGACCTGCCGCGCATCCAGCTCGGGGGGCTCGGCCCGCTGGTGTTCGCCGCCATCGACCCCGCCTTCCCGTTCGACGAGTTGATCGCGCCCGTCCGCGAGCGGATGTCCCTCCTCCCCCTCGATCGGATGGCGCTGGATCCCGCCGGTTCCCGCGTCTACGAGGTGGCGGCGAACTGGGCGCTGTACTGCGACAACTATCTGGAAGGCTTCCACGTCCCCTTCGTGCATCCCGACCTGGCGAAGACCATCGACTACGGCTCGTACCGCACCGAGTTGTTCGCCTGGTCCAGCGTGCAGGTCGCCGAGGCCGCCGCTCCAGGCGACGCGTTCAGCGGCTCCTCCATCGCCGCGTACTATTTCTTCCTCTTCCCCAACCTGATGCTGAACTTCTATCCCTGGGGGCTGTCGATCAACGTGGTGGTCCCGGCCGCCGTCGACCGGACCCGGATCGTGTACCGCTCCTGGGTCGCCGACCCGTCCCGGCGCGGATCCGGAGCGGGCGGCGCGCTCGACCGCGTCGAGCTGGAGGACGAGGCGGTCGTCGAGCAGGTGCAGCGCGGCGTGCGCTCCCGGCTCTACGAACGCGGCCGGTACTCGCCGTCGCGCGAGGCGGGCGTGCACCATTTCCACCGGTTGCTGGCGCGCCTCGTGGGCTGAGAGTGGCCGAGCTGCGCCGCGCGCTCGGACTGCTCGACGCCACCATGGTCCATGACCGCCGCGTTGTGAAAAGCGCAGCGCCGCCGGATACGGCGGCGGCTGATCATCCGAACTGGATGCCTTGCGCGAGCGGCAAGTCGCGACCCCAGTTCACGGCCGAGGTCTGCCGCCGCATGTACGCCTTCCACGCGTCGGACCCGGACTCCCGGCCGCCGCCGGTGTCCTTCTCTCCGCCGAAGGCGCCGCCGATCTCGGCGCCGCTGGTGCCCGCGTTGACGTTCGCGATGCCGCAGTCGGAACCCGACGCGGAGAGGAACCGCTCCGCGGCGCGCAGGCTGTCGGTGAACAGGGCGCTGGAGAGTCCCTGCGGCACCGCGTTGTTCGCGCGCAGCGCCTCGTCGAGGTCGGTCACCTCGAAGACGTAGAGGATGGGCGCGAAGGTTTCCTCCCAGGCGATGGGGAAGGCGTCGTGCCGGGGCGCGACGATCAGCGTCGGCTCGACGAAGTTACCCGACCGGTCGAGTACGCGTCCTCCGAAGCGCACCTCGCCGCCCTGCGCGCGCGCGGCGGCCACGGCGGCGGCGAAGCGCTCCACGGCCGCCCGGGTGACGAGCGGTCCCATCAGCACCCCCTCGTCGAGCGGATCGCCGATCTTCACCGTGCGGTACGCGGCCACCAGCCGATCGAGCAGCGGGCGCGCGATGCCGCGCTGGACGAAGAGCCGCCGGGTCGAAGTGCATCGCTGGCCGGCGGTCCCCACCGCGCCGAAGGTGATCGCGCGCACCGCCAGCTCCAGGTCGGCGCCCTCGAGCACGATCACCCCGTTGTTGCCGCCGAGCTCGAGAAGGCTGCGGCCCAGCCGGGACGCCACGCGGGAGGCGACCTGCCGGCCCACAGCGATCGATCCGGTGAACGAGACCAGCGGCAGCCGCGGGTCGTCGCACATCCAGCCGCCCGCCTCGGCGCCACCCGGCACCAGCGAGAAGACGCCTGCCGCGTCGTGCTCGGCCGCCACGCGATCGCAGAGCGCCTGCACCGCGACGCTGCACAGCGGGGTGAGCGGGGACGGTTTCCACAGGCAAACGTCCCCGCAGACTGCTGCGAGGGCTGCGTTCCACGACCAGACCGCCACCGGGAAATTGAACGCGGTGACGATGCCGACCGGTCCGAGCGGGTGCCACTGCTCCATCAGCCTGTGGCAAGGCCGCTCGGAGGCGATGGTCAGGCCGTGCAGCTGGCGCGAGAGTCCGACGGCGAACTCGCAGATGTCGATCATCTCCTGCACTTCGCCCAGCCCCTCCGCGCGGATCTTTCCGGTCTCGAGAGACACCAGCTCGCCGAGCGGCTCCTTGTGCTGCCGGAGCAGCTCGCCCAGCCCGCGGACCACCTCGCCCCGCCGGGGCGCCGGGCGCATGCGCCATTCCTCGAACCTGCGCAGGCCCGACTCGACCCGCTCGTCGTACTCGGCGCGGGTTGCCGCCCGGATCCGGCCCTGCGCCGCGCCCGTGGCGGGGTTCACCGACTCGAGCGCCTCGCCGGTGCCGCCGCGGCCGGAGCCCGCGCCCATCCGCTCGAGGATCGCCTTCGCGTTCTTGGTGCTCATGTCCCGCCCCCGGTGACGATGCTACCGCGAATCGGCGCCCTGGGTCGTGCGGGGTGGGTTTCAAGGAACCGCGGCGTGGGACCGATAGCTCCAGGGAGGAGACACGTCCACGGGGGGAAGGGTGCGTTCGCGCAACGACAACCAGCGCACGGTGCTCGTGGTGGACGACCACGCCGAGCTGCGGCGTTCCCTGCAGCACCTGCTGGAGCGGGCCGGCTATCGCGTCCTCGTGGCCGCGAACGGCGCCGAAGGCCTCGAGCAGCTCCGCCGCGGTGGCGTCCACGTGGTGGTCCTCGACATCGACATGCCCGTGATGGACGGCCGGGCGTTCCTGGCGGCCCGGTCCGCGGACGCCCAGCTCGCTCGGGTGCCGGTGGTGGTCTACTCCGCGGATCCACAGCCCGCGGCGCTCCCGGCCGGCATCACCGCCTGGATCTGGAAAGGCACCGAGTCCGCCGACTCCCGTAACCGCCGCCGTATTCGGCGGCGCCATGCTTTCACGGCGGCGCGGCGGCGCGCGAGGAGCAGCATCGCCGGGAGCATCACCATCGCGGTGAGCAGCGTGGTCGCCTCGCCGAGGATCGCGTACCACCCGAACGAGCGCATCGCGCGGTTCAGGGAGAGCAGCAAGGACCCGTAGCCGATGATGGTCGTCCACGAGCAGAGGATGACGGCCGGCCCCACCTCGGCGAGCGACTCGAGCACCCGTCCTCCGCGCTCACGGACGCGGACGGCGATGTTTGCCCCGTAATCCACCGCGATGCCGAAGGTGATCGGGTAGGCAATCACGTTGAGGAAGTTCACCTTGAGGTTTGCCGCCGCAGCCATCCCGCCCATCAGGAGGACGCCCGCCGCGAGCGAGCCCAGGACGCGCGCGCCCATCCCCGCGTCGCGCAGAAGGAAGAGCACGACGCCGCAGACGCCCGCGAAGGAGAGCAGCGTCGTGCGCGGGCCTTCCTTCTCGATGTTCCGCAGCAGGTCGGCGAAGATGACGCTCTCGCCGGTCGCGTCGACGTTCTTCTCGCCCACCGCGACGCCGCGGCCGGCGTCGGTGAACGCCTGGAGGTTGGGCCCCAGCTCCAGCTTGGCGTCCGGGCGCACGGTGATGACGGCGAGCCGGCCCACGTTCCCGTCGCGCTCGCGGAAGCGGTCGAGGAGCGTGGCGGGGGCCTCGCGGGCGCTGACTGGCCGTTGCGCGTCGAGGTCCTGCCGGATGGAGAGGAGGCGGCCGTGGAGCTTCGGATCGACGTGCGCGAGTACGCGATCGGACAGCTCGGCGCGGACCTCGCGCAGGAGCGAGAGCTTCGCCTCCTGGTCGCGCGGGACGACGCTGGAGATCGTCTCGCAGCCGTCGATCAGCCGGCTTGCGGGCGCCTGCTGCATGCGGGTGCGGATGGCCTGGCAGAACCGTTCGGCGTCATCGTGCGAGTCGAGCAGCGCCACCGAGCCCGCGATCGACTTGCCCAGCGACGTCTGCGCGCGCGCATGGTCCCGGCGCAGCTCCTCCACTCCGCGCAGCTCGTTGCTCAGATTGTCCAGATTCCGCTCCATCGCGTGCGGCAGCCGGAGCAGGAACAGGGCGCCGGCCGCGAGAGTCACCGCCGCGAATCCGGCGAGGATGGCGCCCGGGCGGGCGAAGAGCCAGTCGATCGCCGCCAGGCTGGTCGAGCGGGCGGCGGCGGCGGGAGCGGGCGCGACCGGGCGGATCTTCTCGAATACCGAGAGGAGCGCCGGGGCCAGCGCGAACGTGGCCGCCCAGCAGAGCAGCATCCCGATTCCGCCGATGAACCCGAAGTGGCGGAACCCGCGGTTGCCGGCGAGCGCCAGCACCCCGAAGGACACGCTCGTCGCCGCCGAGGCGAGGAGCGTCGCCATGGCGGTGGTCCGCGCGCCGTCTTCGCAGGCGGCGAGCAGCGGCTCGCCCGCTCGCC
>WNEY01000945.1_pt1 | contig 19515 bp, 19 predicted proteins | sample 5400531 | NCBI WGS metagenome assembly WNEY01 (sample SAMN13153338, study PRJNA577476) | soil metagenome | isolation source: 200 cm saprolite under Douglas fir tree site 1 | place: USA:California | collected 2015-04-18
TTGCCCATGCTCATCGGCAGGAAAGGAATGCCGCTCTTTTCGACCAGGGCGCGGATCGCGTCATCGGCCTGCGCGTAGGCCGCGCCTTTGCCGAGAATGATCAGCGGGCGCTTGGCACCCTTCAATACGTCGAGCGCACGCTTGACCGCGGCTGGAGCGGGAAGCTGGGCCGGTGCCGGATCGATGACCTTGACGAGTGACTTGGCTCCAGCCTCGGCGTCCATGACCTGAGAGAACAGTTTGGCCGGCAGATCAAGATAGACGCCGCCCGGACGGCCGGAAACAGCCGCGCGTATCGCGCGCGCCACGCCGACGCCGATGTCTGCGGCATGCAGCACGCGGTAGGCCGCCTTGCAGAGCGGCTTGGCGACAGCCAGTTGGTCCATCTCTTCGTAGTCGCCCTGCTGCAGGTCGACGATCTCGCGCTCGGACGAGCCGCTGATCAGGATCATCGGGAAGCAGTTGGTCGTGGCATTGGCCAGCGCCGTCAGGCCGTTGAGAAAGCCGGGAGCCGACACCGTGAGGCAGATGCCGGGCTTTTTCGTCAGGAAGCCCGCGATTGCGGCTGCATTGCCGGCGTTCTGCTCGTGCCGGAACGAGATGACGCGCATGCCTGCGGCCTGTGCCATGCGGCCGAAGTCCGTGATCGGGATGCCGGGCACACCGTAGATCGTGGTGATGCCGTTGAGCTTGAGCGCATCGATGACGAGGTGAAAGCCGTCCGTCAGTTCCGGCTCGGCGGTGGTGGCGGGCTTTTCCTTGGTGGCCGCTTCTGCCATGGGAGTCCTCCCGTTTCGGCTCGTTCAATCGAGATAGTCGGCATGCCGGGCGACGTGCTCGGCGAGCCCCAGCGCGTGCTGGCGGACCAGATCCTCGGCGCGCACGGTGTCGCGCGCCTCGAGCGCCTGGATGATGTTCATGTGATCGCGGATCGAGCGCGCGGCGCGGTCGTCCTCGCCGATCGTCTTGCGCCGGATCATGCGCATGTGGGTGAACAGGTTCTCGGCGAGATCGATCAGCACGCCGTTGCGGCTCATGCCGATGATCGCCTGGTGGAATCGGATGTTGACCTCGGAATACTCGTCGAGCTTGGCGTGCAGCTGGCCGTTCTCGAAGGTGGTGAACATCGCGCGCAAGGTCGCGATTTCGTCGTCACGCGCCTCGAGCGTGATCAGCCGCGCCGCCATGCTCTCGAGCGCGGCCCAGGCGGTGATCATCTCGATCACCTGGCGTCGGGTCTTGCGCACCACGTAGATGCCCCGGCGCGGCACCGAGCGGACGAACCCCTCGCGCTCGAGCTGCGCCATCGCCTCGCGCACCGGCGTGCGGCTGATGCCGAGGTCCTGGGCGAGCTGGCGCTCGTCGAGCCGCACGTCGCCGGGGTGGTCGTAGACGTTGAGCGAGACGATCACGTCGCGCAGCGCCGCATAGGCCCGGTCGGCGAACGTCGACGTGTCCTCGAGCGGGGCGACGACGATCCGGGCGGCGGCTTCGGCGGTGCGGGAACGCGGAGGAATGGATGACATAGGCCGCCCGCCTTGCGGGTCCCTGACGCTGAACGGACCTAGACTAGCCGATAGTGTGTCTGGAATACAATATGCCAGAGTCGTTCGACTCCGACCCATGTATTCAGCTACCGCCGGGATCGCTGGCTTCGGCGACCCCGGCCTTTGCGCTTTGGGTCACCCCTGCGCCATCACCCGCGCGCGGATCGGTTTCAGGGCAACGATCGCCAGGATGGCCGCCGCGATGTTGAGCAAAGCCGCCACGATGAACACCGCCGTCCAGTTGCCGGTATAGGCGGTCAATATGTTGCCCAGCGGCACCAGCAGCGATGCCGTGCCCTTGGCGGTGTACAGCATGCCGTAGTTGGTGGTGGCGTACTTGCGCCCGTAGAGGTCGGTGCAGGTCGCCGGGAACAGCGAGTAGATCTCGCCCCAGGCGAAGAACACGAGGCCCGACAGGATGACGAACAGCAACGGATCGTGCGCATAGATCAACAGCGCATAGATGCCGATGCCTTCCAGCATGAAGGCGATGAACATCGTGTTCTCGCGGCCGATCTGGTCCGACACCCAGCCGAAGAACGGCCGGCATATTCCGTTGAGCACCCGGTCGATCGTCAAGGCGAACTGCAGTGCTGGCAGCGTCAACCCGAGGATCGACACCGGGATGCCGTCGACCTTGAAGTCCTTGGCGATCGGGGCGAGCTGGGCCGTGGCCATCAGGCCGCCGGTGCCGACCATGACGAACATGACGTACATCAGCCAGAAGGGCGGGCTCCTGAGCACTTCCTGGGGCTCGTAGTCGCGCCGGGTCTGCTGCACCGCCGGCGCCACCGGGACCGCGACCTCGCCGGCCTGCGGCGCGCGCAGCAGCATGCCGACCAGCACGACGATCACACCCTGGCCGATGCCGAACCACAGGAAGGCGGATTCATAACCGCTCTGCTGGATCATGTTGGCGATGGGCACGACGGTCAGGGCCGAGCCGGCGCCGAAGCCGGCCGCGGTCAGTCCGGCCGCCAGGCCGCGGCGGTCCGGGAACCATTTGAGCGCATTGCCGACCGACCCGCCGTAGATGACGCCGGCCCCGATGCCGCCGATCGCGGCGGCGAGATAAAGCAGGAAGAGCGAGTCGGCGACCGAATTGATCACCCACGCGATGGCGACCAGCACGCCGCTGCCGCAGATCATCACCTTCGGGCCGAAGCGATCGATCAGGTAGCCCTCGATCGGCACCAGCCAGGTCTCGGTCAGGACGAAGATGGTGAAGGCCACCTGGATGGCGGCGCGGCCCCAGTGGTACTTCTGGTCGATCGGACCGACGAAGAGCGTCCAACCGTATTGCAGGTTGGCGATCATCACCATGCAGATGATGCCGAAAATCAGTTGACCCCAGCGGGTCGATTCGGACGCAATGGCGCGCGGTTCCGCCGCTCCGGATGTGGTGGTCATTTCCATCCCCTGGATTTCGTTGTCGTACGCGGTTTGCCCGCGCTGGTATACCTTATACCGGGTCTATCCTAGCGCCAACAATACACAAAAGATATGCCACTTTGGAGGGACCTCGCCATTTTTATGTGACACGGCTTGCGAGCGCCGCCCGACACAGCCCCCTCCCGTCGCCGCGACAAGTCAAGGCTTCTGTCGGTTGCTCGGCCGGTAGAATGCCATGGACAATCCGCGCCCGTGAAATAGGGTCGCGCCGGCGGATCCAGGAACCTGTCGTGAGCGAAGGCGCCGAATTCATCGTCAACGGACGCAAGGTCGGCGTGAGCGTCGCGGGGACGACGCCGCTCATCGACGTGCTGCGCAATGCGCTCGGCTTGCGCGGCACCCGGTTCGGCTGCGGGCTCGAGCAATGCGGCGCCTGCATGGTGCTGGTGGACGGCGAGCCGGTCTATGCGTGCACGCGCGAGGTCGGGACCGTCGCGGGCAAGACCGTCACGACGGTCGAAGGCCTCGCGCGCGGCGAAAAGCTCCACCCGCTGCAGCAGGCGTTCCTCGACGAGCAGGCCGGCCAATGCGGCTATTGCCTGTCCGGCATCCTCATGTCCGCCAAGGCGCTGCTCGACCGCAATCCGCGGCCGAGCCGGGCCGACATCGTCGCCGCGCTCGACCGGCACCTGTGCCGCTGCGGCGTGCACAACCGCATCATCCGCGCGGTGGAACGCGCGGCCGCCGCGCACGAGGCGACGCCATGACGCTCGCCGCATTGCCCAAGAGCCTGACCGACAATCCGCGTCTCGACCGCTGGGTCGGGTTCGAGCCCGACCGCACGGTGCGGGTCGCCACCGGCAAGGTCGAGCTCGGCCAGGGCGTGCTCACCGCGCTCGTGCAGATCGCCGCCGAAGAGCTGTGCGTGCCGCCCGCGCGCGTGCGCCTCCTCTCCGGGGTGACCGCGCAATCGCCCGACGAAGGCTATACCGCCGGCAGCCGCTCGATCGAGGAATCGGGCACCTCGATCCGGCTCGTCTGCGCCGAGGTGCGCGGGCTCTTCCTCGACCACATCGCGGCGGCCCTCGGCTGCACGCCGGCCGAGCTGTCGGTCGAGGACGGCGCGGTCCTGCGCGACGGCGCGCCCACCGGGTTCGATTACTGGTCGCTCAACGAGAAGATCGATCTGGCGCGGCCGGCGACCGGGCGCGCGCCGGTCAGGCGTCCGTCGGAGTTCCGCGTCATCGGACACAATCTCGCGCGCGTCGATCTTCCGGCGAAGATCGCGGGCGGCGCGTTCGTGCACGATCTCGACCCGCCGGACCTCAAGCACGCGCGGGTGGTGCGTCAGCCGCGGCGCGGCGCGCATCTCGCGTCGCTCGACGACGCGGCGATCCGGCGTGCGCTCGGCGATCGCGTCGAGCTTGTTCGCGACGGCGATTTCCTCGCGGTTGTGGCCGACGACGAGACGCTTGCCATGAAGGCGGTCGATATCGTCCGCCGCCATTGCGTGTGGGAAGGCGGCACGCCGATCCCGGTCGATGCCGGCGAGCCGGAGTTCCTCACCGCGCAGCCGTCCAAGGATCGCGTCATCGAGAGCGGCGCCCCGCGGCCGTCCGGCAACGCCGCGCGAATGCTGGAGGCAACCTATTCGCGCCCCTGCATCGCCCATGCCTCCCTCGCGCCGTCCTGCGCGCTGGCGAATTTCACCGACGGCCGGCTGACCGTGTGGACCCACGCGCAGGGCGTTTATCAGTTGCGCAACGCCATGGCGCGCGCGCTGGGGCTTGCCGCCGAGCAGATCGTCGTCACGCACCGGCAGGGCGCCGGCTGCTACGGCCACAACGGCGCCGACGACGTGGCGCTCGACGCGGCGCTGGTGGCGCGGCGCCTTCCCGGCCGGACCGTGCGGGTGCAGTGGAGCCGCGCGGACGAGCTGTCCGCCGCGCCGTTCGGCTCGCCCATGACGATGCGCATGCAGGCGGCGCTCGATGCGCACGGCCGGCCGCTCGACTGGACCCACGAGGTGTGGAGCGCCGTGCATGGCCAGCGCCCCGGGATGCACGGCAACGTCAATCTGCTCGCCGCCGCGGCGCTGCCGAATGCGCCGTCGCCGCCCGAGCCGGTCGACGTGCCCGACGCCGGCGGAGGGGGCGGCACCCGCAACGCCGCGACCCTCTACGACTTTCCGCGCCAGCGCATCGTGCACCATCTGCTGCCGCAGATGCCGGTGCGCACCTCGTCGCTGCGCACTCTCGGCGGCTTTGCCAACGTGTTCGCGGCCGAGTGTTTCATGGACGAGCTGGCCGACGAGGCCGGCGAGGATCCGGTGGCCTATCGCTTGTCGCTCCTGTCCGAGCCGCGCGCGCGGCGGGTGATCGAGACGGTCGCGCGCCTCGCCGGCTGGTCCGGCCGCGGCGAGCGCGGCAGCGGCACCGGCCGGGGCATCGGGTTTGCCCGCTACAAGAACAAGGCCGGCTATTGCGCCGTGGTCGCCGAGGTCGCTGTCGACGAGACGGTACGGCTCGCGCGCATGTGGTGCGCGGTCGACGGCGGGCTCATCATCAATCCGGACGGCGCCCGCAACCAGATCGAAGGCGGCATCGTCCAGGCGGCGAGCTGGACGCTCAAGGAGGCGGTGCGCTTCGCCGACGGCGGCGTCGCGTCGATCACCTGGGACGACTATCCGATCCTGCGCTTCTCCGAAGTGCCGCCGGTCGAGATCGAGCTGATCGACGCCCCGGACGAGCCGCCGCTCGGCCTCGGCGAGGTCGCGCACGGCCCGACCGCCGCCGCCATCGGCAACGCCGTGGCGCATGCGCTCGGCGCCCGCATCAGGAATTTGCCGCTCACCCGCGAGCGCATCATGGCGACGGTGCTGGCGGGGACGTAGCTCCACCTCTCCCCGCTTGCGGGGAGAGAGCCTGCCCTCGGGCTCGACCCGAGGGTCGGCGAGCGAAGCGAGCCGGGTGAGGGGGCGTCGGAGGACAGCACGCAACCGTAGAGGCCCCTCACCCCGACCCTCTCCCCGCAAGCGGGGAGAGGGAGAACTCACGCCGCCTTGTCGGTCACCGCGCGCACCGCCTGCGGGATCGACAGCGGTTTGTTGGCGCTGCGGTCGATGAACTCGACCGTCAGGAACACCATCTCGCGGTCGCCGATGTTTTGCAGATCGTGCACCTTGCACTCGCCCGGGCCGTAGGTCTCGTGGCGGGTCTCGCCCGGCATGTAGTCGTACTCGACCGTGCTGCCGTCCATCAGGTGCTGGCGTCCGCGCCCGCCGCTCACCGACGTCCAGAAATAATCGAGCACGTGGCGGTGGAAGCCGAACCGCTCGCCCGGCTTGAGCCGGATGGTCCAGATGCGCACGCGGTCCGTCTCGGAGACCAGGCGATTGCCGACGCAGCCGTTGGGCGCGCGCGCCTCGCACTCGAACTCTTGGCTGAGCGCAGGCGGCCAGGCGGTCTTGTCGGCGGTGATAGCCGCCTTGTCCTTCATGGCGAGAGCCATCGCGTCCTCCGGGTTTTGCGCGTCGCAGCTAATGTATAGTGCCCACGATCATTGGCAAAGCCTGGGAGCTGGTGGTGCAGGGAAGCGGCGCGCGGCGCGCGCTCGTCATCGGCGGTTCGATGAGCGGGCTGTTGGCCGCGTTGGCGCTCGCCCGCCGCGGCTTCGACGTGCACGTGTTCGAGCGCGTGGAGAGCGAGCTCGCCGGGCGCGGCGCCGGCATCGTGGCGCAGCCGCAATTGCGCGACGTGTTTCGTGCCATCGGCCTCCCCGACGTCGAGCTGGGCGTTTCGGTCACCTTGCGGCGCTCCTACGCCATCGACGGCCGCCTGGCGGGCGAGATCGTCTGCCCGCAGACGCTCACCTCGTGGGACCGCGTCTATCGCCTGCTGCGCGACGCGTTCCCGCCCGCGCGCTACCACCGCGGCAAGGCGCTCGAGGAGGTCGTCGTGCGGCCCGGTTCGGTGATCGCGCGCTTCGCGGACGGCGCGCGCGTCGAAGGCGATGTGCTGATCGGCGCCGACGGCCTGCGCTCGACCGTGCGCAGGCAGTTCCTGCCCGACATCGTGCCGCTTTATGCCGGCTATGTCGCCTGGCGCGCGCTGATCGCGGAAGCGGAGCTGTCGCAAGCGACGCACCGCGATCTGTTCGCCTATCTCGCGTTCTGCCACCCGCCCGGCGAGCAGGCGCTCGGCTATCCGGTCGCCGGTCCGGACAACGATCTGCGCCCCGGCCACCGCAGCTACAACTTCGTCTGGTACCGGCCGGCCGACGAAGACACGGAGCTGCCGCGGCTCCTGACCGACAGCGCCGGCACGACCCATTCGATCTCGATCCCGCCGCCGCTGATCCGCGCCGAGGTGATCGGCGACATGCGCGCGGCCGCCGAGCGGCTGCTGGCGCCGCAGCTGCGCGAGATCGTGCGACTCGCCGGCCAGCCGTTCATCCAGCCGATCTACGACGTGGCCTCGCCGCACATGGCGTTCGGCCGCGTCGCCATCCTGGGCGATGCGGCCTTCGTGGCGCGGCCGCACGTGGCGGTCGGCGTCGCCAAGGCGGCCGAGGACGCCATCGCGCTCGCCGACGCACTGGAGCGCAGCGGCGACGCCGAGCAGGGGCTGCGGCGCTTCGAGGAATTGCGCATCGGCGTCGGCCGCCGCGTCATCGAGCGCGCGCGCCATCTCGGCGCCTACCTGCAATCGCGCGCCCGCAGCGCCGAGGAGCGCATGCGCGCCGAAAAGCATCGCGCGCCGGAAGCGGTGCTGGCGGAAACGGCGGTGCTGGATTTTTTGTATCAGTGACCGCTTGTAGCCCGCATGGAGCGGAGCGGAATGCGGGATGAACGAAGTCCCGGATTACGCTCCATCCGGGCTACATGAGCTACGTCAGGCAGCCTTCGGCTTGCGTTCGGCGAGCGTTGAATCGGCCGCGATTCCGAACAACTCGCGAAAACCCTCGGCGCCGCGCGGGGTGATCGCCAGAGCGCGCGTGTCCTTCATGCGCCGGGTCCAGCCCAGGTCGAAACAACGCCGCGCAAGCTTGGACCCGATGGCGCCGGCGATATGCGGCCGGCGCTCGCTCCAGTCGAGGCATGGCCGGCAGAAGCAGCGCCGCTGCCGCATCGCGTCGGCGAGATCGATGCCGAAGTCGGCGAGGAATTTTTCGCCGTGCAACGTCACGGCGCCGCCGTCCTCGGACCAGAGAATGGAGGCATTGGCGACGAGCGCGTCGGCGAGCGCGACGCCGAGCCGGCCGGCGATATGGTCGTAGCAGGTGCGCGCGGCCTTGAGCGCCTCGTCGATGCGCGAGGACGGCCGATGGCGCGGCGGGCACTGGATCGCCGCCACCGCGCCGACGCTCTCGAGCATTTGCGCCACCAGCGGCGAGGCGAGCCGGTAGTAGCGGTGCCGGCCCTGGCGCTCGAGCGCGAGCAGGCCGGCCGCGGTCAGCTTGGCCAAATGCCCGCTCACGGTCTGCGGCGTCACGCGCGCGTACCAGGCAAGCTCTCCCGCCGTCAGCGCCCCGCCGCCCATCAGGGCCGAGAGCATGTTCGCGCGCGCGGAATCGCCGAGGAGCGCGCCGATCTCGGCGATGGTGACGTCGGAAATCATGGTGCTCATGGCGACGATCCTAAGCCGGATGGGCGGTCCGGTCACGCGCCGATACTTCGGCCGCGGCCGAAGCGTTCCAACGCGACGCCGCGACCGCCGCCTGCCATCTTGCGGCCGGCGCATCGTCACACAGGAGCTTGTGCTCGCATGCAAACCTACCCCACCCGCCGCCTCCCGCCGCTCATCGAACTTGTGCCGCCGGCAGCAACGATGTTCGGCGCGGTTGGCGCCGCGGCCGCAAGACTCGGCCGTTGGACTTTGCGCTGCATCGAGCGCAGCCGGCAGCGCGGGCACCTCGCTCAGCTCGACGACCGGCTGCTCCAGGACATCGGCGTGACGCGCGCCGAGGCGGAGGCCGAGGCGGCAAAACCGTTCTGGATGTAGCGGTCGCTGCACGCAGCAAAGCACAATACCTCATCCTGAGGAGCCGCCGAAGGCGGCGTCTCGAAGGATGGAAATAGACGCGCCCTTGTCCATCCCCGGATCAAGTCCGGGGCAGGCTCTTCGAGACGCCCTCGCTTCGCTCGGGCTCCTCAGGATGAGGCGCAGTGAGTATCAAATCCCCAGCAGCCGCTGTGCGTTTCCGCCCGCGACCGCCGCCATGGTCGAGGCATCGAGCGCGCTCGCGCCGAGATGGCCGATCGGATCGGAATCGGCCATGTCATAGGGATAGTCCGTTCCCATGATGACATGATCGGCACCGAACACGTCGATCAGATATTTGAGCTGGTGCGGCGTGAACACCACGGTGTCGAAGTAGATGCGCTTCAAATACTCGGTCGGCGGCTTCGGCAGGTTGCCACGCACGTCGGAGCGCGCGCCCCAGGCGTGGTCGATGCGGCCCGAATAGCCGGCGAGATAGCCGCCGCCGTGGACCGCAAGAATCTTCAGTCGTGGGTGGCGCTCGAGCACGCCGTCGAAGATCAGGTAGTGCAGGGCAAGCGTGGTGTCGAACGGATTGCCGATGACATTGTTGAAATAGAAGCGGGACAGGCGCCGGCCCTCGGTGAAGCCGTTGGGATGGATCACGACGAGCGCGTCCAGCTCCTCGGCCTTGGCCCAGAACGGCGCATAGGCGGGATCCGATAGCTCCTTGCCGCCGACGTTGGTGAGGATCTGCGCGCCCTTGAAGCCGAGGCTGCGCATGCCGCGTTCCAATTCCTTCGCCGCCTCGGCACCGTCCTGCAGCGGCACGGTGCCAAGCGCCGCGAACCGGTCGGGCTTGCCCGACACGTATTCGGCGATGCCGTCGTTGACCATGCGGATGGCCGGCGCGGCGAACTCGATCGGCACGGTGAAATAGCATTGCGGCGGCGGCGGCATCACCAGCTGGAGGTCGACGCCCATGGCGTCGAGATCCTTGAGGCGCTCGTCATACCGGGTGATACGGGAGCGGCGGTCCGCCTCCTGCTTCTGATTGAGCGCCTTGCTGTCGGGCGTGGCGAAGTGGCCGAGCGGGATGGTGGAGAGGTCGAGATGCGGCTTGACGAACTCGGCAGCCGCCGGCACCGCCACGTGCGAATGGATGTCGATGGTGATCGATTTCGGCCGCACCTCGCGGCCGGGCTTGCCCTGCGCGCGCGCCGCCGTGGCGCCATAGTGGTTCGTGACGTTCAAGGTCGGCTCCTGTTTGCTGGACGTTGTTCCTTACCTCTCCCCGCTTGCGGGGAGAGGTCGCCGGCCGAAGGCCGTCGGGTGAGGGGGCGTTTGAGGACAGCGCGCATTCCCAGAGACCCCCTCACCCCAACCCTCTCCCCGCAAGCGGGGAGAGGGAGTTCGGTCGGTCGTCAAAACACGCCGAGGTGCTGGCGCAGATCGACATCGCTGTCGCGCAGCTCCGCCGCGGTCGAGACCACCGCGACCTTTCCGCTGTTGAGGATCACCATGTCGTCGGCGATGTCGAAGACGAGCTTCGGGCTCTGTTCCACCAGCACGATCGACAAGCCGCTCGCCTTGAGCCTGCGGATGGTCGTCATGACCTCGGCGACGATCTGTGGCGCGAGGCCCTCCGAGGGTTCGTCCATCAGCAGAACCCGCGGGTTGGACATCAGCGCGCGGCCGATCGCGAGCATCTGCTGCTCGCCGCCGGACAGAAAGGTCGCCAGCTGGCTCCGCCGCTCCTGCAGCCGCGGGAACATGTCGAATACCGTCTTGATCGTCCACGGCGCCTCGCCGCCATGGACCGGCTTGCGGGCGGCGACGGCGAGGTTCTCCCGCACCGTGAGACTCTTGAAGATGCGACGGCCTTGGGGGACGAGGGCGACCCCGCGGGCGGCGATCAGCTCCGGCGGCAATTTGGCGACCGGGGCGCCGAAGACCTCGACGGCGCCGGCGCGCGGCGGCAACAGGCCGACCGTGACGTTCATGCAGGTCGATTTGCCGGCGCCGTTGCGGCCGAGCAGCCCGAGCAGGCGCCCTTCGCCAAGCTCGAACGAGACCTTCTGCAGCACATGGCTGTCCCCGTAGAAGGCATCGATGTCATGCAGCCTCAGAGCGCTATTCGCCAAGATAGACCTCTCGCGTACGCGGATCCGCCACCACCTCGGCCCGCGTTCCCTCGACGATGACCTCGCCGAAATGCAGCAGCGTGATCCGCTCCGCGAACTCGAGCGCCACGTCCATGTTGTGCTCGATCATCACGATCGTCACGTCGCGGGGAATGGCGCGCAGCAACGCCTGGACGTCGCGCCGTTCGTCGATCGAAAGGCCGGCGAACGGCTCGTCCAGGAGCAGGACCTTGGGATTCTGGGCGAGCGCCATGGCGATCTCCACCCGCCGGCGCTCGCCATAGGAGGTCTGAGCGACCGGCCGGCCGGCGATATGATCGAGGCCGACGCGGGCGAGCGTTGCGCGGGCGCGCTCGATCAGATCGAACTGCCGATCGAAATCGATCACCGGATTCCATCGCAACCGGGACAGACCGAGCAGGGCCAGCGCGACGTTGCGTTCGATCGTGTCGCGCGAAAACAGCGTGATGATCTGGTAGGTCCGGGCCATGCCGAGGTGCGGGCGCCGCCGGCTCGGAACGCGCGTGATGTCGCGGCCGAACAGGAGGATCGATCCGCTGTCGGGCGAAAGCTCGCCGGTGATCAGGTTGAACAGGGTCGTCTTGCCGGCGCCGTTGGGGCCGATGATCAGCCGCCGCTCTCCCGGCTCGACCGCGAGGCTGACATTGGCGGTGACGCGCAGGCCGTCGAAGGCCTTGCATAGATCGTTGACGGCGAGGACGGTCATCGGCCGCGGTCTCCGAGCATCTCCCGCGCCGGCGCGGCCAACCGCGCCCGCATGGCCCGCCAACCCAGCCGCCACAGCCGCACCGAGCCCGGGACGAGCCCCTCCGGCATGAAAACGATGATGGCGACGAAGATGACGCCGAGCACCAGGTTCCAGCGCTCGATGTAGGCGCTCACCACGTTCTTCATGATGACGACGATCGCGGCGCCGACGATCGGGCCGAGCAAGGTCGCCGTGCCGCCGGAAATCACCATGAGCAGGACCTCGGCCGAGGTCTGCAGCGCCACGACCTGCGGGCTGATGAACTGATTGTAGTAGACGAACAGCAGGCCGGCGATGCCGGACCAGAACCCGGAGAACAGGAACGCCAGGAACCGGATGAGCCACACGTTGTAGCCGAGCGCGTTCATCCGCGCTGCCTGATCGCGCGTCCCGCGCACGCTCGCCCCGAACGGCGAGCGCACGAACACCGCCATCGACGCCACCGCAAGGACGAACACGACGAGGGTCGCGTAGTAGAAGGCGTCTGCGCCGGCCAGGCTGATGCCGAACGGCGCCGGTCTGCCCGGCAGGTTGACGCCATTGTCGCCGTTGGTGAGGCTCGCCCACCGGTACGCCACGCCCCACAGAATCTGGCCGATGGCGAGCGTGATCATGAGAAAGCCGATGCCGGTCGAGCGCAAGGCGAGAACGGCGAACACCGCCGATGTCGCCAGTGTCACGCCGACGGCCGCGACATCGGCCGTGAAATGCCCGCTGCCGGCCGCCAGCAACAGGCCGGCGGTGTAGCCGGCCATGGCGAACAGACCGGCGTGACCGAGCGAGACGAGGCCGGCGTAGCCGACCAGGACGTTGAGCGCGAGGGCGAAAACCGCCCAGTGCAGGATCTGGCTCGCGATATTGATGTAGTAGGGATTGCCGACCCAGGCCGGCAAGGTGAGCAGCAGGACGAGAACGACGGCGACGGCGGCGCGGCGCAGCCCCGGCGAGCTCATGACGCGACCCTGCCGAAAAGGCCCTGCGGGCGCAGCACCAGGACCAGCAACATCGGCAGGAACAGGATGACATAGGCAAGGTCGGGAAAAATCGCCTGGCCGAAGTTGTAGAGAAACCCGATCAGGAAGCTTCCGACCAATGCGCCGAGCAGGCTGCCGGTCCCGCCGAGGATGACGACGATGAGCGCGAGCGGCAGCATGTCGGCGTCGAGCCCCGGATAGACCGACAGATAGGGCGCGCCCATCACGCCGGCGAATGCGGCGAGCGCGGCGCCGAGGCAAAAGATCAGCGTGAACAGCCGCGACACCTTGATGCCGACCACCCGGGCGATCGGCGTATCGTCGACGCCGGCGCGGATCATGGCGCCGAGCCGGGTCCAATCGATCATCAGCCACAGCCCGATCGCGACAGCGACCGCGATGGCGACGATCGCCAGGCGGTAGAGCGGAAAGAAGATGCTCAGCACCGCAACGGCGCCGCGCAGTTCGGGCGGCGTCGGCGGTTGGATCGGGTCGCCGGTCCACACCATCAGGCATATGTCGGCGATGACGAACGAGAACCCGAGCGTCAGCAGGACCTGCGCCAGCTCCTGGCCGGCCAGCCGACGCAGCAGGAACCGCTCGATCACGCCGCCGATCACGGCCATGGCCGCGGCGCTCGCCAGCGCCGCCGCCCAGAAGTTGAGCCCCTTGGCCAGGAAGGCGACCCCGAGATAGGCCCCCAGCATGAAGAACGATCCGTGCATCAGGTTGGGAATGCGCATCAGGCCGAAGATGAGGGAAAAACCGGCGGACAGCAGGAACAGCAGCCCGCCGAGGGCAACGCTGTTCACCGCCAAGGTCAGCCATAGGCTCATCTGCGCCGCCTTCGTGCGCCGATCGCGGATCGCCCGACGCGGCGTCGTTATACCAAGCCTACGACATGTCGACTCGTGTGCCGGGCGCTGCACCGCATCCGGGACAAAGTCGGGAATTCACGGGCTTGCTATTATTCCAGGTTCTTGGCCGGCGGATAGTCGCGCGAATAGACCGGGTTTGCCAGGAACGCCTGCTCCTCGTAGGTCCAGAACTGGCTCACGTTCGGATACTTCTTGACGACCGTGTTGGCGAGCTTGCCGCCCTTGCGCTCGCACCTGCGGATGAAGACGTCGCCCACCACGTTGCCGAGATGGTCGAAGCGCACCGGACCGCGCGGCGTGTCGGTCAGGGTCACCCCGCGCATCGCGTCCATGAAGGCCTTCTTGTCGCCGAACTTGTCTCCCGCCTTCTCGATCGCCGCCTCCACGCACTGGCCGGCGACGTACATGCCGGCGGAATAGCCGCCCGGCAGGTTGTCATAATCCTTAAGCATGTCGGCGACGAAGCGCTTGTTGCTCGGCGTCTCGCCGTCGGCCGAATACCAGTGCGCCGAGTAGACGCCGACCGCCTCGTCGCCGAGGCTCTTGAGCAACGCGTCGTCCATGGCGGTCCAGCCGCCGAGCAGCGGAGTTTTCGCCTTGACGCCAAGGTCCGCGTAGGCGCGCATGAACTTCACCGGGTTCGATCCGGCGAAGCCGTTGAACACGCCGTCGACGTTGCCGAGCTGGGCGATGTAGGGCGTGTAGTCCGGCGTCACCAGCGGCGGCCACAGCTTCTTGACGATCTTGCCGCCATTGTCCTCGAACACGCGCTGGAAGCCGGCCATCTGCTCGTAGCCGAAGGCGAAGTCCTCCGAGATGGTCGCCACCCGCTTGAGCTTCATGTCCTTCGCCGCATAGTCGGCCATCACGTGGCAGCACTGCGCCGATGTCGAGGATGGCCGCATGATCCACGGGTTCACCTTGCGCTGCGTCACGTCTTCGGCGGCCGCGAGACTCAACAGCGGCGTTCCCTGCTCGCGGATGTATTCGGTGAGCGCGAGCAGCTCGAACGCGGCCAGCGGACCGAGAATGACGTTGACCTTGTCGCGCTCGACCAGTTCGGACGCCTTGGTCTTGGCGCCGGCCGGATTTCCGCCGGTATCGGCCACGACCAGCTCGACCTTGCGGCCCGCCAGCGTGCTGTTCTTCTGCTTCAGGAACGTGGCGATGCCCTGCTCCATCTGGTTTCCGCCCTGGGCGAGCGGCCCGGTCTTCACCGTGAGCAGACCGATGCGGAACGGCGCGGCTTGCGCGCGCACCATGGGCGCCCTCAATGTCGCAAGGCCGACGCCGGTCGCGGCCAACCCCTTCAGCACTGTCCTGCGGCGGATCGTCATTTGCGTCTCTCTCCCTGTTCGGCTCGTTGGTGCTCCGTTGCGTCGGCGGACAGCTTCGGCAAATCATGTAGATTGGCCCAGCGCATTAGCATTCCTCACGGCCATTTTGCACGGCAATTCGCCTGCCGGGCGCAAGCCGCGCCTAGCGCATGTTCCGGCGAAGTGGGTACCGGTTCGCCGATAAGAACATGCGCCATTCAACGATTCTAGAGCATGTCCCGATTCCGAAGGAACGAGACATGCTCTAGCCTCGCCTCACCCCCGCCATGGCTTCGAGCACCGCGCAGACCGCGGCGGTGTCGTCGCCGCCGTGGCCGGTCGACAGCGCCGCCGCGTAGATCGGCTCGGTGGCGGAAAACAGCGGCGTCGGACAGCCGATGCTGCGGGCGAAGTCGCCGATTACGCTCATGTCCTTCTGCCACATCGACACCTTCATGGTGACGTTGTCGCCGTCGTAGCGGTTCTGCGCCATGAACGGTCCGCGCAGTTCGAACACCCGCGAGGTGCCGGCACCGGCCGCGACCAGATCGTAGATCTGGCGGGGATCGAGCCCGGCCTTCATGCCGAGCACGAAGGCCTCGGCGCTGGCGACGTTGTGGATGGCGACCAGCAGGTTGGCGACGAACTTCATCTTGGTGCCGTTGCCGAACGCGCCGAGGTCGTGCATCGCACGGGAAAAATCGGCGAACAGGGATTTGAGCGCGGCGATGCTGGCGGAATCCCCGCTCGCATAGACGACGAGATCCTTGACCTTGGCCTGGGCGCCGGTGCCGCTGAGCGGGCAATCGAGCAGCACGTGGCCGGCCGCGCGCAGCGCCGCTTCCGCGCGCCTCTTGTCGGCGAGCGCAAAGGTGCTTGCCTCGACGACGACGCGGCGCGGCACGTGTGCGGCCGCAATGGCGCTCACGGTGTGGTCGAGCGCCTCGGGTTTCGGCAGGCTGGTGATGATGGTCGGTGCCGCCTTGGCGACATCGGCGGCGCTCGCGGCGGCCTCGACCCCGGCCTGCGCGGCCTCGCGCGTGCGCCCGCCGTCGATATCGAAACCGATGACGCGCCAGCCCGCCGCGGCGAGGTTGCGTGCGATCGCTCCGCCCATGATGCCGAGGCCGACAACGCCGACGGCGCCCTTTGCGCTTGCTGCGCTCATGGCTTCTCCTGTGGCATTTGCGAATGTTCCTCGCTGTCGCAGTACGCTAGCATGCGAATAATTGGCAGTGCGAGGCGTGCGTGCTACCGCTCGCGTCGCTCACACGTCAACATATCAAGGAACATCGATGCACATTGGGATCGCAGGGCTGGGCCGCATGGGAGCCGCCATGGCGGCGCGCCTCAAGGAGGTCGGCCACACGGTGATGGGCTGGAACCGCTCCGCCGCCAAGGCAAAGCCGCTGGCGGCCGAAGGCATCGCCATCGCCGAAACGCCGGCTGCGCTCGCCGCGCGCGCCGAGGCGGTCATCACGATCCTCACCGACGCGGCGGCGATCGATGCGGTCTATGGCGGGCCCGCCGGCCTGCTGTCGGCACCGGTTGACGGGAAACTGTTCATCGAGATGAGCACGGTGCGGCCGGACACCGAGGTCGCGCTCGCCGCCAAGGTGCGCGCCAAGGGTGCGGCCTTCGTCGAGTGCCCGGTCGGCGGCACCGTCGGCCCGGCGCGCCAGGGCAAGCTGATCGGCCTGATGGGCGGCGAGGGAGCGGATGCGGCGCGCGCGCGGCCGATCCTCGAGCAATTGTGCCGACGGCTCGAGCACGTCGGGCCGGTCGGCGCCGGCGCCACCATGAAGCTCGCCATCAACATGCCGCTGATGGTGTACTGGCAGGCGCTGGGCGAGACCTTGGCGCTGTGCCGCAACGTCGACGTCGATCCGGCGCGGCTGATGGACCTGTTCGCCGATACGTCGGGCGGCACCAACGTCCTCAAGGTGCGCGGCGGCGCAATTGCCGCCATGCTCAAGGGCGGGGAGGGCGGAGCCGCGACCTTCGACATCGACTCCTGCCGCAAGGATTTGCGCATCATGCTGGCGGAAGGCGAGGCGCGCGGCCTCGACATGCCGCTGGTCGAGCGCACGCTTGCCTGCTTCGATGAATCGAGCCGCAGCGGCTGGGGCGCGCGCGACGCCGGCGCGCACGCCGTCTACTGGTCGAGCCGCGGCAAGCAATAACCTACCCTCTCATCTGATTGGAGCCGCCATGCCTTCGCTCACGCTCGCTCAAGCCTCGACCATCGTCGATGTCGCGCTCAAGAAGGGGCGCGAGACCAATTGCGCGCCGCTCACCGTCGCGGTTCTCGACGCCGGCGGCCACCTCGTTGCGTTCAAGCGCGAGGACCGCTCGGGCATCTTGCGGCCGGACATCGCCGCCGGAAAAGCGTGGGGCGCGCTCGGCATGGGCTTCGGCTCGCGCGAGCTTGCCGAACGCGCCGCCAAGGCGCCGCTGTTCTTCACCGTGCTGGCATCGGTGAGCCACGGCCGGCTGGTTCCGGTGCCGGGCGGTGTCCTGATCAAGAACGACGCCGGCGAGGTGCTCGGCGCGGTCGGGATTTCCGGCGACACCTCGGACCGCGACGAGGTCTGCGCCGTCGCCGGCATCGAGGCCGCCGGGCTCAAGCCCGTGACGGGGGCGTAACCCTTCTTATCCCTCCCCCGCTTGCGGGGGAGGGTAGGGTGGGGGTTCGTGCCGCACACCCCACCCGGCCGCGCTGCGCGCGTCCACCCTCCCCGCTGCGCGGGGAGGGATGATCAAACATCTGCGAACGGATCCGCCGCTCCCTCCGGCAGCGGCACCTCGAACGCGTTGATGGTGATCGAGATCAGGCCGTAATAGCCGAGGATGCCGGTCAACTCGACGACGCCCTTGAGGCCGAGCTCGTCCACCGCGCGCTTGTAGGTCGCGTCGGAGACTTTTCGCGTCGTCAGCAGTTCGTGCGCGAAGGCATGCGCCGCGGCTTCGTCGGCGCGCGCAAATTTGGGCGGCTTGCCGGTGCGGATCGCCTCGACGGCGGCGGCATCGAGGCCCGCCTTGATGCCGATCGGCGCGTGCGCGTGCCACTCGAAGCGCGCGCGCCAGAAGGCGCCGGTCACCAGGATGGCGAGCTCGGAGAGGCGCGGCGGCAGGCTGGTGCCAAAACGGCAGAACGCGCCGAGCGCCTGGGCGCGGTCGGCCAGCTCCGCGCTCTGCAGCCAGACGCGCAGCGGTCCCTGCACCTGGCCGCGCGGTCCCGCGGTGATCGCGTCGTGGACGCGGCGCTGCTCGGGGCTGAGTTCGGCGTAGACGATGTCGGGCATGCGCGGCATGGCAATCCTCGGCTGGCGTGGCGGGGCGTTTGGTTTACGCTGCGGCATCGTCAGCGGCAAATCGGCGTGCGTGGACAGGGGTGGACCGCCTGCCTATGCTCGCAAGAAACTTGGGAGGAACGCGTCGTGAAGCTCTATTCATTCTGGCGGTCGCTGGCGACGTTCCGCGTGCGCATCGCCCTCAATCTCAAGGGCCTCAAGCCCGAGGTCGTCTCCGTCGATCTGATGAAAGGCGAGCAGCGCAGGCCGGACTTCAAGGCGGTCAATCCGCAGATGGTCCTTCCTGCCCTGGTGCTGGACGAGGGCGGGTCGACCCTGTTCCAGTCGCTCGCCATCATCGAATACCTGGACGAGGTCCATCCGCACCCGCCGCTGCTGCCGACCGACCCGCGAGCGCGCGCGTGGGTGCGCGGGATCGCGCAGATCGTCGCCTGCGATTCCCATCCGCTGCTGGTGCCGCGCGTCCGCGATTATTTGACCGGCGAGCTCAAGCTCGACGAGCCGCAGCGGCTCAAGTGGATCAGGCATTGGATCAACGAGGCGCTGAGCGCGATCGAGAGCCACTTGGCCAACGATGGGCAGACCGGCCGCTATTGCTGCGGCGACCAGCCGACCTTGGCCGACATCTGCGTCGCCAGCCAGGCGGCCGGCGCGCGGTTCTTCGAGGTGGACCTCAAGCCCTATCCGACGGTCGCGCGCGTGGTCGACGCCGCCATGCAGATCGACGCGTTCGCCGCCGCCCATCCGCTCAAGCAGCCGGGCGCCCCGGCCAGTCATCAGTGATCAGTCATCAGTGATCAGATGCCGGAGAAACAAACCAGGACCTCATCCTGAGGAGCGCGCCGAAGGCGCGCGTCTCGAAGGATGGGCCAAGGGTGCATCTGCGTCCATCCTTCGAGACGGCCCGCTACGCGGGCCTCCTCAGGATGAGGTGGCGTTTACTACTCGCCATTCGCCAGTCATCAGTGATCAGTGATCAGTGATACAGGAAGCGTTCTGGTTATTGATCACTGATTACTGGTTACTGAGCTACGCCTCGACCAATTCCGGCATGGCGAGCGCGTTGCGCCAGACGGTGCGCACGCCGGCGACCTCGGCCTCGAGCCGCTGCAGAAACAGCCGCGCCTGCACGCTGAGCGCCCGGCGCGCCGGCTCGATGATGACGAACTCGGCATAGAGCGGCGGGTCGACGATCGGGTT
>WNEY01000946.1_pt1 | contig 19503 bp, 16 predicted proteins | sample 5400531 | NCBI WGS metagenome assembly WNEY01 (sample SAMN13153338, study PRJNA577476) | soil metagenome | isolation source: 200 cm saprolite under Douglas fir tree site 1 | place: USA:California | collected 2015-04-18
ACGACCGCCGCGGCAGCGCCACTTGCTTGATGATCATGACGAAATCGATCTCCTCATTTGGAACGGGACGCTGCGGACAATCCCCAACACGATCGATGACCACTGGTAATTTTTGGCTGCGGCCTGGTGGACGATGCTGCGTACGGACGGAGCGTCGTAGTACCCGAGACCGCGGCCCAACGCGTACGTCAGAAGTTTTTCAGTGAACGTGGTAACGAAGCGATCGGGATGCTTCAAGAGCGCCTCTCGGAACTCGCCCACATCGTTGAACTTCGTCCCGTCGGGCAGCACGCCGGATGTGTCAATCGGCTTCGACCCTTCGTCGTTGATGCGGTACCGGCCGATCGCGTCGAAATGTTCGAGCGCGAAACCGGGGGGATCGATCATGGCATGGCAGCTCGCACACGCCGGATTGGCGCGGTGCGCGGACATGGTCTCCCGTACGGTCGTGGGTGCGTTCGACGCCTGTTTCTCAGGGAAGGGTGGCACGCCTGGAGGAGGATCCGGCGGCGGGGTTCCCAGGATGTTTTCGAGTATCCATTTGCCCCGCGCAACGGGCGAGGTCCGATTCGCCTTCGACGTCAACGTCAGAATGCTGCCCTGGCCCAGTATGCCGCGCCGGGGACTGTCGGCCGGGAGCTCGATCCGGCGGAACTGGCTGCCCTGCACGTTCGGGATGCCGTAGTGCGCCGCGAGCCGGCCGTTCACGAACGTCGTGCGCCCGTTGAGCAACTCCAGCACGCTGCGGTCCTCGCGGCGGATGTTGTTGACGAAGAGTTCAGTTTCTTGAATGAAGGCATCCCGGAGCGAATCGTCGAAGTCCGGAAAGAGCACGTAGTCGGGACGAACCGTCTGGAGCTGGCGGAGTTGGAGCCACTGCAGCGCGAAATTGTTCACCAGCGTGTCGGAGCGTGGGTCCGCCAGCATGCGCGTGACCTGTTTCTCGAGCACGTCGGCATCGTGGAGCTTGCCGCGCTCGGCGAGCCCCAGCAGCTCATCGTCCGGGATGCTGCTCCAGAGGAAGAATGACAGCCGCGACGCCAGATCTGTGTCGCTAATCCGGTACGCCGACAAAGCCGGTGCCGTGCCTTTCGCCCCGTCCGGGGTAGCGGTCCGCTCCTGCGGCGACAAAGCAGGGAGGACGCCGAAAAGAGAATCCCGGCGCGCCGAGGAATCGTGCGTCGAACTCTTGGTCGCGGTCGGAGCAACACTCCCGTGCGGGTGCGACGGCGCGGATTCGACGCGGAAAAGGAAATCGGCGGACGCAAGCACGCGACGGAGGCCCCATTCGATGCCGGCGTCGAAGTTTCCGCCGTCGCCGCGACCCGATTTATAGAACTTCAGCAAATCCTGAATCTCGGCAGTCGTGATCGGCCGGCGGTAGGCCCGCCGCGCAATCGTGCCGAGAATCTGTTTTGCACACACCTCCTCTTTCTGAGGACCCGTTGGCCGGCACACGAAGACTCGACGACGGCTCGCGGTCTCCCCGGCCCCTGCGGGGTTGAACGGGCCGCTGATGATCAGCCAGTTCACGAACGGCTGATACACCGCGAGGTTCGGCGGGACCATGAAGCTCTGGAACTGCGGCTTCTGGAACCGCACGCGGACGCCGTCAGCTTCCTCGACGCCGGGCAGCTTCAGGAACGTCACGCCGACGTCGTGCAACCCGGCCGACACATGCACCCGGAATTCGATGCCGCTCTTCTCGGTCGCCTCCAGGCGGCGGAGCGGTTTGGGCTCGATGGTGAACGACTCGACCTGCTCGCCGTCGATCAGGAGCTCGAACTCATGCGGATCGACGAATCCGCTCAAGGTGTCGTACCCCGCAGCTTCGACCTTCGACCCCATGAACTCCGTATGGAACGTGTACTCGCCGTTCTGCGGAAAGTTGTGCCGCACGAGCATCCCGCCGCGGGTGCCGAACGGCAACCCTTCCAGACGCTCGTACTGCGACGCCTCATCCGAGACTTTGTACGTGTCGGAGATGGGGGACGACCCCGCGGTCCCGACCGCGAGCCGGCTGATCTTGCGGGCCGCCGAGAGGTAGCTCTCCATCAACGACTGATTCAACTTCAGGACGCCCGCGATATTGTCGAATCCGTAGCTGGCGTCGTCGACCGGGAGAAGGGTCGCCACGTTCACGTCGAGCGACAAGAGGTCGCGGATCGCGTTGTGATACTCGGTACGATTGAGCCGGTGGAGCGCCTCCGTTCTCCCGGGATTCGGGTGTGCGAGGGCCATGCGGTCGAGCTCGCCCTCAACAGATGTCACCCACTGATTCAGCGCGCTCTCGTCGGGCCGCGGCCGTCCTGAGGGCGGCATCATCCCCGACCGGACCTTGCGGACGACTTTCTCCCAGACTTCCGGGTTGTTAGAGACCTGCTCAGTAATTACGCTGTCGAGGGCCAATCCCCCCGGCGGATTCTTGACCCGTCCGTTATGACACGTCACGCAGTACCGGTTCACGAGCGCGCGGCCCACCTCGTGATCGTTCGCAGCGACGGTGGTCGGAGCAGTGCCCGCACTCGCCCGACCGGAGGTGTTGGGGGCTTGGGCGCTTAGGTAGGTGGCACTGACAACGCTGACGGCGGTGCCAACGACCAGTTTCGAGATCCTCTCCATGGAGTCTGTATACCTCGAGCGCGGTGACGAGACTGTGCTCCGCGAGCGCCTGATACCGTTCAAGGCATTCTAGGAGGCCGACAAAGACCGGGCAATCAAGCAAATGTTAGAAATTGTTACAACTCGATCCAGGGCGATCTTTGCCCAATTCCGGGCCCTATAATTCGCCCGCCACGACAGTTCGCCTGTGCACCCCGGGGGAAAGTAAGGATGAATCGATTACTCCGCCTATTGGCCGTTAGCGCGACCGTGGGGGTTGTGCAATCCGTCATGAGCTGCGTGAACAGTCGGACCGTCGTGGCCCAGAGCCAGCCGCCGCCCGAAAGCGAGTGGCGCGCATACGCCGCCGACTCGTACGGCACCAAGTACTCAAGTCTGGCCCAGATTGCGGCACCCAATCTCGACCGTCTGGAGATCACCTGGAGATGGGCCGCGGCCGACCGGGCACTGCAGGCGTCGAATCCTCTCTGGGTCGGCGGCCGCAATGAAGAGACGCCGCTCATGGCCAATGGGACACTCTTCACGGTGACTGGGCTGGGGATGGTGGCTGCCTTAGATCCGGCATCAGGAAAGACACGCTGGCTCTACGACCCGGAAAGCTATCGTGCGGGAACGCCGAACAATGTGGGGTTCATCCATCGTGGCCTGGCGTACTGGACCAATGGCGCGAAAGACCGGGTGCTCGTCGGTACCGGCGACGCATACCTGATTTCGCTCGATGCGCGGACCGGAATGGTGGACCCGTCGTTTGGGGCAGCTGGGAAAGTGGACCTGACCAAGGGCATTCCCGGGGCCATTCGCGCCACGAACTTCGCCGCCAGGCGCCCTGTCGTGGCAGGGAACGTCATTGTAGTGGGCAGCTCCATTGCGGATACGATTCCCAATCAGCAGATGCCGCCCGGCGACGTCCAGGCATTCGACGTCGCTTCAGGGAAGTTGATCTGGGTGTTTCATACCATCCCGCACCGGGGAGAGTTCGGCTACGACACATGGCTCAATGAATCGGCCGAGTCGAACGGCAGCGCGAACATCTGGGGCGGCATGGCGTACGACCCCGAGTTCGACTACGTGTACTTGCCGGGATCCTCGCCCGACAGCAATTCCTATGGGGGACGACGCCCGGGGAACAACCTGTTTTCCGACACCCTGATTTGCCTCGAGGTCAAAACCGGTAAAAGAGTGTGGCACTTCCAAGCCATCCATCACGATATCTGGGACTACGACTTTCCCGCCGTTCCGATTCTCGGAGACATCACCGTGAACGGCAGAAGGATTCGCGCGGTGATGCAGGTGAGCAAGCAGGCGTACACCTACGTGCTCGATCGCAAAACCGGGGAGCCGGTCTGGCCCATTGAAGAACGCGCCGTGCCCCAATCGACCGTCAAAGGCGAGCAGACATCGCTGACGCAGCCCATCCCCACCAAGCCGCTCCCCTTCGACCGCCAAGGATCGACGGACGACAATGTGATCGACTTCACACCAGCGCTCCGGCAGCAGGCGCTCGAACAGCTTCGACAATTCGAGCATGGCGGCTTGTATACTCCGCCCTCCGAAAAGGGAACGCTGGTCGTCCCCGGCGTGTTTGGGGGCGCCAATTGGGGCGGCGCTGGTTTCGATCCGGAAACCGGAACCCTCTATGTCCCGTCGATCACGATGCCCACCCTGATGCGCGTCAGAGGTGTTCCGCCGGAGAGTACCCCCGCCCGAGCGGCCGCACCATCGCCGAATCTGGCGAACTTGATGTCGATTGACGGCCTCCCCATCATCAGACCGCCGTATGCGCGGGTCACGGCCATCGATATGAACACGGGCGACCACCTCTGGATGGCTCCGCTCGGCAAAGGCCCGCAGCAGCATCCACTGCTGAAGGATCTGGCGGTTGGGCCGCTCGGCGATGCAGTGCACCGCGCCAGCGTGTTGATCACCAAGACCCTGCTGTTCGTGAACGTGTCGAGATTGGCGAACAACGGCCTGCCTCAGCCGCCCACGTGGTCGAAATGGGCCGATCCAAAGGCCGATCGCGACCTCGTGTATGTCTTCGACAAACGTTCCGGCAGTTTGCTCCGCACCATCACGCTGGATGGGATGTCCGCGGCTGCGCCGATGACCTATTTGTATGAAGGCCGCCAGTACGTAGTGATGGGCACGGGCGGCGGCAAGACGTCGGAACTCGTTGCGCTCAGCGTAGCCGCTGCCCCGAACAAGTGAAGCGTCGACAGGAGGATTCCATGGGTCATCGGGGCCGTCTTTTTTCGCTGGCGCTCGGCATGTCGATCGCGGTACTGCCGTTGTTTCCCGCTGACAGGGGCACCAGTGCTCAGGCGGTGACCGCCTCTGGGCAAGTGAGCGTGCGGGAGGGGGTTTACACTGAGGAACAGGCCAGACGCGGCGCGACCGTCTATGCGAACAGCTGCGCCGAGTGCCACGGAGAGGACCTGAGCGGTGCGGGCTTTGCGCCTCCGCTCGTCGATGAGCCTTTCATCCAGCGCTGGCAGGATGGCACGCTCGCCGATCTGTTTACCGTCTTGAAGGCGACGATGCCGCAGGAAAAACCGGGCAGCCTATCGGATGACGACTACGCCGCGATCGTTTCGTTCTTACTGCAGAAAAACCATTTTCCTGCTGGTGCTGCCGCCGTGACCCCGAAGATCGAACAATTGAAGCTGGTAACCTTCCAGAAGCCATAACGACGGCCTCCGGTGTGAAACGTTACGGGTGCGTAGCAGCAGCTGGGTGCACGTAGCCGGCAGGCAGCACGTGTTCGCCGTCCACCCGGATGACCAGGTATTTCAGATCCTCTTCGACAGAGCTGAACCAATGAGGCACGCCTGCCGGGATGACGATCACGTCGCCCGGCCCAACCTTCCGGCTGTGGCCATTCTCGATGGTGCGTGCGCTGACGCTCGGGCCCACCAGAAGCTTCACCACCTGACCATCCGCAGGCGACGGGGTGCCGTCAGGCAGCGTCCCTCCCGTGACGAGCGTTCCGGAACCTTGCATGATGTGGTAGACCTCGGTCACCTTGCTGTGCAGAATCGCGCCTGGCGCTCCAACGCTTCGCGGTCGTTGCAGGATGCCGACCGCCACCGCATACTTGCCGAGATCGACCACCTTGATTTGCTGATCGACTGCGTTCGGAGCGCTTTTCATCACGGCGAGGATGTCAGCGTTCGAGATGTCGGTGGCGGAAGTCGACGAGTTCACAGATTGAGCCACGACCCGGCTCGTGTGCACGCCGGCAAAGACGAACACGACGGCGATGAAATGTTTCATGATGTCCAATCCGGCGAGGTTACGGCAGCGTCGCACCGGCAACCAGCGACCAGGGATACAATCCGACGTTAACTTTCACGAGCATGTACGTGATGCCATCGGGCCCCTCGGCCGAATACGCGTGTGGCGTATTCGGCGGGACGTTCACCACATCGCCGGCCTTGACGTGAAACGTCTGCCCACCTGCGATTGGCCCTCCCCGGTACTCGCCGGCCTGATTTGGAGAGCCCTGACGGTTCTGGATCTGACCGCCCATCGTCGCGGTCGCGCTGCCGGCAACGATGAAATGCAATTCGGAGACGCCCTCGTGCTGCTCACCCGACGGGGGCTCGCTGCCCGGCGCCGTGTGCCGGAAGCTGAACATGTGGGTGCGTGTGATAGGGAGCGGCAGCAAATCACTGATGGGTGACCGCGGGTTGGCGACGAGGGCGGCGTGCGCCTTCATCAACGCCTCGGTCGACCAGTGCAGCGGCTCGCCCTGGTCAGGCGATAAAGGAATCCGCTGCCATTTGGGAGGACGGCTATCAGCTGCCTGTGCCGACGCCCCCGCCGTGGGACTCGTGACACGTCCCGCGTAGTAACCAAGCACCAGAGACGCGACGAGCAGCACCGGTATTGCGTGTCTCATGAGTACTACTTCTCTTTCTCTTTGTCTTTCTTCGGGTCATCGGGCGCGCCGGTTCCGGACGAACCCATGTACAGCTTCATGCCCCCCGGCCACGCGATGGTCCGGCCGTTGGCGACCGGCTTCCCGTTCTTGGCCTGGAACCCTTCGACCGTCACCTCGACGCCGGCCGGCAGCGTGTCTTTCCGCACGCCGCGCCGGAACATCGCGTTCGGCGCCGCCCCTTCGACCGCCCAGCTCGTCACGGTCCCGTCGGCGTTCTTGACGTCGATGTACATGAAGATGTGAGGGTTGATCCATTCGACCCTCATGACGGTCCCGCGCAGTTTCAACGGTTTGCTCGCGTCGAACTCCGCAGCGAACGAATGATGCGCGAGGAGCGAAATCGATTCCAACACACAAATCATGACAGCCGCGACGAACGCCGTTGATTGAATCCGCATGTTGCCTCCGGCCCAAGGCCCTGCTCTCACTTCACGGGTGTGTAATTCTCGATCGACTTGTTGCCCTCGTGGCAGGCGTACTCGAGCAGCTCTTCGTCGTTGCGGGCTCGCTTCAGCATCAACGTGATGGTCCAGGGCTTCTCGAAGGCCTTCGGATCTTCGAGCCTGGCCTGGTACTTCAGCGTCTTGTTGTCAACGAGGGTATAGCGCTCCACCACGTGCAGGGCATCGGAATGGACGCTCCCCATGTGATCAAGCCACGTGTTGCTCGTCAGGTTCGTGGTGTCGACCACGAGCGTCTGTCCTTCCCAATGCCCACGCGAGTCGCCGTTCCACAGACGGATGTGCGGATCCAGATGGGGCCGGCCATCGAGAGGAATGAGACGCCGCTGATGGTTCCACTCGCCGAACACGGCGAAGTATTCGCGGGTCTGAAGAATTTGATAGCTGCCGATGGAAATGTACTGGGCGCGCGGAACGCCGGTCGGCAGACACCGCGCCACGGGATCGACCTCGTCGAATGTGGCGGCGCCAGCAGGATTGTAAATGGCTTTGTAGTTGGCTTCCTTCTTGGCCCGCGCCCATGGCTGAAACGGAATGCGCCGATCCGGCGTTTCGGCCCCGCTTCCAATCACGAACTGATCGCCCGGAGGCTGGTTATCCGATTTCGCAGCGGGAACGGCCGACGCAGGCCGTCCGAGGTCGGTGCCGGCGAAGAAGTCCTGATAGTAGCCGGTCCCCATGTTGCCGTCGTAGCCACGCTCGATTGTCAGCCCGCCGCCGCTCCACATCCCTGAGAAATCTGGATGAGCCGAAGCGGTCGACGCCGCGGCGCTTCCGGACGGTCCCTGGGCCGTCGGCGCCGACACCATCATGGACGCGACACCGAGTGCCGCAACGGTACGTTGCAGCAGCGCGCCACGGCTCATGCGGGTGTCCACGCGGCTGTCGGGGGCTTCACCGTGAAGCGCGTTTGGGCTCGAGGTAAGCGACACATTCATACTCCAGCAATTGCGCGTTCTTCTCGACCCGTCGATACAGCGGCATGGATATCTTCCACGGCCGCGTGAACACGTTTGAATCCTCGAGGGTCGCTTCGTACAGGAGGTGATCGTGATCCTTCAGCGTGTAGCGCTCGACGACGTGCAACGCTCCGCTGTGGTAGTTGCCGGCCTTATCGAACCATGTCTGGTCGTTGAGATTGTTCACGTCGACGACAAGCGTGTTGCCTTCCCAGTGCCCGCGCGAATCGCCCATCCAGAAGTCGATGTCGCCTTCAGGGTGCCGGCTCCCATCGGTATAGACGATGCGACTTGCATGCGCGAATTCGTACGCAAAGCCCACGTACTTCGCGGTCTGGACGATCTGAAACGGGAACGGCATATATGTGCTGCGGGGCACGCCGGGCAAATAGCACTTGTTCGCCGGGTCGGCCTGCTCGCGCGCCGCGAAGTTCGCGTCGCGCTTTGCGAGCGCGGCCGGCTGGTACGGAATTTCGTCTCCCTCGACGACAGACTGTCCTGCCGGCACTCCGAGTTCACCCGAGTGCCCCTGAAGGTCCCACGCCGCGCTGTTGACGGCCTGCCAGATGCCGTTCAGGTCGGGCCTGGCAGCCGCGGTCCTACGAGCAGGCAACTGGGCTGTCACCGCGAGGCTGACGGCGCCAATCAGAACCAATGGGGCGAAGAAAAAAACGCGACGCATTAATAGGACCGCTGGCCCGCGGCAGCCTTGTCTTTTCGCTCCTGCGTCAGGCGCTGGTATTCGGCTTCGGTGATGAACACCAGGTTGGTGTTCGCGTGCCCCATTTCGTCCACGCTCCGCGCACCGCCCGATACCCACTGACGCGGATCCGGATTCTGTTTGTTGGCCGTCGTATTGTCGTACCAGATCACGTTGTGAATGACCGTGCCCTTGGGGAGTATGGGCGCGGCGTTGTCATCGTAAATGTAGCTCACGTGCCAGTTGAATGCCCATTTTGGGACGTAGTTCAGCACCTCGGTGCGACCATCCGGATAGATGGCCTCCATCAGGAACGCCTTTCCACGCAGGTGCATGTGCGGCTGGAAGTTGTTGATGATCGCCGGCGCGGGTAACGTGTAATAGCCGTGCTCGGCCTTGACCGTGTTCGGCGGAATTTCGATATTGCGAACAGCCGCCATCGCGGCGAACGTGACAGGATAGGTCGGCACCACGCCCTTGGGATAAAACCACAACCCAACCTCGGTCGTATCCGTCACTTCCTCGCCGACCGCGTGATAGTGGATCTCGAATCCCAACTTTGCCCCGGCTCGCATCAGCTTGCCCGTGTTTTCGGCAAAGACGTCCCCCGGCTTGCCGATCGCCCACTCGGCGAACTGGGGGGCCTGATCAGGTTCGGGTTCGACCACCTTGCCGGAGGGGTGGCGCATGGCGTCAAGCAGTGCGTCAACCGTGCCTTGCCCCGCCCGGAGCTTTTTCTCAGCCTCCAGCACCGCCGCGTCTTCCGGTTGATACAAGAACGTGCCTGAATGGTGCACAACCTTGCGGCCTTTCAACGACGGCCGGACTTCGATGGCGCGCAGCCAGCGATCTTCCTTGAGCCCGATATCGACGACAGGGCGCCACCACACGTCAGGAGCATTCGCCGGCATCGTAAACGTCGCGGAATTCACGACCAGGTCCGGCGTTCCCATCGATTCGGACAGGAGCCACGTCGCGTCGCTGGGCCACTTCACTGGGGCGGGAAGGTCGCTCTTCTCGCCGAACGGCGCCCCGCTGTCAATCCAGTCGATCACTGTACGGATTTCTGCGTCGCTCAACGAGCGATCGTTTTTGAACTTCTGAATGCCAACCGTCTTGTCGAGATACCAGGGCGGCATCTCCCGCGATGCGATCCGGGCCTTGATCGACCGAACCCAGGGGCGCGCATCTTCGTAGGTGACCAGCGACATCGGCGCCATGCTGCCCGCCCGATGGCACCCTTCGCATTTCTGTTGGAAAATGGGGGCGATATCTTTCGCGAATGTCAATCCGCGCGGTCGGGCGGCAACGGCATCTTGCGCGTGCGCGGCGCTGGACATCACCAGCAGTATGCCCGCTATGGCCGTCCTGGTCGCTGCGCGTGCCAAAATCACTCTGTAAGGTCGCTTCATCAACGCTGCTCCAGTCATGTGAAAGCTCATAACGTAGATCAAACCAGCAGCTTCTTCGCGGCGTAGGCCGCACGAAAACGCGATCCGGCTATGGCAACTGGCCGTCGGATCGGACGGAGACCGAGACGTAGCCATTCGTCCAGCAACACTGCTCGCTGAAGCCCGAGCCATCGGTCGCGAGCAGCCTCAGCATGTACTCGCCGGGCATCGAAAATGTCACAGACGTGGTCGCCTTGCCAGAACGGCTCTCAATCCGGGCCGTGGGGGGCGTAAATGTGATGGTGCCCGGCCCGCGGAACTTACTCCACGTGAGGGTTGTGCCCGCCGGCTTGTTCCCGCGCGTCGGCAAACCATCGTCGGTTGACCAGACATCGATCGACAACGGGCGGGAGACGGTCGTCGTCTTGGAAACGTGCGTGCCGCCGGGCCCCATTCCGCCCTCCGCGTCCGCCGCAAACTTGAGAACGGGAGGCGTGTTATCGGGCGGAATCCCGTTGTTGGCAAACGACCGCTGCCCCGTCATCTTCAGGCCGTAGATTTCGTACAACGGCTCCAGTGACGCCGGAATGGACGTGGCCTTGCCACGGAAGTTGACCGTCCACCGGTATTCCGTCTTCGTGCCCTTCGGCAGCTTGATCGTGAACACGCCGATTTGGCGTCGCGGCAGGAAATGCGACGGCTGGCCCTGGTCTTCCGGCATCGGTTCGATCCGGTTTTCGGGTCCGATCGGGATGTCGACCTCTTCCGAGTAGTTGAAATTCAAATATCCAAACGATAAGCGAACGGAGCCATCCGACTCGTAGTACCAACCCTCGTAGAAGGGCACTACCGACTCACCGCTGACGTGCTTGATGGCCACATCCTGGGCGCCGACAATGCCGCTGGCGAAAACAGCCGCGACCATCAGCACACCCGCAGTGACAGCCATCCGCATCGCTTGCTCCCAAAGGTCTAAAAGGCCTCGTCGGCCAGAAGTGCTTGATTGCAGCCCCGCCGTTGCAGGTGTTCTTGGAAATGCTAAGTGGCGGTCTTTCCGCAGGCAACATGGCAATTGTTAAACATTGTGAGTGCAAGCTATTGGACGCAGAAGTGCGGTAACTTCTGGGTCAGTGGCACTAGAATGAATTCGAAAATGGCTGTGTTTGCGTGGGAGGGCGAAGCGGCGCCGATGCCGCGCGCAGGTCAACCCATCGATAGGCTACTAAGGTCTCTCGCGACGCTTCTGCTGAGCGCCGCAGTTGCGTCGTGTCATACTGCGGCGGCCCCGCACCGCCGGACCGTACGGATGCTCACCGGCCCTTCCTCGTATGCCGCGCAGGAGCTTGCCGCGTACTATCGGGATGCGTCCCCAAGCATCGATATCCGCGTCGAATCGACAGCCGGATCGCGAGTCGTCGTGACCGCCCTCGACGAGAACCGCGGCGATGTGGGCCTCGCACAAGCGGATGTCGTCTACTCCGCGTATCGGCAGGGCACTCCGGAGGCAAGCCACCCATTCACCAACCTGCGGGGCGTTGCGGTCCTGTGGCCGAGCAAGTTGTACGTCGTGGTCCGAAAAGACAGCACGCTTGTCGCCATGCGTGACCTCCGCGGCCAGCGCGTCGGTATCGATGTGCCCGGCAGCTCCGCCGAGGCATTCGCCAGGAATGTGCTGGCAGCCCATCATCTTTCCTATACGGACCTCAAGGTGCATTTCGGGCCGACATCCACGATGCCCGCGGATGTCGAAGCGGGCCTGCTCGACGCGGCGATCCTGCCATCGCCGCTGATTGATTTCGCGGCGCAGCCCCAGCACTCCACCGCGCTCAGGCTGCTGCCGATTCGCCGCGAGGACACCGCCGCGTACAGATTCACCCACCCGTTTCTGAAACCGGTGATTGTGCCGGCATTCGAGCTGCCCTCCGAAGACCATGCCGTCGAAACAATCGGCTCCGACGGCTTGCTCATCTGCAGCAAAGACGTGAGCGAGGAGCTCGTCTACGAGATCACGAAAATGTTCTTCGCCAGCCTGCCGCGTCTGGCCGAACGATTTGCGCCGGCGGCTCTTGTGAATCCGGAGCACGCGCCGACGACGCCCATTCCCCTTCACCCGGGCGCTGCACGTTATTACCGTGAGCGGCAGATCCTCCGGTAGGAGCTGCGACCCGGCCACCGGGTCGTACGGCGTCGTTCCATGAAGGGATTCGCATACCGCAGGCTCGTCCGCCTCTTGACACGCGATCACGGCGAGGCTGAACGACTGTCCGGGAAGTGGACGCTGATCGTGATGTTGGCCATCGGACTGTGTCTGGCCATTTCAGGACTCGTCGCCCTTGGCTACATCGCGACGCGGGAATGGCGGCACGGCACCGAACTGCTCATGGAGCGGCGTACCGTCGAGACACTCGCGCTCACCGGCGCAGCGCTCGATCGAGATATGCGGGGCGCCGGGATGATCTATCTGACGCAGATCAACCGCGCCACGATCGACGAGCAGCCGCCCTTCGAGCTGCTCCAGTTGACCGCGCGCGCCTTTGCGCTGTTTCCGTACGTCGAATCATTCGTCATCTGGACGGACAACGACACGGCGTCCGGCCTGACGTTTGCCCTGAACAGATCCGACAAGCTGCCGCCGTGGTCCGGCAAAGCCGCGAACAACGATCCGTACCCCGTTGTGCTGGAACGGGATCCCGCGGCCCTGGCGCCGCTGGTCGGCCGCATCCGGCGTGTCGACGACCGCGAGGCGACGCCGTTCGTCGTCCTCGATGAAACGATACGCGGCACCCCGTATCAGATCGTCGTTCATCGTCTATTCAAGTCGAGCCATTCGCACACGCTGTACGGCTTCGCCGCGTTTACCGTCGACCTGCGATGGGTCAGGAAAGAATATTTCGGTCCGCTGCTGGATCAAGTGGCGCGAATTGGCGGAACTGCTGGCGCCGTCGCTGTGTCGGTCGTGGACGGATCGGGAACGCTGGTCACGTCCACGGGCACGAGCAGGGGGGCCCCAGTCAGCAAGCGGTTTCCGATGCTGTTCATCGATCCGGCGTTGGTCGTGACCTCGGGCCAGCCGCCTGCGAACGACTGGACGCTCACCGTTCAGCCCGCCCCCGACAACACCGCCGTGGCCGCCCTCGAAGGCGCGCGGCGTGTGATCATCCTGATGACCCTCGCGGCCGGGCTCAGTTTTCTCGCGCTGCTCCTCACCGCCCGCGCGCTGCGAGCGAGCGTTGTGCTGACGTCGATGCGCTCGGAGTTCGTCGCCACGGTGACCCACGAGCTGAAGACGCCGCTCGCGCTCATTCAACTCGTCGGCGAGACCCTTGCCCGCGGCCGGTACACCTCTCCTGAAAAGGTCAGCGAGTACGCCGAACTGCTCTCCCACGAGGCCGTCCAGCTGGGCGATGCGATCGATAATCTGCTCGCGTTTGCCCGGTACAGCGACTCCGACAAGTACGCGGCGCAGCATTTGAAGCCAAACAGCCTGAGTGAAATTGTCGAGGATGCCCTCGAACGTTTTCGCCCGAAACTGCAGGAGGCCGACTTCGACGTGAGCGTCGACGTGCCACACGACCTGCCGCCAGTGGCCGCCGATCGACCTGCTCTCATCCACGCGGTCCAGAACATCGTCGATAACGCCATCAAGTACGCCTCGGCGCGTCGGCGCCTCCGGATTGCGGCAACCACGAATGGATCCAACGTGAAGCTGACGATTGCCGACGCTGGAATGGGGATTCCGAAGGAAGAGATGCCGCACGTGTTCGAACAGTTCTATCGCGGGCAGAACGCGACGAGCCGCGGAAGCGGCCTGGGCCTCGCGATCGTACGACGCGTGCTGTCGTACCACGGTGGTACCGTTGGGCTTCGGAGCTCGATCGGCAACGGCACGGAGGTGGATCTGATATTGCCAAAGGCGAGATGGCCATGAACAACCGAATCCTGTTAATCGAGGACGATTGCGCTCTCGCCAAGCTGGTGCGGGACAACCTGGAATTCGAGAAGTTTGCCGTCGAGTGGTCCGAAACAGGTCGTGACGCGACGCAAAAGGCGAAGGCGTTCTCGCCGGATCTGGTGCTCCTGGATCTGGTGCTGGCGCGCGGAGTGGACGCCTTCGAGCTCTGCCGGCAGTTCAGTCAAGGACCGGATCGGACGCCGGTCATCGTGCTCACGGCACGCGGTGAACGGGAAGACAAGATCCGCGGCTTCACCGTCGGTGCCGACGACTACATCGTCAAGCCGTTCATGTTCGAAGAGCTGTTGGCGAGAATTCGCGCGGTCCTCCGGCGCACTCACCCGAGGATGGAAGAGTTGAGGCTGGGTGACACGTTCATCGATTTCAGGCGACTGCGGGTGTTTTCGGGAAAACGTGAAATCCTGCTGACCGATCGCGAGTTCGAGATCCTGCGGTATCTGGCCGAACGCGCCGGGACCACGGTCGGGAGGGACGAATTACTCCGCCTCGTGTGGGGCTACAGCGATGCGCCTCTTACCAGGACGGTGGACAACTTCATCTTCCGCCTTCGTCAGAAAATCGAGCCGGATCCACGTCACCCGAAATATCTCAGGACGGCATACGGCGACGGTTACCGGATGAACATTTCTGATTAGCGCGCCGGTGCCGAGCCCGTGCCCAGCATCAGAACTCGATCCGCCCGGAACGCGGTGCAGGCGCCCTCAGGTAGGCGCCTGCGCCGTGAGCGCTTAGAAGGTGAGCTGACCGCCAAACTTGAACAGTCGTCCGGGGATAATGCTGACCGGCTTGAGCCATGTCGGTCCGAACGCGTTGTTGTTGGACAGCACGTCGTTTGAGTTGGTCAGGTTGAACACGTCGGCATTTGCCTGAATTCGCGTCCTCCCGAACTGGAACATTTTCGATACGCGCACATCCACCTGTTGACCACGGGGCTCGAAGAGCGTGAACGGCGGGACTAACCCGACACTTACGGCCGCGTTGCAGACGGCAGCGGCTCCGCACGCCGCGAGGTTCCGCCCCAGCGACGGAGCGATCAGGCTGTTGGTCGTCGTGTAATTCGCCAATCGCGCGAGACCGGGAAGGTTCTGGTACGTGGCGCTGGTTTGGATACCCCACCGTGGCAACGGATAGACTCCGCTGAGCTTGACCTCAGTAAGCCCGGACCACGGAATCGTCTGACGGCAGTACTGGGCTGGCGCATTCCCCGTCCCTCCTGCATCGGGCGGCAGTCCAGGCGTGGAACAATTGTCCGTCACGGTGCGACCTGTGCTCATCCCGCCACTCAGCAATCCGCCCTTGCCGAACCTCGCGTTCAGGTTGGCGTCAAACGTATTGGTAACCTGGCTGCGGTCTGGCGCGAGTTGGACAACGTTGTTGACCCTTCCGAATTTCGCAGGCGAGATGTCGTACAGCCCGCAGACGGGATAGCCTCCGCCCCCGGGAAGACGCGAGTCGACTGGGGCGGTCATGCAATACGGGCTGTAGTCGCTGGGTGTGACATTCACGTTGTTGGTGACGTAGATGTTGCCGTACGACGTATGGTAGTACCCGACACTGAGACCCACTCGCTCGGCGAGCTGCTGCTGCAGCGCAACCGACTCTTGCCACAAGTGCGGAGACTTGAACCACCCCTCCTTGACATCAGGTGCATACACTGTGTTGGGCGTTGTGGTCGACCCAAACGCCAGGTTGCTGATCTGACCGCACTCACCGTTCAACAACGGGTTCGTGAGCACGCAATCCGGAACGAAATTTCCATTGACGTCGTTCCACGTGCGTGACACTGAGGGGACGATCGTGTTGGTGGGGCTGTTGTTCCTCCCGAAAGCCAGAGAGTAACTGTTGCTCAACTCGTATCGGCCAAAGGATCCCTTGATGGCAGTCTTCCCATTTCCGAAGACGTCGTAGGCCGCTCCGATCCTGGGATTCACGTCCCTCCAGTTCGGGATACCGTTGACCTCCGGGAACGTGGTCGCCGCGACAAACATTCCCGCTTGCTGCGCCTGGGCTGGGCTCCATTGACGAATGGAATCAAGTCGTACTCCCGCGTTCAATGTGAAACGACGAATCGTCCACTGATCCTGTCCATACAATCCGAACATGAAGCCGTTCGTTGTTTGATTGTACGGCGCCGCCACCTCAGTGATCGAAATCGGACGCTGATTCGTGAACGTATAGGCGTACGCAAAGTTCGGTTGTTCGCTCAACGTTCCGAATTCACTCAGTGTGGTGAACCCAACCTTCAACGCATGCGAGCCCGTGACGTACGACATCGACCCGCGCGTCAGCCAATGCTTGGAGGGGGTGGTTCCGTAGTCGGTTGGGCCGAGACTGGAGAACTGCGAGCCGTACGTGCGTCCGAGAGTGGTCTCGAGCACCGCGATGTCGTTCACCGACGTGAGGGAGTGGTCCCCGCGCTCCGATCGCACGCCCTCGTTCCGCCATGCGACCGCTCCGTCGAACAGCAACCGGCTGCTGCCCGGATGCGTCCATGCCGCTGTCACCAGCCGCTGAGGGTCGTAATAGTAGACCGCCCCCGCTTCTGGCGACACGCTGCCGCCCTCAACGGCAAACGGACAAAAGCACTGGTACCCGTTGTTGCTGGAAATCGTGACTTTATCTTTCGTGGTGGCCTGGAATGTCAGTCGCCCGCTGAAATCGTGCTGATCGCGGGCGTAAATGGCTGGCCTGCTGAGATCAGGCGTGTAGAACAGCGTATGCGGCGTCGCGTTGTAGTAGTTCCCGGAAATGTAATACTCGTTACCCCAGGATCGTGGCGTGACAAAAAACCACGCCTTGTCCTTCTTGATAGGGCCGCCGAGCGACCCTCCGATATCCCACATTTTCTTCTGCTGATTGTACGTGGTGAGACCGCGCGACCTGAGCGAGTCATCCAGGTTGTTGCTGTCCAGGCCCTTGCCAACGCCGGAGCCTGCGAGAACGCCGTGGAAGGTGTTCCCGCCGTCCTTCGGGACGACGTTCACATTGACGCCGCCGCTCCAGGCTTCGGCGTTGCCGCCGCTCGTCTCGAGCACGACCTCCTGCGTGTAGAGATCCGTGAGATTCAAGCGACGCCAATCACCACCGGTCGTGCTGATCGTCTTGATACCGTCGACCGACGTGAGCCCGGCGTCGCTGCCGTGGGCTCGAAGACCAAGCGGAAACTCACCCTGCGTGCCGCCGACGTCTCGAGTGGCCACGCCGCCGTTGGCGGCTCCGCTCACTCCTGGGGTCAGCGTAATGAACGCGGCGAACGTCTTACCAGTAGGAACCGCATCGAGGACCTCGTGCGCGAACACTTTCTGAGTGCGTGTATTCTGCACGTCGACGATCGGAGTCGACCCGGTAACCGTCAGCGTTTCCGAGACGGCGCCCACTTTGAGTTCGGCGTTGACCGCAGCGGTAAAGCCGGTTGTCAACTCCACGCCGTCGCGCTTCAGCGAGCTGAAGCCCTCCAGGCCGAACGAGATTGAATAGGTTCCGGGCCGTAGCTCGACGATCTTGTACTGGCCCTGTTGATCGGTCACGACAGACCGGGTTTTTTCGATGAGCGCGGGGCTCGAGGCTTCAACGGTCACACCCGGGAGTACCGCCCCCGACACGTCTTTCACGACACCGGCGATGCTGCCTGTGGTGACCGATTGGGCCCAGGCGTTCGCTGTCGTGATTGCCAGGCTGAGTAGCAACGCCGCCCTGAACATCAACTTTCTTGGACTCACTGGATCTCCTTTTGTCGTGACATTACACGGCCGCTCTGACGCGACCGTTGCGCAAACAACGCTCGCGCCGCTCGCGCCGCTCGCCGATTCGCGCGTTCGTCGATGGCTACGGTCTTGTCGGCCGACAGTCTTGTCGCGAATTGTAAGAATCACGAGGTCCAGATGAAATCCGTCAATTGTTAACAATTGTTTGCATCGGGGGTGTGCCAGGAGGCCGCCGCTACAATGTCGATCGTCGAAGGCCCGACGGTGAAGGGAGAGACGAAAAAATCAGGCGTTTCCGTTCGAGAGGCCGGGACTCTTCACACTACCGGCCGGTTCAAGGATTTGGAGAGGGCAGTCATGTGCAAATGGTGCCAGTGGATTCAGGCCACGCCAAGCAGCACCGCCATTCGCGAGTCTGTATACATGTATCCGATCATCGAATCCGTACACGTGCTGGCGCTGTGTGTCTTCGTCGGGCTCGTCGCGATCCTGGATCTTCGCCTGGTCGGGGCGTCCATGACCGAGTCGTCCGTCACCGACGTGCAAGAGCGGCTGTTTCCCTGGACGATGATCGGTTTTGGCCTGATGGTCGCCTCCGGCGCCCTCCTCTTCTGGTCGAATCCCATCCGCTTTTACGGCAATATCTTCTTTCGGATCAAAGCTCTGTTGCTGCTGGTCGCCGGCGCGAATGCGTTGATTTTTCATCGCACCGTCTTCCGGTCAGTGAACAGATGGGATCACGACCGTATGACGCCGTGGCGGGCCCGAATGGCCGGATGCGTCTCGTTGGTCCTCTGGACAGCGATTGTGATCACGGGCCGGCTCATCGCATACAACTGGTTCGACTAGTCGTAAGTAACCGTCAATGTCCCTGTTAGCGTTTTTCCAATGGTGTGAGGCGACGCGCATCGGCGCGACCATTCGCGGATCGGTGGTGCTGTTTCCGGTGATCGAGAGCGTCCATCTCGTGGCGTTGGCACTGATCGGAGGCGCCGTCATCGTCGTTGATCTGCGGTTTCTCGGCTACGGTTTGACGCACCTGCCCTTGAGACGGGTCGCACGCAACGCCAGCCCATGGCTGATTGGCGGTGTGACGGTGATGTTTTTGACCGGCATTCCCCTCTTTCTTTCGGAGGCGACGAAGTGTTATTTCAGTCCCGCGTTCTGGGTGAAGATGGCGGCGCTCGCCGCCGCGATCCTGTTCTCCGTTACCGTACGCAGCAGGGTGGCAGCCGCTGATCGCGCCGGTCCCGCCAGCCTCAAATTGACGGGCTTGGTGTCGCTCTGCCTTTGGTTGACCGTCGGTGTCGCGGGACGGGTGATCGGGTTCTATTGATTGTGCTCCGACCGTGTAGGGTGCGAAAACCAGTTTAGGCCGCCAAGACGTACTCGCGAACCACACCCCCAAGACGATCGCGACGCTAGATACGAGCCTCGCCCCACGCCGTTGCCGGCGCGAACGATGGGCCTGTCGGGTGGGGCGGCGTGAGGGCCAGCGCTCGGTGAGGTCGATGAACGTTGTAATGATCCACGAAAACGGCGAGGACGCGCTCAAGATGCTGCTGGTTCAGGATCAACAGCCAATCGAGGCACTCCGAGCGAACGGTGCGCACGAACCGCTCTGCGACCCCGTTGGAGTGAGCCATCAATTGCACCGCCGACGAGCGGTGCGCCGCAAACCTTTCGCGTCACGCATCCTTTCCATCCGCTGCGTGGGCGCATCTTCCAGCTCATCGAATGTCGTCAGACA
>WNEY01002282.1_pt1 | contig 19490 bp, 18 predicted proteins | sample 5400531 | NCBI WGS metagenome assembly WNEY01 (sample SAMN13153338, study PRJNA577476) | soil metagenome | isolation source: 200 cm saprolite under Douglas fir tree site 1 | place: USA:California | collected 2015-04-18
GCACGGTCGAGAGGATCCCGCCGCCCGCCGCGGCGATCTCCTGGTACGAGGCGCCGCGCGCGCGGAGCGCGTACTCCTCCTCGCGCGAGCCCGCGAAGATCGCGTGGGTGTGGGAGTCGACGAAGCCGGGAAGCCCGACCGCCCCGCGGCCGTCGATGCGCTGCGCGCCGGGCGCGGCTGTGACCTCGGCGGCAAGCCGCGACTCCGGGCCGACCCACACGATCCGACCGCCGGCCGCCGCGATCGCGCCTCGCGTGATCACGCCGAGCGGCCCCTCGCCGAGCGCCGGCTCGCACGTGATCAGCTCGGCGAGGTTCGTGACGACGAGGTCAGCGGTGCTCATCGGCCCGCGGCCGCGCTCACGTCGTGACGCCCGGCAGGTCGAGGCCGTGACGCCGAGCCGCGGCGATCGCGTCGTCATAGCCTGCGTCGGCATGGCGCATGATGCCGGTGCCCGGATCGGTCGTCAGCACGCGCTCGAGCCGGCGTGCCGCGTCGGGGGTGCCGTCGGCGACCACGACCATGCCCGCGTGGATCGAATAGCCGATGCCGACGCCTCCGCCGTGGTGGACCGAGACCCACGTGGCGCCCGCCGCCGTGTTCACGAGCGCGTTGAGGATCGGCCAATTCGGCGATCGCGTCCGAGCCGTCGCGCATCGATTCCGTCTCGCGGTGGGGCGAGGCGACCGAGCCCGAGTCCAGGTGGTCGCGGCCGATCACGAGCGGCGCCTTCACGCGCCCGGACGCCACCAGGTCGTTGAAGATCCGTCCCGCCTTCGCCCGATCGCCGTGGCCGAGCCAGCAAATCCGCGCCGGCAGCCCCTGGAAGTGAACCCGCTCGCGCGCGAGACGGAGCCAGCGGACCAGGTGCGCGTTGTCGCCGAAGGCCCGGATCAGCGCGGCGTCGGTCTCATAGATGTCCTGGGGATCGCCCGAGAGCGCGACCCAGCGGAACGGCCCCTGCCCCTCGCAGAAGAGCGGGCGGATGAAGGCGGGCACGAAGCCGGGATAGGCGAAGTCGGTGACGCCGGCGTTCTCTGCCGCCTTCCTGATGTTGTTGCCGTAGTCGAAGAGAATCGCGCCGCTCTTCTGGAGCTCGAGCATCGCGCGCATCTGCTCGGCGAGCGAGGCATGGGAGCGCGTGAGGTACTCCTTGGGATCGCGCGCGCGGAGCCGCGCCGCCGCCTGCACCGAAAGGCCCGCGGGAATGTAGCCGCTCAGCATGTCGTGGGCCGAGGTCTGGTCCGTCACGACGTCGAACCGGACCCCACGGCTCGCCAGTTCGGGGTGCACCTCCGCGGCGTTGCCGTGGAGCGCGATCGAGAGCGGCGCGCGCTTCTCCCGAGCCTCCTCCGCCCAGCCGAGGGCCTCGTCGAGCGACGACGTCATCCGGTCGACGTAGCGGAGGCGCAGCCGCCGCTCGATCCGTTCGCGATCGATCTCGACGAAGAGCCCGACGCCCGCGTTCAGCGTGACCGCGAGCGGCTGGGCTCCACCCATCCCGCCGAGCCCCGCGGAGAGAACCAGGCGTCCGGCGAGCGTTCCCCCGAAGTACTTCTGCGCGCAGGCCCCGAACGTCTCGTAGGTGCCCTGGAGGATCCCCTGTGTCCCGATGTAGATCCACGAGCCCGCCGTCATCTGGCCGTACATCGTGAGCCCCATCGCTTCGTATTTTCTGAAGTGCTCCCAGTCGCCCCACGCCGGGACGAGCATGGCGTTGACGATCAGGACGCGCGGCGCGTCGGAGGACGTCGTGAAGACGCCGACGGGCTTCCCCGACTGGACCAGCAGCGTCGCGTCGCCCTCGAGCCGCCGGAGCGTCGCGACGATCGAGTGGTAGGCCTCCCAGCTCCGCGCGGCCTTGCCCGAGCCGCCGTAGACGACGAGGTCCTCCCAGCGCTCGGCGACGTCGGGGTCGAGGTTGTTCATGAGCATCCGGAGCGCCGCCTCCTGCGGCCAGCCCTTGCACGAGAGCGCGGCGCCGCGCGGCGCCCTGATCGGCTCGGCGGGACGCCCCTTCGGGAGGGTCATCTACACCGCCATGATGTTGTAGCCGCAGTCCACGTAGATCACCTCGCCCGTGATCCCCGAGGCCATGCGGGAGGCCAGGAAGAGCGCCGCGTCCCCCACCTCGCGCAGCTCGACGTTGCGGCGGAGCGGCGCCTTCTCGGCGTGATGCTGGAGCATCTCGGTGAAGCCGCGGATCCCCCGCGCGGCCAGCGTGTTGACGGGGCCGGCCGAGATCGCGTTGACGCGGATCCCTTTCGGGCCGAGGTTCGCCGCGAGGTAGCGCACCGAGGCCTCGAGCGAGGCCTTGGCCACGCCCATGACGTTGTAGCCGGCGGCGACCCGCTCGGAGCCGAGGTACGTCATCGCGATCACCGACGCCTGATCCGACTTCTCGAGCAGCGGCAGCGCCGCGCGCACCAGCCCGACGAGCGAGTACGCCGAGACGTCGTGCGCCACGCGGAACCCCTCGCGCGCGGTCGCGACGAAGTCGCGCTCGAGGTCCTCGCGCTGCGCGAACGCCACGGAGTGCACGAGCGTGTCGAGGCGCCCGAGGTCGCGCGCCACGCCGGCGAAGACGGCGGCGATCTCTCCGTCCGACGCGACGTCGCAGGGGTAGCTCACCGCGCCGGGCAGCGTCCCGGCGAGCTCCTCGACGTTCTCCTTGAGGCGGTCACCCTGGTAGGTGAACGCAAGACGCATCCCGGCGCCCGCGAGCGCCCGGGCGATGGCCCAGGCGATGGAGCGCTTGTTGGCGACCCCGAAGACGATGCCGGTCGTGCCGTCGAGCAGACCCATGCGCGGGACCCCCGAGGCTCATGATACGGCTAGATCTGAAGATTCAGGAGATCGTCATCAGTGTCCACTCGTCGTTGCCGCCGCACCGTTCTCGCCGCGGAAGACCTCCGGGTTGTCCGGACCCTCGACGAGCAGGAAGCCGGCAAGCCCTCGCTCGAGCCGCGACAGCGCGTGGTCCACGAGAATGTACCGCCCGGGGACCTCGAGCGTGAACTCTACGATCGCGGCGCCGCCGGGGGGCACCGCCGTCGTCTGCACGTTGGTGGCTGGGGGCGACGTAATCGACGCCTGATCGTACACGCGGTCGAAGATCTCGCCGATGACGTGGAAGGACGAGGTCGCATTCGGGCCGCCGACCCCGAAGAAGATGCGGACGGTCTCGCCCACCTTCGCCTTCATCGGACGCTCGGCGGTGAGCGCACCGACCGCACCGTTGAACACGAAGTACTCGGCGCGCTCGGCCAGCAGCTTCTCGACGCTGAACTCGTCGTGGCCGCGCTGACCGAACCCGCGATCCGTGTAGAGCTCGCCCTGCATGACGTAGAACTCGCGGTCCACCCTCGGCAGGCCGCCAGGGGGCTCCACGAGGATCAGGCCGTACATCCCGCTCGAGATGTGGTTGGCCACCATCGGCGTCGCGCAGTGGTAGACGTAGAGCCCCGGGTTGAGCGCCTTGAAGGTGAACGATTTGGTCTCGCCGGGCGGCGTCTGAGTCATCACCGCGCCGCCGCCGGGGCCGGTAACCGCGTGGAGGTCCACCGAGTGGATCATCCGGCTATCCGCGCCGTTCTTGAAGCGCAGCTCGACCGTGTCGCCGGCCCTGACACGTAGGAAGGGGCCGGGCACCTTGCCGTTGAAGGTCCAGTACGCGTACGTCGTCTCGTTCGCGAGGCGTCCGACGACTTCGCGCGCCTCGAGGTCCACGGCGATCGTCCGTGGCGGTCCCGCAGCGAGCGGCCCCGGAAGATCGGTCGGATCTCGCACGATGCTCACCGACAGGCGCGCCGCCGCGACCGGCGCCTTAGCGCCGCCCACGGAGATCTTGCCCTCCATGCCGGCCTGGCGATGGCCCGGAAGGGAGCAGAAGTACGCGAACTCGCCAGCCTTGTCCGCGCGGAACACGGTCACGCTGCTGGCGCCCTTGCGATTCACGCGGTCAGTCGACGCGTTGAAGTCGGGGAACACGACGTCGTGCTCGATGCCGTCGCCGTTGATGAGCCCGATCTGCACGATGTCGCCCCGGGCCACTCGCAGCGCGGGGTTCACCACGCCTTCGATGTCGCCGCCCACGCCGACGAAGGCGAGCTTGCCTTCCGCCAGCTCTGTCCTCAGCCGGAAGCGGACCGTCGGCGTGTATTCGGCGGCCGGGCTCTTCTTCGAGACCTTCGGCGCCGAGGGCGTCGCCGGCGCCGGACGCTTGGTCTGCGCCAGATGATGACTCCCCTCAGAGCCACGCGGATCGACGGCCGAGGCCGGAGCCGGAACGCCGAGCACAACGGCGAGCAAGAGCCAACAAATAGCGCGGATCATGGAAGTGACCTTTCCCCCCGGCACCGGTCCCAGCCCTACATTGACGCTCACCACACCCTGAGCCCCGGGGCGTTGAACGGCGTCGTCACCGCCAGGCGCACGAGCGTCGGCCCGTAGGCGACCGCGATCAGCACGAATGCGAGCACGATCCACGGGCGCCAGCGGTCGAGGATCGCCGGCGCGTGGTCGGGCCCCGAGAGCGCCTCAGCGAACCCGGGCACCGCGGGCGCCGGCGCGCGCGAGGCCACGAGCGTCAGGATCAGATTCAGGAAGTAGAGCATAGAAGACACGAACAGGACCGAGCCGCCGATTCCGACGAGCGGCAGGAGCGCCTTCCACTCGGGCTGGACGTAGGAGGCGGCGCCGATCATCGTCCGGCGCGGCATGCCCATGAGCCCGAGACGGTGGAGGGTGTTCGAGAAGATGATCATCCCGACGAACCAGAGCCACACCTGGGCCACCGCGAGCTTCCGGGACCAGAGGGCGCGGCCACGGAGGTGCGGGACGAGCCAGTAGGTGATCCCCATGAAGGTGAGCGTCACGGCGGTGCCGACCGTCAGGTGCAAGTGGCCCACGATCCACGCGGTGTTGTGGACGACGAGGTTCAGGTTGTAGGAGGCGTTGATGAGGCCGCCGACGCCGCCGAAGGTGAAGAGGAGCATCGCGAGCACCTGCGCCGCGAGCGACGGGTCGCCCCACGGGAGTTTCCCGAACCACGCGATCCAGCCCTTGCCACCCCGGGCGCGGGCGCCGCTCTCGAGCGACGCGACGACGTTGAAGAACGTGAGCAGGCTCGGGAAGAAGACCGCGAACGTGAGGAACGCGTGGACGAGCTTCCAGCCCTGTTGGATGCCGGGGTCGGTGTACTGGTGGTGGAAGCCGAGCGGCGTCGAGAGGATCAGGAACAGGATGAACGAGGTCCGCGCCATCGGATCGCTGAAGAGCTTACCCCCCGCCTGCCGCGGCGCCAGCGTGTACCAGGAGATGTAGGCCGGGAGCAGCCAGAAGTAGACGATCGGGTGGCCCGTGAACCAGAAGAGCGTCCGCGCCAGCAGCGGGTCGGTCCCGCCAACCAGCCCGAGCGACCACGGGATCAGCATCACGAGCATCTCCGCCGCGATTCCGAGCGAGGCGATCGTCCACATGGCGAATGTCACGAGCGCCATGAACGCAGGGAGCGGCGTGCGGGCGCCGGGATTCCCCCGGCGCCAGGCGCGCCACGTGAGGGCGAGGTTCAGCGTGACGAGCCAGGTGCCGACGACCACGAGCGTGAGCCCGACGTAGAACGCCCAGTGGGCCTTGAGCGGCGGGTAGAACGTGAACATCACCGTCGCCGCGTTGCCGATCAGTGGGATCGCCGCCATCACGAGCCCGATCGTCATCAGCCAGAACGTGAACCGCCCGAGCCCCACGCTCGCCAGCGGGACGCCGAGCGCGCGCGTCGTGATCCACGGCAGGAAGCCGCAGATGAAGAACGTCGTCCACACGAGGACGTTGAGGACGCCGTGGAGCGTCAGGCTGTGGTAGTAGGACTTCACCACCGGCGTGGACGGGTAGACGTTGACGCCCGCGTGCTCGAGCGCCTGGAAGAGCCCCGTGACGACGCCGCCGAAGAGCGCCACGAGCGCGATCGCGAGGAACGCCGCAGTCAGCCGGTTCTCCGACGGGCTCACCGCGCCACCTCCGCCGTCTTCCTCGGCTCGACGACGAGCCTGCCCGCCATCGTGTGGTGGGCGATCCCGCAGTACTCGTGGCAGACGATCAGGTATTCGCCGGGCGTATCGAAGCGCGCCTGGGCGTGAGCGATCTGCCCGGGGAGCAGCATCACGTTGACGTTGGCGTGCGGGATCAGGAGCCCGTGGACGACGTCCTTGCTCGTGGCCCAGAAGTGGACCGTCGAGCCCGCAGGGACGCGGATTTCGTTCGGGGCGAAGGACCAGACCTGCGCGGTCATCCGGACCTCGTACTGCCCGGGCGCGATCTCGATGACGCCGGGGGTCTTGAACATCGCGCTCTCCGCGACCTTCGTAGGGTCGATCCGGCCCTCGTTGCCCGGAAGGTGGATCCCCGCGCCGAAGGCCGTGATCACGAGCGCCACGAGCATGCCGACCGGAATCGCGAAGCTCGGGAGGATCCAGGCCAGCTCGTAGAGGTAGACCGTGGTTCCCCGCTTCATCACCTCAGCCCCTCCAGAGCTTCAGGTACGCGTTCGTCCACAACACGGCCAGCAGGAACAGGTAAATCAGCATGAAGAGCAGGGCGCCCTTGGGATGGTCGTTCTCGTCCATTGATCCTCCCGCGCCGACCTCTGCGCGCCTCCGTGATCTCCGAGAGATCGTTCCGGCCAATGACCAACCACCGCTTATCAGCAACCGCGATGCCAGGACGAAGAAGCGCGAAATTCGTAGCTTGCGCCCGTGGCAGCATTGCCTGATGCGGCGGCCGCGCCCCAGCCTTGGGGAAGCGCGGCGACACCATCGCTCCTCCCCGGCCCGAGCTCGCGGGCCGACATTGGCGCCTCACTCGGGGACCGAGCGCCCCACGGCCTGCTGCACGACCGCCGTAAAGTTCGCCGTGGCGAACGGCTTGGCGAGATAGGCGCAGGCGCCTGCCGCGAGGGCCGCCTGGCGGCTCGCCGCGGTGCCGAACCCGGTCACCACGATCGCGGGGATCGGCGTAGGCGCGCGGCGTGCGGCGCGGACCACGTCGAGCCCGTCGCCGTCGGGCAGGCGGAGATCCGAGATGACCAGCACGAGGGGCTCGCGCTCGATGACCGCGATGCCGCCCTGCCGAGAGTCCTCGGCGATCACCCTGTAGCCGTGGCGGCGGAGCAGACGCTCGTAGCTCGCCACGAGGTCCGCCTCGTCGTCGACCACCAGCACGCGGTTCCCCAAGGCACGACCCCGTCAGGACGAATCCACGAACAGACAGTTCGCGAGGCGCAGCACTTCCTCGACGGCGCTGCACAAACCCTGGACGTCGGTGTAGAGCGTGAGCTCGGGGCGGAGCGAATGCTCATAACCGAACACGAGGTCGGGCGCCTCCGCGATGGCGTGCGCCGCGTGCGGGGCCGTGGCGTGTTCCGCCAGGTGCCACCGCACGGCGCGCTCGCGCTCGAGGCAGATCTCCCGTGGACAGCGGAGCTGGACCTCGGCGAAGCGGGCGATGAGGTCGCGGGCGAGCTCGCGCCAGGCCCGGCGTGGCGCCGTGGCATCGACGATCACGGCCACGCCCGCCTCGGTCAAGAGCTTGGCGGTGTAGGCGAGCGCCCGATGGACGATCTCGAGCGCGTAATCGGACTCCGGCTGCTCGCCCAGCAGCGGGCGCCGCATCTCAGCGAGCTCGAGCACCTTGACGGGGACGCCACGCGCCGCGAGTGCGTCGGCGACGCTCCTGGCGATCGTGGTCTTGCCGCTTCCAGGCAGCCCCGTGATCCAGATGGCCCAACGCGCGCTTGGGTCCGGCCTGTCCTCGATCCCGTCATGGGCGAGCGCGAGAGCCAGACCCACGATCCGCCGGATGGCGGTGCTCACGTCCTTCGCCGCGGTGTCGATCGCCAACTCGGGGGCGAGCGTCGGCTCGTACGGGACGTCCACACCGGGGACGGCCGCGCCGAGCCTGCCGGCCTGCGCGTAGATGCCGCGCGGGGCGTTGCCCTCGCGACGATCGCGCTCGCGCTCCCGGCACACCTCGATCGGACACTCGAGCTGGACTTCGGCGAACCGCTCGATCGACGCGCAGGCGAGGTCACGCCAGACGCGCCGGTGCGCCGTCGCGTCCACGATCACCGACACGCCTGCCAATACGAGCGCCCTCGCCATAGACACCAGCGCCCGGTAGACGAGATCGCGTTCCGTCTCGGAGTAGGTCGGCGCCGGTGTGAGGAACTTCCGAATCTCGTCGAGCTCGAGCACCACCACCCGCTTGCCGAGCGCCTCAAGCTCGGCCGCGGCGCCGCGCGCCAGGACCGATTTGCCGCTCCCCGGGAGCCCCGTGATCCAGATCGCCCAGCTCATTGGCTTGCTCATCAGGCCCCCCCGGAACATCGACGGGAGCATCGCGAGATCGAACGGCCCTCCATCCAGGATCGCTCGGGCGAACCTCTTCGCGGGCCTCGTGCGTGACACCACGAATGAGCGCGGCGTGCCGTCGATCACGCACCCGACCTCGAACGGCACGCCATAGCCGAAACCCTTCGGATCGAGGCCGCCGTCGATGCCGCCCTTGAGCGGCTGGAGGGCGAGGATCTCGACGCGAGAACGGAAGACGCCCGCGAGGTATCTCGCGAGCGGCTCCCGATCGATCACACCGCCCGGACTAGCCACCCGTCTTCGGCGGCTGCGGAGCCGCGGCTCCGGGGCAGAGCTTCTGCATCTCCGCGCGATGCTGCTGCATCATCGAGTTCATCTGCCCCATCATGCCCATCATCCGGCCCATACCGCCCTGCATGGGCCCCATCGCCTTCATGCCGTTCATTTGCTCGTGCATCTGCTGCATCTGCTGCTGCATCTCGCTCATCATCGTCATCATCCGCGCCATCTGGTCCTGCTCGGGACCGGGGTCAGCCTTCGGCCCCTGGGCGAGCCCCGGCACGAGGAAGACGCCGAGCACCGCGACGAGTCCGAGCAACGTGGCGAACACCCTCATAGTCATCCCTCCTGTGATTGCGATCCTCGTGCGTTCCCATCACCACGAGGTCGGCGCGCCTGGCCGCGCGCACAATCTGCTCGTGTGCGATCCCTTCCATCAACCTGCCTTTCGCCCTCACACCCGCGGCCTTCGCTCTGGCCACCCGCTTGGCGAGCTGCTTATTCGCCCAGGCGCGGCTGGACGCGGCGAGCCCGTCATACACCTTCGGAGAGACGTAGCCGTCGCCGGGCACCGGTATGACGGGGCTCAGGACATGGACGATCGTGAGTGCGGCCCGGCTCCCCTTCGCCAGCTCCACGGCCTTCTTGAAAGCCGCCTGGGACGCGGTCGAAAAGTCGGAGGGATGGAGAATCCGGCGAGTCATCTGAGCGCCTCCCAGGCCGCGCGTGCGCCGACTTGAGCTTCCGTCTGACGCATGAGGAACACCGGGATGTCCGACCGGCGCAGCACGGCTTCGGCGACGGAGCCGAAGAGCAGCCGGCCGAGCCCGCTGCGGCCGTGCGTCGTCATCGCGATCAGGTCCGCGCCCGCGGCGCGTGCCCCCACCAGGATCTCCTCGGCCGGCTCGCCGCGTCGGACCATCCTCGTGACCCGTACGCCCTTCGCGCCGAGCTCCACGGCGATGGGGGCCAAGTACTCCTCAGCCTCGCGGCGGCGCTTCTCCACATCCTCGATCTCCATATGCCGCGATCCCTCGACCACCGAAGGCGGGATTGGCACCAGGACGCGGAGGAGCACCACCTCCATGTCGAGGGGCCCGGCGATCTCGAGGATGAAGGGAATGATCCCTTCCGCGACCATCGAGCCGTCGAGCGGCACGAGCGCCCGCTTATACACCGGCGGGCTCTTCCGCCGGCGCGGCACCCCGCTGGGGCTCGACCGGCGCGCTGTCGGGGCGGACGACGAGGATGGGCGTCCGGGTACCGCGCAGCACGGACTCGGCCACGCTGCCGAGGATCAGGCGCCCAAGCCCGCTCCGCCCGTGCGTGGACATCACGATCATGTCAACCTTGTGCACCTGCGCTGCCTCGACGATTGCGGCCGCGGGCGGTCCGTACCAGACGTGGGTCTCGATGTTCTTGGCGCCACGGTCGCTGAGCCGTTTAGCGACCGAGTCGAGGTACTCCTCGGCCTCCCTGACCGCGGCGACCTGGGCGTCGATCGGGTCGGCGCCCGGCAGAAACGGGGCTTCGGCGGCGCACAGCAGGCTAAGGCTCCCGCCGTTGGCGATCGCCACCGCCTTCGCGAGCGCCGCCTCGGCCAGGACCGATCCGTCCAGCGGAACCAGGATCTTGTCGAACTTCATGAGCAGCTCCTCCCGTCGGCGTTCGGTTCGCTGAACCTGTCGACGACCGGATTCGTGAGCAACGCGGATGCCAGGGGAGGAGACGAAGGGAAAACAGCGCGTTAGGTACGGCTGGGCGCCGTCGGTGTGTGACCGTGGGACCCCACTGGGGTGGGCGTGCCCCAGCCCATCACATCTTCTCCTCTCGTTCCGGGCTGGGGAAACTCGTTCGGATCTGTAACGGATAACTCCTGAAAAGGTCGGGAGAAGCGTGTCCGGAGGGTGTTCAAGACCAGGCGTTCGCTCGGGTCTGGCCAACAGCTTGCAGGCCTGCATGGCTAAGCCACAGAAGGTAGGTCTGCAATGCCTACTGACGCGCAGCGCAGGATCGGGGGTGTGCCGATGAGCGTGGAAAGGAAAGTTACGAGCCAGGCTCTCTCACGACGTGAGCTGGTAGAGCGACTGTTCGGTGCCGGCGCGTCGGCCCTCGCTGCTGCTCTGAGTGGCGGAGCGAGCGTCGCATCGCTGGCGACAGCGCCGCCAGCGCGTGCAGCTGTCCAGGACGGCGGCATCCCGACCAAGCGGAAGTTCCGCTATGGCATGGTGATCGATACGCGCCGGTGCGTCGGCTGTCGGGCCTGCGTGGTGGCCTGCAAGGCGGAGAACAAAACGCCGCCCGGCGTCTCCTACACCGTCGTGGTCGAGGAGGCGGTGGCCAACCGCTTCGACGAGAAGCCAATCTTCATGACGAAGCCCTGCTTCCACTGCGAGAACCCGCCGTGCGTGGACGTCTGCCCGGTCTCGGCGACCTTCAAGCGCGAGCGGGACGGCATCGTGGTGATCGATTACGACCGATGCATCGGCTGTCGCTACTGCATCACCGCCTGCCCTTACGGGGCGCGCTACTTCGACTTCGGCGAGGACTACGCGCCCGTGGCGGCTCGCACAGCGTACGCCGCGGTGCCCTCGCCCGAGTACGGCCAGTTCCGACCGCGAACGGGCTCGTCGCCGGTCGGCAACGTTCGCAAGTGCACCTTCTGCCTGCATCTTCAAGACTCGGAGGGCCGCTACGACAGGAAGGCGGGACGGTGGCCGGCCTGCGCGAAGACGTGCACAGGTCACGCGATCTTCTTCGGAGACTTCAACGATCCCGAGAGTGAGGTGTCTAAGCTCGTGCGCGAGCGGCAGCCGGTGCGCCTCAAGGAAGAACTGGGCACCGAGCCCAACGTCCACTACCTGCTGTGAGGTGATGCGATGAACGCACGCGGGCTCAAGCGGCTGTTCTGGGTCGCCGGAGTGACGCTCTTCGGGGTCGGCCTCGTCGGCTGGTATGACCGGCTCACACAAGGGCTCCTCAATGTCAACTTCAGCAGCGTCGTACCGTGGGGCCTCTGGGAAGCAGGGTACATCTACTTCATCGGGCTTTCGGCGGGGTCATTCCTGATCTCGTCGCTGGTGTATGTGTTCAACGTCAAGCGGTTCGAAGGCATCGGACGGTTGGCCGTCTTCACGGCGATTGTCACCCTCGTCCTCGCACTGCTGATGGTCTGGGCCGGTCTCGGCCACATGCCGCGGGTCTGGCACGTCCTCGCGTACGCCAACTTCAAGTCCCCAATGGCTATAATCATCTGGCTCTACTCGAGCTATTTGCTACTGCTCGTCGCCGAATTCTGGCTGCTGCTGCGTCGTGATCTCGTGGCTGGGGCGGGCGAGCCTGGATTCCGGGGCACGGTGTATCGCGTGCTGACGCTCGGCTCGCGTGATCTCTCGGAGGCTGCGGCCAGGCGCGATCGCCGGATCGTGCGCGTGCTGGCCACCATCGGCGTACCGCTCGCCACGATTTTCCATGGCGGCGTCGGAGCCCTCTTCGGCGTTGTCGCCGCCCGGCCCCACTGGCACAGCGGGATGTTCCCCATCCTGTTTTTGCTCTCTGCGCTGGTGAGCGGCGGTGCGTTGCTCATGGTCATCACCGCCGTCTTCCAGGACGGCTGGCGGGCCAACAGGGAAACCCTGCTGGCGCTGGGCCGGATGGTTCTGGGGCTCTTGCTCCTCGACGTGCTGTTTCAACTCTCCGAGTTCTTGATCGCGTTCTATGGAGGAATCCCCAGCCATATCGCGGGCCTCAAGCTGATCATCGGCGGCTCGTTCTGGTTCGTCTTCTGGTGGTGGCAGCTGCTGCTGGGCACACTGATCCCGATTCTGCTGCTGGTGCTTCCGACCCGCAAGGACCCGCGCTGGGCGTCCTTTGCAGGCCTGCTCATTGCGGCCGGGTTTCTCGGGGTACGGCTCAACATCGTCATCCCGGGACTCGCCGTGGAGGAGATCCGCGGCATCTCGCAAGCGATCGCCTCGGCGCGCATGACAACGAACTATTTCCCGAGCGCCACCGAATGGCTCGTGACGGTGGGCGTCGTCGGGCTCGGACTCCTGCTGTTCGGCGTCGGCGAGCTGCTCCTACCCAAGGAGGAGACGTCCGCGTCCGGGGTGATGCCCATTTCGCTGAAGCGCAGCTTTCCGTGAAGGAGACTGGCCATGTACGTGCTTGACGAGAAGCTCGGGCGCCGGAAGTTCCTGAAGGTCGCCGGCACCGGTGCCGCGGTCGCCGCGGCCAGCGCGGGCGCCGCCGGCTGCACATCAGTCGGCTCCAGGGAGCACGCCCTCGCCATCGACCTGGCCGGCGCCAAGCAGTGGGGGCGCGGGGCTGGCGAGTGGGTCGCCTCGTGCTGCAACATGTGCGGCGGTCAGTCGGGGATCATGGTCCACGTCGTCAACGGCGTCGTTGAGAAGATCGAGCCGAACCACTGGAACCCGAATAACTACTCGAACATCTCAACCGACTTCTTCAACGGCTACACAGAGGAATATGGCTGCGCCGAGGGCGGCGCGCTCTGCCCCAAGGGCAACGCGGGGATCGTGCAGCTCTACGATCCCGATCGGGTCAAGCGCCCGCTGAAGCGCACGAATCCCGACAAGTCCGTCGGGGCCGATCCGATGTGGAAGGAGATCTCGTGGGATCAGGCGCTCGACGAGATTGCGGCGAAAATGAAGGCGCTCCGCGACGCGGGCGAGGCCCACAAGCTCATCTGGTTCAGCGAGGATCACTCCTTCACCCACATCCAGCAGGATTTCTGCAAGCTCTACGGCACTCCCAACTACTCCAACCACTCCAACCTCTGCGACGTGGCGCGCAAGGCGTCGTTCCGCGCGGTGATGGGCGACGAGCGACCCCTGGCCGATTTCGTCCAGTCGAAGTACATCGTGCTCTTCGGCTGGAACCCGACCTCCGCGATCAAGTGGGTTTACCTACCCAGGATCCTCACCCGCGCCATCGAGCGGGGCGCGCGCCTAGTGGTCGTGGACCCATACCTGTCGGACACGGCGGTCAAGGCGCACGAGTGGCTCGCGGTCCGACCCTCCACCGACGGCGCGCTGGCCCTGGCGATGGGCCATGTCATTATCCGCGACGGCCTCTACGACAAGGGCTTCGTCGCCAAGTGGACCACCGGCTTCGAGGAGTACGCCGCCTACGTGAAGGACAAGACGCCGGAGTGGGCCGAGAAGATCACGTCCATCAAGGCGAAGACCATCGAGCGGATCGCCCGCGATCTGGCAACGACCAAGCCCGCGCTCGTGGACGTTTGGAGCGGCCCAGGCCAGCACTCCAACGGTGTGCAGGGGGGCCGAGCTGTAGCAGCGCTCAACGCGCTCATCGGGAGCTACGACCGGCCAGGCACGATGATCATTCCTGACAAGCGCGGCAACAAGCACGCCGAGGTGCATCCAGACGACACGGCAGCGGCGACGCTGAAGCAGCCGCGCTTCGACGAGCTCACGAAGTACCCGCTCGGCCACGGCTCAGGCGTCTACACCCATTCCTTCACCAACCTCGCGGAGGGCAAGGGGCCGTATCAGCCGAAGATGGGCGTGATCATTTTCCAGAACGTGATGATGTCGGTGCCCGGCAACCAGACCATCGCCAAAGCCCTGGCGAAGCTCGAGACGTTGGTCGTGATCGACACGATGCTGAGCGAGACGGCGATGATGGCCGACTACGTCCTGCCGGGCACGACCTACCTCGAGCGCTACGATCTCAACAGCCACTGGGTCACCTGGCCCGTGCTCGGGCTGCGCCAGCCTGTCGTCCAGCCGCTCTTCGGCCAGCCCGCTGAGTACGAAGTCGTCGCCACGCTTGGCCGGCGGCTGGGACTCAAGGACCGGGACGGGAACGGTCCGCTCTCCGGCGAGCCGATCCAGAACCTCACCGCCTGGTACGAGGACTATCTTTCGAACGAGCTGAAGCACGGCGCGCCGAAGCTGACCCTTGCCGAGCTGAAGGCGCTGCCCGGCGCGGTGTGGGTGGACCGGAAGGGGACACGCTTCGAGAAGTACGCGGAGGCGCTGAAACCCCAACAGCTCAAAGACGCCTTCTTCGAGGGCGATCCGAAGGCCGAGGGCACGGCGATCTACGAAGACCAGAAAGGCAAGCGGATCGGCACCGTCATCGGCGGCAAGCCCGTCCGCGGTTTCATGACCAGGAGCGGCAGGGTCGAGTTCTCCTCGAAGTGGCTCGCCGAAAAGACCGACGCCAACGGCAAGCCCGTCGACCCACTCCCCGTCTACGAGCCACGCGAGTGGCAGCCGTCGAAGGACTACCCCCTCTACCTGATCAACTGGAAAGAGGCGAGTCACACCCACACGCGAACGCAGAACAACCCCTGGTTACTCGAGATCAAGCCGGAGAATCCCCTGACCATCAATCCGGCGACCGCGGCCAGGCTCGAGCTCGCCGACGGTCAAGCGGTGTGGGTCGAATCGCCCTACGGCCGGGTGCGGGCGCGTGTGAAGGTGACCACTCGCATCCATCCTGAGGTCGTCGGGCTCCAGCACGGCTTCGGTCACACGGCCCTCGGCCGCCTGGCGCGAGGGAGGGGCACCACCGACTCGCCGCTCCGGCCGACGAAGTCGGACCCACTGTCCGGCCAGGCGATGCACAAGGAAGCCTGCGTGCGGATCGTCAAGGTCTGAGAAGGAGGAGGTTGCCATGGTGACCCGGTGTCAGCGCGCCGTCCGATTCACGATGCTGGTGGGAGCGGTGATGGGCGGTCTGGCCCTCGCGGGCGCCTCTCGCGCCGAGGACCGCGCCCCGACAGTCCACACGATCTTCCTGACGGGCCTCGAGGTGAAGGGGACGACGACCGCCGACAAGCTCGCGCCCCCACAGGTCGACCCTCAGGAGCTCTCCAAGGGTTTCGGGTTCAAGGCACCCGGCGAGGCGGATGAGAAGGCGCCGCAGAAGTGGGAGGTCTCGAGCTACGTCTTTTCTCCCTCGTTCGTGACGGTGCGCCAGGGCGACCGCGTGCGCCTGGCCGTCTTTCTCGTCAACGGCGACGAGCACGAGGTCCTCATCACCGCGCCCGACGGCGCAACGGTCGCCATCAAGCGGACGTGGAATCGCGGGCGGGAGTACCAGCTCGAGTTCGTCGCGAATCAAGTGGGCAGCTACCAGCTGACCTGCTCCACCCACGCCCCGACGATGGCCGCCACCTTCTTCGTCATTCCGCGGTAGCGCAGGCGTGGAAGGAACCGTGATGGCGGAGCTTCCGAAAGCGTTCCGGCGATTCCGGCGAGCGAACCCGGCAGTCGTCAAAGCGCACGAGGCGCTTGGTGAGACATGCGCCAAGGCGGGTCCGCTCGACCCTAAGACGCGTGAGCTAGTCAAGCTCGGCATGGCCATCGGCGGCCGGCTGGAGGGCGCGGTCCATTCGCACGCTCGGCGCGCTCGGGCGCCCGGGGCTGGTGGCGACGAGATCCGCCACGTGGTGGCGCTCGCCGCGCCGACGATCGGCTTCCCGACCACGGTCGCGGCGTTCAGCTGGGTCGAGGAGATTCTCTCGCGATCGAAGAGGCCACCCCGACGATGACACCGCCCATCGCCGTGGCCGAGGTCCCCCTCTCTGAGCGCGGGTTCGACGATCTCCTCGCCGAGGCGGTGCGCTTCCACGGTCATCTCTGCCCCGGACAGGTCCTCGGCGTGCGGATGGCGTTGGCGGGCTGTCGCGAGCTGGGCTTGGCGCTGCCGCGGAGCGCCGGCAAGCGCCTCGTCGTGTTCGTGGAGATCGACCGCTGCGCGACCGACGCGATCCAGGCGTTGACTGGCGTGAGCCTTGGCAAGCGCACGCTCAAGCACCTCGACTACGGCAAGATGGCCGCCACGTTTGTGGACACCGTGAATCTGACCGCCGTGCGAGTGGTCGCCCGCGACGATGCGCGCCTGTTAGCGGATCGATGGGCGCCTGACGCGGCCGACGCGCGAAGGGCCCAAACGGCGGCCTATCGTGTGATGCCGGAGCCGCTTCTCCTTCGGGTCGAGCCCGTCGAGATCAGCCGTGGCTGGTTGGATCGCCCCCGGGTACGGGTGTTTTGCGAAATCTGCGGCGAGGGTGTCAACTACCAGCGCGAGGTCGTCGTCGCGGGGCGCATTCTCTGCCGTCCTTGCAGCGGAGAGAACTACTGCGCCACGACGCCAAGTGATGGATGCGCCCCCGCGGGACATTCGCACGACACCGGCGGCTAGCTAGCTGCGGATCTGGTATTTGTTGATCAGCCGGTGGAAGGTCTTGCGGTCGATGCCCGCGGCCTTCGCCGCCGCGGAGATGTTGCCGCCGTGCCGCTCGAGGAGGTCGCGGAGGTAGGAGGCCTCGAGCACCTGCATCCATTTCTCCTTGGCCTCGCGGAGGGGCAGCGCCTCACCCCGAGGCAGCCCGAGCCCGGCGGCCTGTTCGCCCATGGCTGACACGGCCGCGGGGCCGACGCCGGACAGAATGTACTCGGGAAAATCGCGCCGCGTGATCGTACCCCCGTCGGCGAGCGCACACGCTCGCTCGATTACGTTCTGCAACTCGCGCACGTTGCCCGGCCACGCGTAGGCCTCGAGCGCCGCCAGCACGTCGTCGGCGAAGCCCCGTACCCGCTCCTGGCCGTAGCGCTTGAGGAACGCGTGGGCCAGGAGCTTCACGTCACCCGCGCGCTCGCGCAGCGGCGGCAGCGGGATCTCGATGACATTGACCCGGTAGTAGAGCTCCTCGCGGAACTGCCCCTTTCCGATCAGGTCGCGCAGGTCGCGGTTGGTCGCGGAGACCACTCGCACGTCCACATCGATCAGTGAAGTGCCGCCCACGCGGCGGAGCTGACGCTCCTGCAGCGCCCGCAGGAGCTTCACCTGGAGCGACACCGGCAGCTCCGCGATCTCGTCGAGGAATAGGGTCCCGCGGTCGGCGACCTCCATGAGGCCGCGCTTGGACTTCACCGCACCCGTGAAGGCGCCCCGCTCATGGCCGAACAGCTCAGACTCCAGGAGCTGCTCGGACAGCGCGGCGCAATCCACCGGGACGAACGCCTGCGCCACGCGCGGGCTGTTGGCGTGCACGGCACGGGCGATCAGCTCCTTGCCCGTACCCGACTCGCCGCGCACGAGGATGTTGGCGTCCGAGCGCGCCGCCTTGCGGACCAGCTCGAAGACCTGCGCCATCGCCGGGCTCCGCCCGATGATGTTCTCGAATCCGAGCGAGCCCCGGAGCTGGCTCTTGAGGTTCAGGTTCTCGACCTGGAGCTCGCGCTGGCGGAGCCCGCGCTCGACCGCGACCCGGAGTTGGTCCACGGAGAAGTTCTTCGGGAGGTAGTCGAAGGCGCCGTCCTTGATCGCCGCGACCGCGGACTCGATGGTGGCGAACGCCGTGATCAGGATCACCGGGAGCGCCGGATCCACCTCGCGGGCCCGTCGGAGAAGTTCCATGCCGTCCATGCCCGGCATCTTGAGGTCGGTGATGAGCAGGTCAGGCTCGTCACTCTCGACCAGCGCGAGCGCCTCGCGCGGATCGCACGAGGTGAGGCACTGGTAGCCGGCCCGCCTGAGGATCCGGGCGCAGTTCTCCACCATGTCGGGCTCGTCGTCGACGACCAGCACCCGACCCGCGCTCACGCGCGCCCTTCCACTCTGGTGGGCTGGAATGTGAGGACGAAGGTCGTCCCCTCGCCGGGCTGCGACTGGACGTCGACCGTGCCCTGGTGGTCGCGCACGATCCCATAGGAGATCGAGAGCCCGAGACCCGTACCCTCGGCCTTGGTCGTGAAGAAGGGATCGAAGATCTTCGGCAGGATCTCGGGCGGGATGCCCGGACCCGTGTCGTGGACGGTGAGCCTGACGGCGTCGCCGGCCGCGCCAGTCTCGATCGAGATCTGCCCGCCCCGACCGACGGCATCCCGTGCGTTCGTCAGCAGGTTCATGACGACCTGCTGGAGCGCATTGGTGTCCCCCCAGATCGGCGGCAGGTCCGGCGCGAGCGCGCGCTTAAGGGTGATCCCGTCCTTTGTGATGGTCTTCTCCACGAGGAGGAGCGTCTCGTCGACGACGCGGTTCAGGTCCACGGCACCCTGCGAGCCTGAGGAGTGGCGCGCGAACGAGAGCAGCCCCTGGGCGATGCGCGCGACGCGCTGCGCATGGCGGTGGATCACCTGGAGGTCCTCACGGACTCCGGCAGGCAGCGGTTGCGACTCCGAGTCGAGGAGGATGAGCTCCGCCCGGGACGAGATGATGCCCACCGGGTTGTTCAGCTCGTGCGCCAGGCCTGCGGCGAGCGTGCCGAGCGCGGCCAGCTTCTCCGCCTGACGCGCCGAGCGCTCGAGCGCGACTCGCTCCGTGATGTCCTCGATGAGCAGAACCGCGCCCATCAGGCGCGCGCCCTCGCGCAGGAGGCTCCCCTTGATGTTCTGGACGACCCGCCCCTTGCGGAGCGTGTCGTGCTCGACGGCCTCGGCGCTGAACTCTTCGATCTCGCCTTGGAGCAGTTGCCGGAGGTCCCTCGACCACGGCTCGCGCGACGCCGCCGGGAAGAACTCGAAGAAGTCCTTCCCGAGGACTTCCGAGGCGGCGACGCCGTAGCGGCTCTCCATCGCGTTGTTCCAGGCGATGAGCCGCCCTGCGGGGTCCAGCGCCACCACGCCCTCCTTGAGGCTCTCAACGACGCCCTCAATGAACCGCTCGCGCTCGCGCGCCTCGGCGTTCAGCGCCGCAACTCGCAACCGCTCGCGCCCTTCGATGTCAGCGAGGATCCCGACGCTGATCGCTGTGCCGAGGAGCACGACAAGCCGGATCGCCACGTTTGCGGCGTCGATGCCGGCGACCGTGGGCCAGACGATGGCGAGATATGCGCCAGCCGAGACC
>WNEY01001003.1_pt1 | contig 19484 bp, 21 predicted proteins | sample 5400531 | NCBI WGS metagenome assembly WNEY01 (sample SAMN13153338, study PRJNA577476) | soil metagenome | isolation source: 200 cm saprolite under Douglas fir tree site 1 | place: USA:California | collected 2015-04-18
GGAGGATTCGGCGGCGCGGCAATGATCAGAGCGAAGCCCGTGATCGTCTACCGCCGGCCGTAAGCGTGGCGCTCGGTCAGTCCACTGTCCACGGCTTCGGGATGAAGAGCTGTTCGTAGAGGCGGACGGCATAACGGTCGGTCATGCCGGCGATGAAATCGCGGGTCGCAGCGTCGAGGCCTTCGGTGTCGATCGTGCGGCGGTCGAGAAACTCGTCGGGACGCTCCCGCACCTTTTCCCACAAGCCGCTGAGAATGCCGGACGCCTTTCTGAACTCAGCGGTCGCGATGATGTTTTCGTAGACGGCCTCGAACAGAAAGCTCCTGAGAGCGAGAACCGCCTTCAGGACAGCGTCGCTCATACGGATCTCCGAGAGCCCGGACGCGAGCGTTTCGGTGACGACGTCCTTGACGAGCGTCCCGATCCGCGCCGACGACGAGGAGCCGAGCGCAAGGATCGGCTCGCGGGGCAGAGCCTCCGCATGCAGCAGGCCCGCGCGCGTCGCATCGTCGATGTCGTGGTTGACGTAGGCGATGAGATCGGCGACCCGCATGATCTGTCCTTCGATCGTGCTGGCGCGCAGCGTGCTGGGCATCCCGACCGGCGCGCCCGACTTTCCTTTCGAGTGCTTCGCGATGCCGTCGCGGACTTCCCAGGTGAGGTTCAGTCCCTGCCCGTCGTTCTCCAGCGTGTCGACGATGCGGAGGCTTTGCTCGTAGTGATTGAAGCCGCCTGGCATCAGCGAGTCGATCACGCGCTCGCCGGCGTGGCCGAATGGCGTGTGCCCCAGATCGTGGCCGAGCGCGATGGCTTCGGTCAGCTCTTCGTGCAGCCGGAGCACTTTCGCGATCGTGCGCGCGATCTGCGAGACCTCGAGCGTGTGCGTCAGGCGCGTGCGGTAGTGGTCGCCGGTTGGCGCGAAGAAGACCTGCGTTTTGTGCTTCAGCCGGCGGAACGCCTTGCAGTGGATGATGCGGTCGCGGTCGCGCTGGAATGCCGGCCGCACGTCGTCTTCCCGCTCGTCGCGCAGGCGCCCCTTGGAGTCGACGCTCTTTGCCGCCTGCGGCGCGAGGGTCTCGCGCTCCCGCGCCTCGAGCTGTTGTCGAAGGGTCGTCATACAGTTTGACGCAAGGTTTGCAATCACCACAAAGCAGATCATACTCTGCGGGCCTCGCGTTCCTCGCCGACGGCCCGGCTCAAGCGCAGACGTCCGGCCAACCCCGGGCGCTACGTACGCGGCGACGTACGCGACGTGATCTCCTTCAGGAAGCTCGTGCCGTGGGCCAGGCGACCGACACCGAACAGCTCCGCCAGCGTCTGGCCCAGGTCCGCGAAAGTCCGGCGCGTGCCGAGGTCGACGCCGGCGCGAACGTGCGTCCCGGTGACGATGAGCGGCACGTACTCCCGCGCATGATCGGTGCTCGGCGTCGTCGGATCGTTGCCGTGGTCGGCTGTGATGATCAGCAGGTCGTCGTCCCGCAGCTGCGGGAGGAGCCTGGACAAGCGGGCGTCGAACCGCTCGAGGTTCCTCGCGTAGCCTTCCACGTCGTTGCGATGGCCGTACTGGGTGTCGAAGTCGACGAGGTTCGTGAAGAGGAGCCCGCATTCGACGGCGCGCATCCGCTCTTCGACACGGTCCATCCCCTCGTCGTCGCTGGCGGTGTGAAAGGCCTGCGTCATGCCCCGTCCGGCGAACAGGTCCTCGATCTTGCCGATGGCGACGACCGGAATCGATGCCGCTTTGACGCGATCGAGGAGCGTCTCGCCGGAGGGCGGCAGCGCGAAATCGCGACGGTTGGCCGTCCGCTTGAACTGCCCCGGCATGCCGACGAACGGACGCGCGATGACCCGCCCCACGCCGAGCCCTTCGCCGACGAGCTCGTAGGCGATTTCGCACGCGCGATACAGCTCGGAGATCGGGACGACCTCTTCATGCGCGGCAATCTGAAACACGCTGTCGGCCGACGTGTACACGATCAGCGCGCCGGTTCGCATGTGCTCCGGGCCCAGCTCGTCGATGATCTCGGTGCCCGAGGCGGCCTTGTTGCCGAGCACGCCGCGTCCGGTGCGGCGCGCAAACTCAGCGACGATCTCGGCGGAGAACCCGTTGGGAAACGTCGGGAAGGGGCGATCGAGCACGATGCCCATCATCTCCCAGTGTCCGGTCACCGAGTCCTTGCCTGCGGAGGCCTCGGCCATCCGCCCGGTCGCAGCCGCGGCGGACGAAGGGAGGATCGGAGTCGCCGGGCCGATCTGCGCGATGCGGTCGAATCCGAGGCGGCGCAGCGTCGGCAGCTCGAGCGGCACGCGTCTGGCGATGTTGCCGACGGTGTTGCTGCCCTGATCGCCGTACGACGCCGCGTCCGGCAGCTCGCCGACACCGACGCTGTCGAGGACGATGACGATGGCGCGTCTGAACGGCGAGGTCACGCCCGGCTATCGAGGCCGTGAAGAAACCCGACGTTCAACCGCAGAGCACGCAGAGATCGCCGAGAACTCCCAAGGTTTTCTCTGCGGTCTCCGCGGTCTCGGCGGTTATCGTGGGGTTCTTTCACACGCTCTACTGGTGCGAGAAGTAGTTGGAGACCGCCTTGGGCGTTTTGATGCCGGCAATCGCGTGCTTGAAGATCATGTGATCGGTGCCGGCCTGATCGAGCACGAGCGCGAACCGATCGAAGTTCTTTATGCGTCCTTCGAGCTCGCTGCCGTCCATCATGCGGATCGTGACGGTCAGCTTCTCCCGGCGCACGTAGTTCAGGAAGACGTCCTGGATGTTGGGCTGGCCGCTCTTCGTTTCAGGCGCGGGCGACATATGTGTCAATCAGACGTAGCGCAGCGGCAATAGTTGCGGAGGACTCGCCCGGCCCGTCGAGCCACGTTAGATTAGGCTCTTTGCGGAACCAGATCAACTGGCGGCGGGCGTAGCGCCGATTCTCCTGCGCGATGAGCGCGCGCGTCACTGCCTCGTCGTGGACGCCGTGCAGGTGATCGAGCGCCTGCCGGTACACCAGCCCGCCGAATGGTCGAGCGTCCTCGGGAATCCCACGAGCGAGCAGCGCGCGGATCTCGTCCAGCAGCCCGCGCGCGAACTGCTCGTCGACGCGACGGGTGACGCGCTCCGAGATCTGCGGCGCCGGCAGCCGCACGCCGATCGGCAGCACCTCGACGTCGGGAATGGGCGAGGCGGTCTCGGCGAAATGCGACGTCAGGGGACGGCCGGTGAGGAAGAATACTTCGAGGGCGCGGACGAGGCGCTTCAGGTCACGCGGCTGAATTCGCAGCGCCGACGCCGGATCGATCTTCTCCAGCATCCGGTGCAGGAACGTCACGTCGCGACGTTCCGCGATCGACTCGAGCCGCCGGCGCAACGCGGCGTCGCGGCCGGGGCCCGGAAACAGACCGCGGGTCAGCGCGCGGAAATAGAATCCGGTGCCGCCCGCCAGAATCGGCAGCCTCCCGCGTGCGTGCACGTCGCGGATCACGCCTGCCGCCTCGCGGGCGTACTGGGCCGCGGTGTAGTCGCCGGTCGGCTCCACGATATCGATGAGGTGATGCGGGATCCCCCGGCGATCGCCCGGCGCGATCTTGTCCGTGCCGATGTCGAATCCGCGATAGACGGCCGTCGAGTCGCAGTTGATGATCTCGCCGCCGTGCCGCTCGGCCACCGCCAGCGCCAGCGCGCTCTTCCCCGTCGCGGTCGGACCCAGAATGGCGACGACGAGCGGCTTCATCGCACGCGTGCGATGACGTAGACGATGAACGCGAACAGCAGGATCAGAAGGCCGAGCTGCTGCGTGCGCGTCACCGCGGCGGCGTCTCGTTGTAGAAGAAGGTGACCGTGAAAAACGCCTTGTCGGCCGGATACTCCGGCGGCAGCGGCTGCGTGGGATTCGACGAGGAGAGCGCGCCGAACGCCGCGTTGTTGAACGCGTCGATGGGACACGGACCGATCACGCTCAGGTCGGTGAGCGAGCCGTCCTTGTGCACGTTGAACGTGATGACGACGTGCCCCTTCATCGACATCGCCGCGTACGGGATGAACCAGTTGCGCTTGACCTGCGCGATGAAACGGCGGATCCACGGTCCGAATTCGACGCCCTTGGTGTCGAACTGGATTTCCGGCCCGAACTGCCCGCCCCCGCCGCCCTGGTTGTCGAACGATTCGCCCTGCGTGTAGCGCTGCAGGTTGCGAAGCGCGTCGCCGAGCGATCCGCCGGTGGTGGCCGAGCGGCCGCTGGCGCTGTTGGTGGCGGGCGGTCGCGCGGACGGATATTGGAGCGGAGACTGCGAGTCCGGGATTTTCGGCGCGCTCGTCTCGGGCGGCGGCGCGGCGGCGGGCTCGGGATCCGGCCCACGTCCGCGCGCGGCAGCGGCCTGCCGCTGCAGCTCCTCGATCCGCTCAGCAGTGTTCCCGCGATTGAACGGCAGCGGGTTGGTCGGATTGGGCGCGCGTTCTCGCGACGCCGCGCGCCGATCCAAGTCGGACGCTTCGGCACGCTCCGGCGCCTTCAGCACCGGACGCTCGAGACGCGGCTGGACGAACACGAAGCGCGGCGGCGGCTGCTGCTGCAGAACATTCGGCGCCGGCACAGGCTGCAGGAACTTCGGGACGTACTGTGCGAGCCACCTTGGCGAGGCGAGGATGAGAATCACCATCAGGAGGTGGAAGATGATGGTCAGCAGCACCATCTCCAGCGGCGTGAGCGCACGGCCGACCGGCTCAAATTGCGGCCGATAATCCTCGAAATCGAGATACATCAGAGACTTAGAGTGAGTATATCAGTCAGGGACTTGGGATTAGGGATTAGGGATTGGTAAAAATTCATAGAGCTCATCGAGCGTTCATTCTCTAACCCCAATCCCCAATCCCCAATCCCCAATCCCCAATCCCTAATCCCTAACCTAACCCCTAACCCCTGCGAGCCGTATACAGAATGACGCTGCCGAAGGTGAGACGGGCGGCAGCAATCTCGCTGAAGCCGGCCTGTCGCAGGATTTTCACAAACTCGTCAGGTGTCGCGAACGCGCCGATCGATGCAGGCAGATATCCGTACGCCGCGCTGTGTCTGGACACCGCCCGACCGATCTTCGGCAGGACGTGACGCAGATACCAGAGGTACAGCGTGCTCAGGCCGGGAGTGGTCGGCACCGCGAACTCGAGGATCGCGAGACGCCCGCCCGGTGCCAGGACCCGCTGCATCTCGGCGCACGCGAGCGCGACGTGCTCGACGTTCCGGATCCCGAACGCGATCGTGACGGCGTCGATCGAGGCATCGGCGACAGGAACGCGCACCGCGTCGCCGCGCACCAATGCGATGCGATCGTCCAGCCGCTCCCGCTGAAGCTTGTCGCGGCCGACGCGTAACATCGCCCCGGCGAAGTCCACGCCCACCACCCGCCGCGCCGGCGGCCGCGCGCGCATCGCCGCGATCGCGAGATCGCCGGTTCCGGTGCAGAGGTCGAGAACGCGCTCGCGGCCGGTCAGCTGCAGGGATCGAATCGCGCGCTTCCGCCATCGGCGGTCGATGCCGACACTGAGCAGATGATTGAGGAGGTCATAGCGCCCTGCGATCGCATCGAACATGCTCGCGATGCGGTCGGGCGACTTGGATACGTCTGTCACCGTGTTGTCGGGCTCTCCAGACAACGGAAGGTACGGCGGGAACGGTTTCACACAGAGCAGCGGAGAAACGGAGATTCTTTCAGTACGCGAGGGTTCTCCGTTGCCTCGTTTCTCCGTGTGAATCCGTTGTCTCCGCCTGCTCCGTTCAATCCGGACCCGCCTTGCCCGTCCACGGCGGGAACAGCTCGTGCTCGAAGCCGAGCGCCGAGAGAATTTTTCCGGCCATGAAGTCGGCGAGGTCGTCGAGCGTCTTCGGCTGCTGGTAGAAGGCGGGCATCGCCGGCAGGATCATCGCGCCCGCCTGCGCGCACCGCACCATGTTCCGAAGCTGCGGCAGGCTCATCGGCGTCTCGCGCGGCACGATGATGAGGCGGCGCTGCTCCTTCAGCATGACGTCGGCGGCGCGCTCGATGAGGTTCCGCGACAAGCCGTGCGCGACGGCGGCCAGCGTCTTCATGGAGCAGGGCACGATGACCATGGCGCTGCAGCCGTGGCTGCCGCTCGCGATGGTCGCGCCCAGATCGCGATTGCTGTGGAGGATGATCGTCCCGGCGCCGACGCCGGCGCCGTACTTGTCGGTCAGAAACGCCGCCAGGCGGTCGACCGACGCCTGCTCGCCGAGCTCGTCGCGCAGCAGCCTGCGCCCGTAATCCGATACGATCAGTTCGATGCGCACGCCGCGCTCGAGGAGCGCCGCCGTGGTCCGCGTCGCATAGACCGCGCCGCTCGCGCCCGTGATCGCGACGGCCACTGCCTTGCGGCGGCCGCTCTCAGCGGTCCCAGGGCCCATAGAGCGACACCATCAGGACCAACAGATAGAGGATGCCCACATAGCCGTTCAGATCGAAGGCGCGCTTCACCTGCGAGAGATCGTCGGCGCGCACGAGCGACTGCTCGTAGACCAGCATCCCGGCGACCGCGGCGACGCCGGCGAGATACACCGCGCCGAGCGGCGCGACGAAGGCGAGCGCCACGAGGCACGTGACCGCGATGACATGCAGCGCGCGCGAGATCGCCAGGGAGACGGGCACGCCGAAGCGCACCGGAATCGATCGCAGCCCGTGCACGCGATCGAAGTCGAGATCCTGGCAGGCGTACAACACGTCGAACCCGGCGACCCAGGTCCCGATCGCGGCGGCGAGCAGCCACGGCTCCCAGCCCGCGCGCCCGCCCATCGCCAGCCAGCCGCCGACGGGCGCCACCGCCATCGCCAGCCCGAGAAAGAGCTGCGTCCACGTCGTGTAACGCTTCGCCAGCGAGTACCAGAACACGATCGCGAGCGCGACGGGCGACAACGCGAAGCAGAGCGGATTCAGCTGCCACGCGGCGGCCAGGAACACCACTGACGCGATGACGACAAACAGAACCGCTTCGCGGGAGCCCATCAGGCCTCGCGGGAGTTCGCGGTTCGCGGTGCGCGGGTTGAGCGCATCCATCCGCGCGTCGGCCAGGCGATTGAACCCCATCGCCGCGCTGCGCGCGGCAACCATGGCGACAACCACCCAGAAAAGGGGTCTCGCCCCGTGTTGGGTGAGCGTCGCGAAAAAGGGGTACGGCCCCTTTTCGCGGAGGGCGAGCAGCGCGCCGGCGAGCGCGAACGGCAGCGCGAACACCGAATGGCTGACGCGCACGAACGACGCATACGTCCTCAGACGGTCGGTCAGCATAGAAACAGCAATCTCTGAACGTCGAACCTCGAACGACGAACCCGAACGTCGAACCTCGAACCTATTCAACCCACCGGATCTGATCAGGATCGATCCCGCTGACCAGGTATTCTTCCACATCGAGCGCGCGGGTCGGAATTGTCACCGCCAGCAGCCGCGCGGTCTTTCCAGGCTCGATCGTGCCGTAGCGGGCGTCCAGGCCCAGCGCGCGGGCGCCCTGACGGGTCGCGCTGTCGAGGAGCGCCGCCGCCGGCACGGTCGGCGCGAGCGCCCGCATGGTCGCCAGCTCGGCGAACACGTTGAGGTCGGGCGCGCTCGCAAGGCTGTCGGTGCCGACCGCGACGTGCACGCCCGCCTGATAGAACTCCTGAATCGGCGGCGCGCCGGCGCCGGTGTGGCCATTGCTGCGCGGGCAGGTCACCAGCGTCGTCCCGCGCTCAGCCAGCCGCTCGAGATCCGACGACGTCATCTGCACGCCGTGCACGGCGAGCACGCGAGCGTCGAGAAACCCGCTGTCGGCGAGAAACTGCACCGGCGTCCCGCCGGGCGCGACCCACGCCGGGTCCCACGCTCCGAGCTCTTCGAGCAGCGCGCGCCACGGGCCGCCGCCCGAGCGGATGAACTCCATCTCTTCGACCGACTCCGAGAGATGGATGCTGCACGGCGCGAACGGGTCGCGATCCACCGCCTGGCGGATCGCGCGCAGCACGAGCGGCGCCACTGAATACGGGGCATGCGCCGCGAGGCTCGCGCGGACGCGCTCGGTCGGCACCAGCGCGTCGACGTCGTGGCACGCGTGCTCCACCACGCCGGCCGGGTCGGGCGCATTGAAGCGGATGAGCTCGTAGAAGACGACCGCGGCCAGCGGGCTGCGCGCCAGCGGCCCGAACGTGACGAGGGTGTTGCTGACGTCGCCGATCATGGCGGTCCCGCACGCGACCGCCTCGTCGAGCGCGAGATCCACGGCGCGCAGAATCTCGGGGCCGTGCGGATCGGACCGCAGGCGTCTGGCGGCCATGACGCCGCGAACCCACGTCAGGAACTGCGACGCCGGCGGCACTTCGTCGCGCAGGTATGAGAGCTCGAGGTGCGTGTGCGCGTTGCACAGGCCGGGCAGAACCGCGACGTCCCCGAGATCGATCTCGTGCGCCCCGTCGGCGAACCCGCGGCGGCCGGCGGGGCCGAGCGAACCGTAGGCCACGATGCGCCCGCGTTCGCACGCGAACCAGCCGTCGCGGATGGGCGGCTCGCTGATCGGCAGGATCCATGCGGCGTGATAGCGGATCATGGCAACGGAGGATGGCAGAACGGGAGCGTGGCTGGAAGGCGCGTCAAAAGCCTTGCGATCTCTCCCGCTTGCCGGTGCGGCTCCGCGCGGGATAGAAACGCAGCTCCTCGGGCACGCTCGCGTCGCCATCTTCGCGCGCGGTCGCGAGCTCGAGCATCCGCGGCACGTCGCGCTCGCGGAAGATCGGCTCGCCGAGGATGTCGTAATGCATGTTGCGGCGCCTGGCGGTAAAGCCGGCGTCCTCGATGTTGCGCACGATCTCGACTTCGTCCATGCAGTAGCTGGCGCCGGCGGCGCGGACGACATTCTCCTCGATCATCACGCTGCCCATGTCGTTCGCGCCGTACGCGAGGCTCAACTGGCCGACCTTGCCGCCCTGGGTCACCCAGGAGGCCTGCAGGTTGTCGAAATTGTCGAGGACGATCCGCGCGAGCGCGAGCGTGCGGAGATAGTCGAGGCCGGTCGCCTCGGCGCCGCCCAGCTCCGTGTGATCGGGCTGGTAGCTCCAGGTGATGAACGCCGTGAACCCGCCGGTCTCGTCCTGCAGCGCGCGAAGCCGCAGCAGGTGCTCGAGCCGCTCCTCGTCGCTCTCCACCGTCCCGTACATCATCGTCGCGGTCGTGCGCAGGCGCGCGCGATGCGCGTGGCGCATGACGTCGAGCCACTCGTCGGCGGTGGCCTTGCCGTAGCAGTGCAAAAGCCTGCGGACGCGGTCGACGAGGATTTCCGCGCCGCCGCCGGGGATGCTGTCGAGGCCCGCCGTGATCAGGCGATCGATCACCACCGGCACCGGCAGCTGCGACAGCCGCGAGAGGTGTATCACCTCGGGCGGCGACAGCGCGTGCAGCTTGAACGACGGATACCGGTCCTTGATGGCGCGGAACAGATCCTCGTACCACGTGAGCGGCAGATCCGGATTGTGGCCGCCCTGCAGCAGCAGCTGCACGCCGCCGACGGCGATGGTCTCGTCGATCTTCCTGAACAGCTCGTCGAACCCGAGAACGTAGCCGTCGGGCGATCCGACATCGCGATAGAACGCGCAGAACGTGCATTTCGCTACGCACACGTTGGTGTAGTTGACGTTGCGGTCGATGATGTAGGTGACGATGCCGCCGGGATGCTTGCGCGCGCGAACCTCGTCCGCGAGCCGGCCGAGCAGCGCCGTGGGCGCGAGGCGATACAGCGCCAGCGCCTCGTCTGCGGCGACGCGCTCGCCGGCTCTCACCCGTGCGGCGATCTGTTCAATCGACATCGTAAAAGTGGAGCGATCCCGCGCTCGGGACCAGACCTGCCTCCGCCGCGTAACGGTAGAAGGCCTCGAGTCCCGCCCGGTCCTCGTCGCGCAGATAGTACTTGATATTATCCTGCAGGTACCGCGCGCCGACCGCCTGGTGCGCCGGTGAATCCGGAAAATATTGCCGCGCGATCGCCGACGGCTGCGTCACCCCGGCATTCCGCGCCCGCTGCAGCGCCTCGACATCGATCGCGTTCAGCGCGTCGGGCCGGCCCGCCCAGAAGGCATAGACGAACGACAGCCCGGTCATCGTCGTCCACGCGTCGCCGAGATCGATCTTCTCGACCGCTGCTCTCTGCCCGGTGTCCTGGGCTCGGGTGTGATCCAGCAAGAGCGCGTTGTCGCCGATGATCAGCGCCGCGTCGCAGTGCCGGAGCATGTCCGCGAGATCCGGACCACGGCTTTCGAAGACCGGCTCGATCCTGAACAGCCTCGCGCAGAGGACACCGACCAGCGCCACGGACGTCCGCGAGCTGGTGTCCATCGCGATCGACCGGACGTCCTTCATCGGCCTGGTCGTGTAGAGCGCCACTGACGCCACCGGCCCCCGTGAGATGATCGCGAGATCGGGGACGATGCGATACGGGCCGCCGCGAAGGTATTCGATCGACGGAATCAACCCGACGTCTATGTCGCGCGCGTGCAGAAGCCGGGCGCATTCAGACGGGAGGTCGTACCTCACGTCGAAGCGCGGCACGACGTCGAGACCGTAGACGAGAGGACGCGCGTTCAGGTAGCCGACCGCCCCGAGGCGGACCCGCGGCGACACGCTCACGGCTCGCGCTCGTCCTCGAACCGGCCGAGGACGTCGAAGCGGCCGTTGCGCTCGACCGGCTCCAGCCCCGCTGCGCGAATGTTTCGCCGGATTTCCTCGAGCGGCGCCCGCCGCCGCCCTTCGGTGAGATCGTCCTCGGCCGACACGCCATCCACATCGTCGGCCCCGACGGTCAGCGCGACCTGCGCGAGCTTGGGCCCGTACAGCGACCAGTCCACCTGAATCGACGGCACGTTGTCGACGACGAGCCGCGCGAGGGCCACATGCTTGACGTCCTCGTACCCCGTCGTCGGCGCCGCCGGGTTGACGCGGCGCGGCAGTGGCGCGAATGCACGGACGACGGCGACCGCGCGCTGCAGGTCGGCGACCGCCTTCAGCATGGGCATCGGATCGGCGAGCGGCGATTGATCCACCGTCAGCCGCGCGAGCGACAGGCCGGCGATGTTCACTTCCTCGATCGAGCGACGCGGATCCTGAAGCCGATCGATTGGCGCTTCGGCGACCAGCTCGAGTCCCGCGGCGCGAAGCTCCTCGAGCAGCGCGCGGAGCGTCACACCTTCCCGCGCCGACAGCGGCTCGAGGTCCGCGAGCGAGAACGCCGTGACCGCCGCGCCTTTGGCGGCGGACGCGGCTGCCCTGACGCGTTCAACGGCGGCGCTGCGGCTCGCAGGGACGCCGACAATGCGCAGCTCGCCGGCCGCGGGGGGACGGACAATCGGCGCGCCGACGTCGGCGCTCACCGTCGCCACACGGACGAACGTCGTCTTCGTGCCGTGCCTGCGGCGGCGCAGCTCGTCGGCGAGGACGCCAAGAGTGATGATGTCGTGCGTGTTGGCGAGGCTTGTCAGTTCCGCGTCGGTGCTCACGAGTGCAGCACGTTGACCGTATAGGTGATGGGCTCGGTGAGGTTGCCGACGTCGTAGACGAGGACGCAGAACGGCCCGGCGACCGACGCGTTGCCGGACAGGTGCACCGCCGGAGCCACCGTCGGCCCCTGTGCGTTCGGGACAACGGTGTCCTTCTCGATGACCGCGCAGCTGCCGATGCTCGGCGTGCCCACGCCGAGGCCGATGGCCACGGTTGGCTCGGCGCTGCTGATGCTGATCCTCAACCCGCCGATCTGCTGGACGGTGAACGTGTGGGTGTTGGTGCCACGGACCAACAGCGTGTCGCTGAACGATTCGGGGATCGTCGGCAGGACCGGTGTGGGGGCCGCAGGCACGATCGGGTCAGCGCACCCGGCTGCGAGCAGGGCGACGCCAAGAACCGCTAAGAGTATCCGCTTCATGTCCCCCAATCATACCTGTCAACCTGGCCGTCTGAGTAATGCCTCACGGGCTCCAGGTCGCCGCGCTTCGAGTGGAACGACAATCGAACTCCGGCCGCCTTGCGCCGGCGGAGCCGGGCTGCGAGGCCTGTTCACATTTCTCGGACACGCTCCTGGCCGCGATGGCGATCGGTCCGTAGTGCAAGCGAACATCCGACTGCTTTGGCCCTCGCAGACTTTCGCCACGAGCTGCTATGAGACGGTAGGACCGAAGGCCAATCCGAGGAAAGCGGCGATGGCAATCGCCAGCGCCCAGCCGAGGCCGCAGACTGCGACGGCTCGCGCCGTGCTCTTGTAGTCCAGCGCCTGACGGACGGCGACGACCATCGCGGCGAGCATCCAGATCGCGGTGATCGCGAATGCGGGGATCGTCGCGCCGGGCACGGCGCCGAAGATGCGCAGCATGCCTGGCGCCGCGGAGAATCCGATCGTTCGCAGCAGCTCGCCGACATCAGCGCGCGTCTCCGCCTCCGGCATGAGCTTCGTGCCGATCTGGAACGTGATGAGGGCCCACGTGGCCCAGGACACGAGGGAGATTGCGCTGATTGTCAGAATGCCGCGCAACGAGGCGTTGCCCCAGCCGAAGGCTCCGATGCCCGCAGACAAGCTCGACAGCAAGACGACGAGGAACGCCTGAGCGGTAGCGCCCGCATCGGCCTCGACTTCCTCGTAGATCGGCGGATCGAGGGCTAACGCGCCGATGAGCCGCATCGGGAAGCTCGTCGGAACTGTTGTGGTGACCATACGCCGATTCCATGCAAGGACCCTGCTCATCTCAACTGCTGATCCCAAGCCGGACATTGCGGTCCAGCTCTGGTGTCTCTCTGGTCGACCTGCTGCGGCAACGGACCGCCCAACTTGCGGGAGTCGGCTCCGCCACTGTGTCGAGCGCGAGCGCCGGCGGTCATGCGCATGGGAGGTCAGGGACGACGCGGCCGATGTTTCGCGGAAATCGCCCTGATGAGCAGCTTCCTGCGCCGCTTCGGATCCATCGGCACGTCGGAGGACTTCACGGCCTGCGCCATCAGCGCACGCACGGCCTGGCGGTCGAGGACCGACGCGTCCTCGAGCCGGATGCGGCGCACCTGATTGCCGCTGCCCCGCAACAGCTTCTCCGGGTCGGCGAGCGACGCGCCCTGCAGGAAGAAGAGGTTCACGTATCGCGGATACAGCGCGATCGAAAAGAGCGCGTCCGACGGCCGCTCGTTCGGACCGTAGCCGATGACGAGCGCATTGTAGTTGTCGTACACGAACTCGACGGCGTGAGGCAGGCGTTTGCGCATCGTCGCGATCGCGGCTTTCGCCTGCGAGCGGATCGCGGGCGTGTATTTCGCGAGAAATGCGTTGAGCTGCGCCGACGGCGTCATTTTGTCTTCAGCCGCTGCCAGATATCGAGCGCGCGACGGCCGGCCGCTTCAGTGGTCGCGACCCGCGCCGGCCAGGAGCGCGTGTAGCCCTCGGAGGCCCACTTCCTCGTCGCGTCGATCCCCATCTTGCCGCCATATGCCGGCAGATCCGCCGCATCGTCGAGATCGTCGACCGGGCCCTTCGTCATCTGGACATCGCGCAGCGGATCCATGTGCGTGCCGACGATCCAGGCCACCTGACCGAGATCGTGGACGTTCACGTCCTTGTCGACGATGACGATTGTCTTCGAGAACATCAGCTGCCCGAGTCCCCAGAACGCGTTCATGATCTTCCGCGCGTGACCCGGATAGCGTTTGTCGATCGACACCAGCACGAGGTTGTGAAAAATGCCCTCCGCCGGAAAATGCATGTCGACGATTTCCGGCAGCGTCTTCCGAATCATGGGCAGGAAGATCCGTTCGCTCGCGAGCCCGAGATAGTAGTCCTCCATCGGCGGCACGCCGACGACCGTGGTCAGGTAGGTCGGGCGCTTCCGCTGGGTGATGCAGGTGATGTGGAACACCGGGAACTCGTCGGGCTGTGAATAGAGGCCGGTGTGATCGCCAAATGGGCCTTCGCGACGCCGCTCTCCCGGCTCGACGTACCCTTCGAGGACGATGTGCGAGCTCGCCGGCACCTCCAGATCGGCCGTGATGCACTTCACCATCTCGATGCGCTTCCGCGAAAGGAATCCGCCGAGCAGCAGCTCGTCGAGCCCTTCAGGCATCGGTGCGGTGGCGCAGTACGGCAGCACCGGCTCGGCGCTGAGCGCGACCGCGACTTCGAGCCGCTTGCCGAGCCGCTCCGCGACGCGGTAATGCTGCGCGCCCCCCTTGTGCCGCTGCCAATGCATGCCGGTGGTGCGGCCGTCGTACACCTGCATCCGGTAGGTGCCGATGTTCCGCATGCCGGTCTCGGGATCTTTCGTGAAGACGAGCGGGAACGTGATGTACTGCCCGCCGTCATCGGGCCAGCATTTCAGGATCGGCAGCGCGTCAAGCGTGCCGTCGCGCCGGACGATCTCCTGGCACGCTCCGTCCTTCACGGTTTTCGGCACGAGGTCGCGAAGCCGGCCGACCATCGGCAGCATCTTCAGCGCGTCCATGATGCCCTCGGGCATCTGGGGCGTCATCAGCTCGTCGACTTCCTTCGCGAGATCGTCCAGCGTCCGCACGCCGAGCGCGAGGCACATGCGCTCGTTCGATCCGTAGACGTTGCTCGCAACCGGAATGTCGAAGCCTGACGGCTGGTCGAACAGCAGCGCCGGTCCGCCGTTCGGCGACTTGCAGGCGCGATCGGTCACGGCGGCGATCTCGAGATCCGGGCTCACCGGCTCCGCGACGCGCGCGAGCAGCTTCCGGCGCTCGAGGTCAGAGAGGAAGTCGTTGAGGTCTGAGTACATATCGCTCGGCTAAAGCCTTCGCGCTACGCAACAAGATGCCTTCGCTACGCAGCAGGAAGCACTTCGCAAGACGCAGCAAGAGGCCTTCGTGCTACGCAGCAAGAAGCTCTCGCGCTAGGTCTTCTTCGTGTTTACATGTGTTTCGTGCAATTCGTGGGTTGGCGGCTGCATTTGGCTTTCTATCTTATCGGTAATCTGCTGCGCCACGGCGAGCGCGCGGCGCCCGGCCTCACCCGTGACGACCGGCGCGCGCCGTGACACGACGGCGTCGGCGAAGTCGGCGAGCTCCCGTTTCAGGGGCTCCTCGTTCGCGACCTCGAGCTCTCCGCCCGTCAGCGACGGCGCGGGCCCTTCGCCTTTCATGAGCCGCCAGACGTCGACCTTCTGCGCCGCATAGTCGATCGAGAGATAAGACGCCGCCTGGAAGAACCGGATCTTGCGGACACGGTCGCGGCTGATGCGGCTCGCCGTCAGGTTCACGATGCATCCGTTGGCGAAGCGCAGCCGGGCGTTCGCGATGTCGACGCGATTGGTGATGACCGGCACGCCGACCGCCTCGAGCGACTCGACATCGGAGTTCACGAGCGACAGCACGACGTCGAGGTCGTGAATCATCAGATCGAACACGACGTCGATATCGAGGCTGCGTTCGGGGAAGGTGCCCAGACGATGGACTTCGATGAAGCGCGGGTCGGTGACGAGCGGCCGCGCGGCGGCGAGCGCCGGGTTGAACCGCTCGGTGTGCCCGACTGCGAGCGTGACGTCCGCGTCGCCCGCGGCGGCAATCAGCTCGTCGGCCTCGGCGAGCGATCGGGCAATCGGCTTCTCGACCAGCACGGGGATGCCCGCCTCGAGAAACGGCAAGGCGATGTCGCGGTGGAGCCTGGTGGGCACCGCCACCGTCACGGCGTCGACGCGCCCCTCCATCTCGCGCGCCTCGAACGCAGGCTGCGTCCCGTTCGCGGCGGCAACTTCTTCCGCCCGCGCCCGGTTCGTGTCGACGACGGCGACGAGCTTCACGCCCGGCAGCGACGACAGAATCCGCGCGTGATGCTTGCCGAGATGGCCGACGCCGATGACAGCGACGCGCAAAATCATAAATGCAACCACGAAGACACGAAGACACGAAGACACGAAAAGACGAATCTTATCTTCTTCGTGGTTTCGTGTCTTCGCGGTCCCGGCAGGTTGTTCACACGCGTGCTGCAGGTCGGCCGACGATGCAGATGCCCGCCTCGTCCGCGGCGCTGATGATCGCGTCACCGTCGATCATCAGCGTTTTCCCGGCGTCGACGGACAGGAGGGTCGCGCCGGCGGCCTTCATGGCTTCGATCGTCGAGACGCCCACGACGGGCACGTCGAAGCGCATGTCCTGCTTCGGCTTCGCGACCTTGACGATGCGGACGCCGTGCCCGGCGAGGTGGCCGGCGCGGGCGATCAACACGTCGGTCCCCTCCATCGCCTCCACCGCGACGACTGCCGCCGACTTCACGGCGATGGTCTGTCCAATATCGAGCCCGGCGATCGTGTCCGCGAGACCGTAGGCGAAGGCCATGTCGCCCTGCTCCTCCGCGCTCGGCGCGCGGCGCGTGAGCGTGCCTTCGCGGGCCATCAGCGGACCGAGAAACGCCGTCGAGTCGACGAGCGTGATCCCCTCGTCGCTGAGCACGTCGGCGATCGCCGCGATGATCGAGTCGGTGTTCTTCGCCGCCAGCCGCATCAGGACCCGGCCGAGCGCAGAGTCCGGCCGGATGTCGAACAGCTTTGTATGCTTCACCTGTCCCGCCATCACCGCCTGCGAGACGCCCGCGTCCTTCAGCAGCCTGATGCAGGCGCCGAGCTGGCCAATCGAAATCCAGTGGAGCGGCGCCGTGGGTTGTCGCGCCGCGAGGTCGGCGAGCTCGGGAAAGGTCTCCTCCCGGAGGGCGATCACCGTGACGTCATGTCCGGCGCCACGGGCCGCGTCGAGGACGAGAAACGGGAAGCGGCCGTTGCCGGCGATCAGACCTAGACGCATATCCTGGCAATGTCTCAGTCGTCGGGGCCGATTTCTTCCGTGCGCCTCGACGCGCGCCGCAGGATGACGCCGCGCTGCGACGTGCGGATGAAGTCGATCAAATACCGGACCTCGGGGCACGCCAGCGAGCTGTCCTGCTCGATCTGCTGCAGCGCGCGGGTCATGGTCTGCTTCGACTGCAGCAGGTAGCGGAACGACCGCTTCAGTTTCGTGACGACTTCTACCGTGAAGCCGCGGCGCATCAGGCCGATCGTGTTCGCGCCGTAATTGCGCGCCGGCCGGCTGCCGACCGTCCGGGCATACGGCAGCGCGTCCTTCGTCACGACCGAGTAGCCGCCGATGAACGCATGGCGCCCGACGCGGCAGAACTGGTGGACGCCGGAGCCCGCGCTGATGTTGACGTAGTCCTCCACCATCACGTGGCCGCCGAGGGTCGCCATGTTGCCGAAAATCGTGTCGTGCCCGACATGGCAGTCGTGCGCCACGTGCACGTAGGCCATGAACACGTTCCGGTCGCCGATCCTCGTGACGCCGCCGCCGCCCTGCGTACCGCGATGAATCGTGACGAACTCGCGGAAGATGTTGCGGCGGCCGATCGAGAGGCGCGTTTCCTCGCCGCGGAACTTCAGATCCTGCGGGATCTGGCCGATCGACGCGAAGGGATAGATCTCGCAGTCGTCCCCGATCTCGGTCCAGCCGTCGACGACCGCCGATGCGCCGATGCTGCAGTTGGCGCCGATGCGCACGTGCGGGCCGATCATCGCGTGCGGCCCGACTGTCGTGCCCTGGCCGATCTGCGCGCGCGGGTCGACGATCGCCGACGGATCGATCTCGGTCTGGTCGGGGACGATGCCGAGCAGCAGCTGTGCTTCCGCGACGAGCTGATCGCCGACGAACGCTTCGGCGTGCGCCCGCGCGAGCGTCGCGCGCCGGGCCCCGAGCCAGACCTCGAGCCTCAACCGGTCGCCCGGCACCACCTGCCGGCGGAACTTCGCATCGTCCACGCCCCGGAGGTATACGTGGGTGTTCGGCGGCGCCTCGCCGCGCTGCAGGAGCAGGATCGCCGCCATCTGCGACAGCGATTCGAGCATGAGGACGGCCGGCATGAGCGGCGCGCCCGGAAAGTGTCCCTGGAAAAACTCTTCGTTGACCGTGACGTTCTTCACGGCGACGAGCCGCCGGCCCTCGTCGTACCGGGTGATCGCGTCCACGAGAAGCGACGGATACCGGTACCAGAGCCGGTCGAGCAGGATGGGGATGTTGATAGACAAGGGATCAGGGATTCGGGATCAGTGATTCGGAATTGTAAATCCAAATCCCAAATCCCGAAGCCAGAATCCCGTCGGCGTCTTACGGCTTGGGCGCCGTCCCGCCCTTCGCGGCGTCGAGCTTCTTGACGACGTCGAGCGTGAGATCCAGACCGGGCGCGGCCCAGGAGATGCCGGACTCGGGCGCGTTGAACACGATCAGGAGGCCCCTCTCCGACGCGATCTGATCGATGATCGGCGAAAGCTTCTTCACGAACTCGCTCTGCACTTCCTGCTGGAGCTCGTTGATCTCGGCCTGGGCGTCCTGCTGGAACCGCTCGGCGTCTTTCTGTTGCCGCTCGATTTCCTTTTCGAGCTGCGAGCGCGCGGCTTCGTTCATCACGCTGCCGCTGGTCTGCAGCTTCTGCTGGTTGCCTTGCAGCAGCTTGGCCTTGTCGGCGTTCTCGGTCTGCTTCTTCTGAATCAGCGCGTTCACGCGGGCGACCGCCGCTTTGCCATCGACGGAATTCTGGAAGACGGCCTGCGGGTTGAAGAACGCGAACTTCGCCCCCTGCGGAAACGGCGCGGGCGGCTGCAAAGCCGGCGCGGGCTGCGCGGGTGGTTGAGCGGGCGCGGCCGGCGGCTGGGCCGGCTTGGCCTGCGCGGGCGTCGATGCCGGCGGCGTCTGCGCGAACATGGGGGCGGCGCTCAGCATCATCATCATTGCGAGCGACGCGACTATGGCACAACCTCTCATTACTCTGAATCCTTTCGTGTTAGTGCAAAATCAAGGGCTTGCCGCTCGAACTACACGGCAAGCCCTTGATTTTACACTAGAAGGTCGAGCCGACCGCGAAGCGGAACTGGAACGCCTTCTGGGGGAACAGGGTGTTGTCGAGCACGCCCTGGCGCTGGGGGTTGTAGGCGAAGATGAGGCGGAACGGGACGTTGAGCACCGGCATGAAGAACCGCACTTCGAGGCCCGTGGACGTCTTGAAGTCCTTCAAGTTGAAGCTCGCGCCTGGCTTGAGGACCGTCGCCAGCGAGCCGCCGTCCGGCACGAAGGCGGGCGGCCCCTGCAGCGTCGGTCCCGGCTGCACCTGCCCCGCGTCGTAGAACGCGATCAGGCGTTGTTGCCGCCGAGCACGAGCCCGGTGGCCGGATCCTGCGGGCCGACGGTCCGGATGTCGAAGCCGCGGATGCTGTACTCGCCGCCGAGGAACAGCTTCTCGAAGATCGGCAGCTCCTTCGACGCGTCGCTGAAGGGGTGGATGTATTCGAGCTGACCGCGCATCCCCAGCGTCAGCCGCGCGCCGTGCTTGATGAACCAGACGCCTTCGACCACGGGCTTGTAGAAGTTCGTGTTGCCGCCGATCCCGGCAAGATCGATCGACGTGGTGAATCGCTTGCCGCTCGTCGGGAAAATCGGCTGGTCGA
>WNEY01001050.1_pt1 | contig 19475 bp, 7 predicted proteins | sample 5400531 | NCBI WGS metagenome assembly WNEY01 (sample SAMN13153338, study PRJNA577476) | soil metagenome | isolation source: 200 cm saprolite under Douglas fir tree site 1 | place: USA:California | collected 2015-04-18
CGGCAGACGGTAGTCGAGCTCGGCTGTCTTCAGCCGACCGAGGGGTTATTGTCGCGGCATGGACGAAGCCGTCGGGCGGGCGAAGGAGCGGCTGGAACAGGCGGCCGAAGGCCGTGTCGAGCCGGCGGCAGTCGACGCCGCGCTCGAACGGACGCGCGAGGCGCTCGAGTCGCTTGCGCAGACGACGGCCGCGCTGCAAGCCGGTTTGCCCGGAGACATCCAGGACGGGCTGCGCGAGCACTTCCGCCCGAGCGCGCGCCACCTCGCCGAGGTGCGCGGCCTCCAGAACCAGGTGATCGGCCGCCTCGAACGGCTCGAGGGCAACCTGCTCGCCGAGCGGCATGGACGCGTGGACGACTTGGCGCTGCTCGTCGACCTGATCGCGTCCGGCTGGAAGACCGTGAACGAACGCCTCACGAAAATCGAGGAAACGCTGGCGCCGCAGGCGCAGGTCGTCGAGCTGAACCGGCGCGAGTCCGCTTAGCTCACGCCGCCGACGCTATCCGCGCCGGCGGCTATCAGGGGGAACCGGGAGGTTCCCCCTGGGAACCCCTCTTCGCAGTTGCTTGGGCTCCCGCCGGGCAGAGCCCGGCTCCGCCCACTGAGCGACATCTTGGACGCGCTGATTGTCAAGTCATCCCCCTAGGTAAGGGCGAGGATCAGCGCCGACGCGCCCGCCCACAGGGCGATGCACGCGAGCACCGGCCGGTCCGAGAGCAACACGTTCTCCGGCTCCTCGCCGAGCTCGTGGCGGTGCACGAGGACGAGGTAGCGGGCGAGCCCGAAGACTACGAACGGCACCGTCAGCGCCATCCAGGCCGTATTCGCCGAGGCGACGACCGCGAGCAGCCGGTCGACGAGCCTCAGCGAGTACCGCTCGAGGACGGGCCTGCCCGGCGCCTCCTCGGCGCCGACGAGGACGAGCTCGCCGCGCCGCTTCGCGAGCCCGAGGAAGAACGCGAGCAGCGCCGTGCAGACGAGCAGCCACAGGGAGATCTTGACATGCACCGCCGCCGCGCCCGCGGCCGCGCGCACGACGAACAGGCCGGCGATCACACTGATGTCGACGATCACGATCCGCTTCAGCCCGAGGGTGTAGGCGAGCTGTAGCGCGACGAAGGCGAGCAGATAGAGGAGCGACGCGAAGCCGAGCACCGCCGTGATCGCGGCAGCGACCGCAGCCAGCGTCGCCGCAAGTACCAGCGCGCGGTCGGCCGGAAGCTCCACGCGCGCGATCGGCCGGTCGCGCTTGACCGGATGCGCGCGATCGTGCGCAACGTCGCGCACGTCGTTGACGAGATACGCCGTGCTCGACGCGGCGCAGTACGCGACGAACGCGGACGCTGCTTCGATCCACTTCGCGGCCTCGCCGAGCTTCGCCGCGAAGATGAGCCCCGCGAAGAGCAGGAGATTCTTCGGCCACTGGCGCGGACGGAGCGCGACCAGCACCGCGCGCACCGGCCCTCGGCGCGGATGCAGCGCGACGACGCGCGCGGGCTCGGCGTTCATACCCGCTCCAGCGGCGGCAAAGCCGCCGCTTCCGCTCTCTTGAGCGGCTCCGTCGAGCCTACGCCGCTCGTACCCGCTCCAGCGGCGGCAAAGCCGCCGCTTCCGCTCTCTTGTGCGGCTCCGTCGAGCCTACGCCGCTCATTCCCCGCTCCGGCGGCGGCAAAGCCGCCGCCTCCGCTCTCTGGAGCGGCTCCGTCGAGCCTACGCCGCTCACGCGCCGCGGCCCGCGGGCAGGACGAGCTCGAACGTCGACCCCTTCCCCACTTCGCTCTCGACCTCGACCGACCCGCCGAGCGCATGCGCGAGCTCGCGCGCGATCGCGAGCCCGAGCCCTGTGCCGCCGCCGTCGAGCGACCAGAACGGACGGAAGATGCGCTCGCGCTCCTCCGCGATGATGCCCGGTCCGGTGTCCTTGACCGACACGGAGACAGCTCCGTTCTCCGCCTCGAGCTCCACGTCGATCCGGCCGCCGTCCGGCGTCCAGCGGAAGGCGTTCGACAGCAGGTTCGTGATGATCTGCAGCACGCGGTCACCGTCGCTGACGATCACCGGCCGCGCACGCAGATCGCTCCGGTAGTCGATCCCTCGCCGCCGTGCCTCCTCGTTGAACGTCGAGTACGCGCGCGACACGAGGTGCTCCATATTCACTTCCTCCTCGAGCACGGTAAACCTGTGCGCGTCGAGCTTCGCGAGATCGAGCACGTCGCCGACGAGCCGCGCGAGCCGCTCGGTCTCCGCAGCAACGGTCTCGAGCGACACTGCGCGCGCCTCCGGATCCTCGACGAGCCCCTCGCTCAGCGCGGCGATGTGGCCGCGGATCGCGGTCAGCGGCGTGCGCAGCTCGTGCGACACAGACATGAGGAAGTTCCGTTCCAGTTGGTCGGCCTCGTGCAAGCGCTGCGCCATCTCGCGGAACCGGTCGGCGAGGTGGCCGATCTCGCTGCCGCCGGGCACGTCCGGCACTTCGACGTCGTAGTTTCCCCCCGCGACCTCGTCGGCGACGCGCGACAGCTCGAGCACGGGACGCGTCAGCCGCCGCGACAGGTACGCGGCGAGAATTCCCGACACGAGCAGGCCGCCGAGCAACGCGAGGCCCAGCCGGCCGAGCAGCGGCGCGACGCGCGTCTGCAACAGGTCCTTTCGCTTGGCGACGACGAGTGCGCCCCAGAAGTTCTGCGTCTTGCCGAGGATCAGCGGATGCGCGGCCCCGATATAGGTCGTATGGGAGCCCTTCGGGCGGAACTCGAACTCGACCGTCTCCCCCGCCCTCACTTTCGCGAGGTCGACGACAGACGAAGGCAACTTCGGTACCTGGGTCGACCCCGGAAAGACGTCGATGCCCGGCGCGCGCGGAACGAAAAAGAGGCGATCTGAAATCGCGCGCTCAATCGTGCGCCGCGGCAAGTCGTCGTTCGTCCGCGGCGTCCAGAACGCGTAGAGCTGTGTCACGCCGATCACCTCACGGCGGACCTCGCTGCGCGCTCGATTCAGCGTGTACGACTGCAGTAGCTGGAACGCGACGGCCGCGGCGACGAGACCCGACGCGACGACCCCACCGAGAAACAGTGCCGGGAGCCGGAAGCGGAGAGAGCGGAACATCGCGCGCCGCCCGTAAAACTACGCGGTCGGCGCCGTCTCCCGGGCGGGCGAGACCTTGTAGCCGACGCCCCAGACGGTCACGATCGGCGAGGCGTCGCCGAGCTTCCGGCGCAGCTGGCGCACGTGCACGTCGACCGTACGCGTGTCTCCCGCGAAGGTATAGCCCCAGACGCGCTCGAGCAGCTGGTCGCGCGTGAGCACGAGCCCGCGGTGGTCGAGCAGCTCCCAGAGCAGGTCGAACTCCTTTGGCGCGAGCTGGATCTCCTCCTCGCCCACGTGCACCTCACGGCGGCCCGCGTCGACTGCGAGATCGCCGTGCCGGATCTGCGCGCTCTCGAGCTCCCTGCGGTCCGGCGCGGAGCGGCGCAGCACCGACTTCACGCGCGCGACGAGCTCGCGCGGGTTGAACGGCTTCGTGAGGTAGTCGTCCGCCCCGACCTCGAGGCCGATGATCTTGTCGACGTCCTCGTCGCGCGCCGTCAGCATCAGGATCGGCACGTCGGCGTTCTTGCGGAGCCGCCTGCAGACCTCGATCCCGTCGATGTCCGGAAGGTTGAGGTCGAGCACGATCAATGCGGGCTGGTCCGCCGCAACCTCCGTCAGCGCCTCACCGCCGGTCGACGCCGTGCGCACCGAGTAGCCCGCGTTCTTGAGATAGAGCGAGACGAACGACGCGATCGACGCCTCGTCCTCGACCACCAGGATCGTCTGAGTCTTTCCGGCTGTCATGGTGGTCAGAGTGCCAGACGCGGCGGGCGTCGGCTAGCCCGTCGCCGACTGAAGCGGATAGGTCTGCGGGGTGTCGGTGATCGGCTGCGGCGACGAGCCGTTCAGCGAGAAGGTGCCGTCGTCGTCCGTGCCCTTGCTTCCCTGGAGCGTGACCCATCCCTTGCCGATCGCGGCGAGATTGATGTTGAACGCCTTGACGGAGATCGTGAACTTGCCGCCGATGTAGCGGAAGCGGACATCCGAGCCCCAGTACTTCGTCACCTGGTCGTTGACCACGTGCGACCGCTCGGCGCCGGTGACCACCTCGCTGACGTTGTCATCGGGATTGAAGTCGCGAACCGTCAGGACACCGTCGTAGAAGTGACCGATCACGCCGCCCCTCGCCTGGATCCCGATCGTCCCGTTCCCGTTCCTGACCGCAAGCGATCCGTCGCCGGGCGCGCCGGTGCGCGCCGACGCGGCGCCCGAGAGAGCGAGCGCGAGCAGCAGCACACAGATGACGTGGAAACGTCTCACCGCTGTTGCAGTATCGACCTCCGAGTTGTGCGTTCGTTCAGCGGAATGTTAGAGAAGTGTAAGGGAGATCGCCGGAAAAATCCCTGCTAAAGGGTGAACTAGAGTTTCCGCGATGCACGAGGTGCACGCCTTCGGAACGGTCGTGCTCCTCGTGGCGGCCGGGTTCTCGCTGGCCGTCGGGACGAGCCGGCTCAGCGAGCGGCTCGCCGTGCCGGGCCCGGCCCTGTTCCTAGTGGCGGCGGCCGTGGTCTCGGACATCTTTCCGCGCATCTCCGACCGGCTGACGATCAGGGAGGTCGAGCGCGTCGGCGTCGTCGCGCTCGTGGTGATCCTCTTCGACGGCGGCTCGCGGATCGGCGCGCGCCGCCTGCGCGCGGCTGCGCTCCCCGTCGTCTCACTCGGCGTGCTCGGAACGTTCGCGACCGCCGGGGTGACGACGCTCGCGGCCCGGTGGCTGCTCGGCTTTTCGTGGACGACCGCCGGGCTGCTCGGCGCCGCCACCGCGCCGACCGATCCGGCAGTGATGTTTTCTGTGCTCGGCCGGCGTGAGGTCGGCGGCCGGACGGGGACGATCCTCGAGGCGGAGTCCGGCATGAACGACCCCGTCGGGATCGCGCTGATGATCGGGATGATCCAGTTCGCGGTCTCCGCGCACGGCACGCTCTGGACCGTCGTGCGCGAGTTCGCAGTCGAGATGTCGATCGGGCTCGCGGTGGGCGTTGCAGGCGCGTACGCGTTACTGCTCGTCATGCGCCACATCCAGCTGCCGAACGCGGGGCTCTATCCGCTGCGTACGCTCGCCGCCGCCGGCGTCGTGTACGGCGCCGCGTCTGTGCTGCACGGCTCCGGCTTCCTCGCCGTCTTCATTGCAGGGATCCTCACCGGTGACGAGCGCACCCCGTACAAGGACGAGGTCGAACGCTTCTTCACGTCGCTTGCGAGCCTCGCGGAGATTGTCGTCTTTGTCGCGCTCGGGCTGACGATCAACCTGACGGGACTCACTTGGCGGACCTGGGCCGACGGCATCGTGCTCGCGCTCGTCCTCGCACTCGTCGCACGCCCGGTCGCGGTCGGCACGCTCCTCCTCCCCGCGCGGCTCCGCGTCGGCGAGCGGTTGTTCGTGATGTGGAGCGGTCTGAAGGGCGCGGTGCCGATCTTCCTAGCGGCATTCGCGATCCTCGCCGGCGTCGGCGACGCAGCGCGGATCTACGGCATCGTGTTCGTCGTCGTGCTGCTGTCGGTCGCGATTCAGGGATCGAGCATCCCGTTCGTCGCCTCGCTCACCGGCGTGCCGATGCGCACCGTGCGGCAGGAACCGCTGGAGCGCGTCGTGCGGGAACGCTGAGCGTGGTCGGCGCGCTGCCGCCTCCACCGCCGGCGCTGGTGGCGATCTCGGTCACGAACGGCTCCACGCCGTACGCGGGCGACGGCACCCTGCTGACGACGGTCAGCCCGAACGGGGACGGCTTCCGCGACCGTGCGATCGTCCATTTCCGGCTGACGGCGCCGGCCCGCGTGCGGATGGATGCCGTGCGCACTGACACGATCCGCGTCGGCCGCAGTCCGGCGAAGGTCGTGTGGTCAATGCACGCGCAGCTCGGCGCGGGCCCGCAGCTGCTCGTGTGGAAGCCGGCGCGCTCGACGCCGCCGCGCACGTACATCCTGCGGCTGACCGTGACGGACAAGCGCGGCCGCAGGCGCGTGTACTCGAATCCCGGCCCGGGCGGGCCGGTGAAGGCGCCGGTCGTGCGCGTGCAGGGGATCGACGCCGGTTTCCTCCGGCCGAGCTACGCCCCCGGCGAGACCGCGGAGGTCTCCGTCGCGACGGACGCGACGTCGCTACGGCTCCAGGTCTTCACGTACGGCAACCAGCTGAAGCCGACGGAGCGCGACCTCCGCTCCGGCGGCGTGGCGATGACCGCACCGGTGCAGCTCGACTGGCGTGCACACCGCGACGCGCCGTCGACGGTGCGCCTGGTGCGCGCCGGCGAGTGGCCGAGCGGCCTCTACTTCCTTCGGCTCACCGCCGCGGACGGCCGCGTCGGGTACGCGCCGTTCGTCGTTCGGCCGCGCCTGCTCGGCTCGAGCGCGCGCGTCGCCGTCGTGCTCGCGACGAACACGTGGCAGGCGTACAACTTCCGCGACTCGAACGGCGACGGCTGGGGCGACAGCTGGTACGTCTCGAGCGCGATCCAATCCGTCGACACGAAGCGTCCCTTTCTCGACTTCGGCGTGCCGTTCCGGTTCGGGGACTGGGATCTCACGTTCATCGCCTGGCTCGCACAAACGGCGAAGCGCGTCGAGTTCCTCACGGACGCCGATCTCGACTCGCTGCAGAACGGCGACGCGCTCGCGCGGGTGTACGACCTCGTCGTGTTCCCGGGGCACGAGGAGTACACGACGCAGCACGAGTACGACGTCGTGCAGCGGTACCGCGACCTGGGCGGCAACCTCATGTTCCTCTCCGCGAACAACTTCTTCTGCAAGGTGAACCGCGTCGGGACGCGGCTCGTGCGCGTGAAGCTGTGGAGGAACCTCGGCCGGCCCGAGGCGGGGCTCGTCGGGGTGCAGTACGTCGGGTCGAACCACGGCGAGGTGCAGCTGCCGTACACCGTGCTCGGCGCGGACGCGGCGCCGTGGGCATTCGCAGGCACCGGCCTCGCGAACGGCTCGACGTTCGGGCGCTACGGGATCGAAATAGACGCGCGGGCGCCGTCGTCCCCACCGGGCACCGTTGTGCTCGGGCGAGTGCCGGACCTGCTCGGACCCGGCCGCTCCGCCGAGATGACGTACTACGAAACGCCGGCGGGCGCGAAGGTGTTCGCCGCGGGGACGCTCGACTTCGCCTCCTCGCTCGACAACCCGATCGTGTCGAGGCTCGTCGATAACGTCTGGACGCGCCTCGCGATGCCTTGACCCCGGCGAGGCCGTCGAGCGCTGCTGTTCGGCCCTCGCGAAGACCCCACAAAGGGACGCGCGGGCGAAGCCCGCATGCGTCCCGGGCACAACACTGGGCGCCGTGGACAGGCGGCAGCGTCCGCTTCGCCAACCGCCAGGAGACCCGGGCCCCGGTCTTGCCTACTCCCCTTCTGGCTAGGGCGTCCGAGGCAAGACTCGTCTTGTAGCCGACAGATAGCGGCCTAGACTCCCAAGCCAGTCCCCGCATTGCTGCCTTTGGGGGGAGACGAAAACTGCGGAAAGCCTCGTCACTCTTTTGCTGTGCGGCGTTTCTGGTTGTGGTCTCCTCGGGGGCTGCGGACAACCCAGGGACCTCTCCGGGCGCCGGCGCGGCGACAATCCTGGTCAAGTTCCGACCCGGAATAGGAACTGACGCGCAGGCTGACCTGAACCGTCGTCACGGCGGCGTCGTGGTCGACGAAATCAAGCAGCTCGGCATCAAGGTCATACGCGTACCGGCGGGGCAGGCGGCGGAAGCCGTTTCGCGCGCGTACGCGGGCGAGAGCAACGTCGCGTATGCCGAGCCGAACGCCCAGGCGACGGCCGTCGAGCTCCCGAACGACCCGAGTTTCGGACTGCAGTGGGGTCTCACCAATGTCGACGCAGCCGATGCCTGGACGGTCAGCAAGAGCAGCGCGAGCACGATCGTCGCCGTCGTCGATACGGGCGTCTCGCAAAGCCACTCCGACCTGGCCGGCAAGATCGCCGCCAATGTCAACCTCAGCGACAGCAGCACCGTCGATGACATCAACGGGCACGGCACGCACGTCGCCGGCATCGCGGCGGCGGCGACGAACAACGCCCTCGGCATCGCCGGGCTGGGTTGGAACGCAAGGATCGACAACGTCAAGGTGCTCGGCGACAACGGCTCGGGTTTCTACTCCTGGATGATCCAGGGGATCACCTGGGCGGCCGATCACGGCGCGCAGGTGATCAACATCTCTGCGGGCGGGACCTCCGACTCGCAGTCGCTGCAGGACGCAGTCGACTACGCGTGGAGCAAGGGATCGGTCGTGGTGGCTGCAGCCGGCAACAACGGCTCCTCTACGCCGTTCTACCCCGCGTATTACGCGAATGCGATCGCGGTCGCGGCGACCGACAGCATCGACCACCTAGCCTCGTTCTCCGACTACGGAAGCTGGGTCGACGTCGCCGCGCCCGGCGTCACCATCTACTCGACGCTGCCGGGCGACACGTACGGCTACAAGTCTGGCACCTCGATGGCATCGCCGCTCGTCGCCGGAGAGGCCGCGCTTCTTGCGAGCGAGCTACACGATACGAACGGTGACTTGCGAGTCAACGACGAGGTGCGCGCGGCGATCGAGCGCACCACGGATCCGTGCTGTGGCGGCAAGATCGCCAACGGGCGAATCGACTCCTACAAGGCGGTCGAAGTCGCGGACCATCTCGCCTTCTCGTTGCAGCCGAGCGGCGCGACCGCCGGCTCGGCGTTCTTGACGCAGCCGATCGTCGTCGTCAAGGACCCCAGCGGCAAAACAGTCACACCCGGGCCGGATGCGAGCGCCAACATCACGATCAGCCTGCAGAGCGGCAGCGGCACGCTGCAGGGGACGGCGACCGTCGCCGCCGTGAACGGCGTCGCGGTCTTCACCAATCTCCGGATCGATAACGCCGCTGACGCCAAGACGCTCCGTGCTACCAAGGCCGATACGAGCAGCAGCGGCGGTACCGGGACGATGGCCGTCGACTCGGCCGCGTTGATGCTCAGCCCAGCGCTCGCGGACCACCTCACCTTTACGAGCTCGACGGGCAGCCTCGCGTCCGGCGCCTCCCGGCAGCTGACGGTCGAGGTTCGAGACGCGTTTGGGAATGTCGAGACGACCGACAGCACGACGAGCGTCACGTTCGCGAAGACCGCCGGCACCGGCACCGTCACCGGGCTCGGCTCCGCGACCGCGTCGGGCGGCGTCGCGACGACGACGGTCACAGGCGTGCTCGCAGGACCGATCACAATCACCGCCTCGGCGGCCTCCCTCACTTACGGGACGACGACGTTCATGATCGGCCCGGGCGCCGCAGACCACCTCGCCTTGACCAGCTCGACCGCCAATCTCGCCTCGGGCTCTTCGCGGACGCTGACCGCCGAGCTTCGCGACGGCGCCGGCAACCTTGTGAGCGGGGACAACACGACCGTCGTGACGTTCGCGAAGACGAGCGGCGCCGGCACAGTCACCGGTCTCGGCACCGCGGTGGCGTCGGGTGGTGTCGCGTCGGCGAGCGTCACCGGCGCTCTCGCCGGCTTGATCACGATCACGGCCAGCGCCGCGTCCGTCACCTCCGATACGACGACGTTCAGCGTCACCGTCGGGGCGGCAGACCACCTCACGTTCACCAGTTCGACCGGCGACCTGATCTCGGGGAACGCGCGCGTGCTGTCGGTCGAGGTCCGTGACGCGGGCGGCAACCTCCTCACGAGCGACAACACGACGAGCGTCACCTTCGCAAGGACCGCCGGCGCCGGCACCGTCAACGGGCTCGGCTCCGCGACCGTGGCCGGCGGTGTCGTAACAGAGACGGTCAGCGCCGTCCTGGCCGGGTCGATCACGATCACCGCGTCCGCGACCTCGCTGACCAACGGGACGACCACCTTCGCGATCGACCCGGGTGCGGCCGATCACCTGACGTTCACGAGTTCGACGGCCGGTCTTGCCGCCGGTACGAGCAGAGGGCTCACCGTCGAAGTGCGCGACGCGGCGGGCAACCTCGAGATCGCCGACAACTCGACGAGCGTCACGTTCGCGAAGACCGCGGGCGTCGGCACAGTGACCGGGCTGACGACGGCGACTGCGTCGGGCGGCGTCGCGTCGCAGACCGTCACCGGTGGGCTCGCCGGCTCGATCACGATCACTGCCACCGCCGCCTCGTTGACGTCCGGCTCGAACACGTTCACCGTCGTAGCCGGCTCCGCCGACCATCTCACTTTCACCAGCTTGACCGCCAATCTCAGGTCGGGCACGACGCGGACAGTCACCGCCGAAGTTCGCGACGCGGGCGGCAACCTCGTCGCCAGCGACAACACGACAGCGGTCACGTTCGCGAAGACGGGCGGCGCGGGCACCGTCACCGGGCTCGGCACGGCGACCGCGTCGGGCGGCGTCGCGTCGCAGACCGTCACCGCTGGGCTCGCCGGCTCGATCACGATCACCGCCACCGCGAGCTCGCTCACGTCCGACTCGACGACCTTCACCGTTGTCGCGGGCGCCGCCGACCACCTCGCCTTCAGCAGCTCGACCGGCGGCCTCGCCTCCGGGAACACGCGCACGCTGACGGCCGAGATCCGCGATGCGGGCGGCAACCTCGTCACGAGCGACAACACCACCTCGGTCACCTTCGCAAAGACGAGCGGCCCAGGCACGGTCACCGGCCTCGGCAGCGCGACCGCCTCCGGCGGCGTCGCCTCCAAGACCGTCACCGGTGCGCTCGCGGGCCCGATCACGATCAGCGCGTCCGCGACCTCAGTGACCTCCGATGCGACGGCGTTCACGATCGGCGCCGGTCCGGCCGATCATCTCTCCTTCACCATCTCGGTGGCCGGGTTCGCCTCCGGGACTGCGCGGGCGCTGACGGTCGAGGTATGCGACGCCGCCGGCAACCTCGAGACCGGCGACAACGCCACTCTGGTCACCTTCGCGAAGACCGGCGGCGCGGGCACCGTCACCGGTCTCGGCACCGCGACGGCCTCTTCCGGTGTCGCCTCGCAGACGGTCGCCGGCGCGCTCGCCGGCTCGATCACGATCACCGCCACCGCGACTTCGCTCACGTCCGACTCGACGACCTTCACCGTCGTCGCGGGCGCCGCCGACCACCTCGCCTTCAGCAGCTCGACCGGCGACCTCGCCTCCGGTAACACGCGCACGCTGACGGTCGAGATCCGCGACGCCGGCGGCAACCTCGTCACGAGCGACAACGCCACCGCGGTCACCTTCGCGAAGACGAGCGGCGCCGGAATCGTCACCGGCCTCAACACCGCGACCGCCTCCGGCGGCGTCGCCTCCAAGACTGTCACCGGTGCGCTTGCGGGCCCGATCACGATCAACGCGTCAGCCACGTCGCTCACTTCCGATTCGACGACGTTCGCCGTCGTCTCGGGCGTCGCCGATCACCTCGCGCTCGTCAGCTCGACCGGCGACCTCAGTTCTGGGAACACGCGCACGCTGACGGTCGAGATCCGCGACGCCGGCGGCAATCTCGTCGCGAGCGACAACTCGACCTCGGTGACGTTCGCGAAGACGAGCGGCCCAGGTACCGTCACCGGGCTCGGCACCGCGATCGCGGCCGCCGGCGTTGCGACGAAGACCGTCACCGGTGCGCTTGCGGGCCCGATCACGATCAACGCGTCAGCCACGTCGCTCACTTCCGATTCGACGACGTTCACCGTCGTCTCGGGCGTCGCCGATCACCTCGCCTTCAGCAGCTCGACCGGCGGCCTCGCCTCCGGTAACACGCGCACGCTGACGGTCGAGATCCGCGACGCCGGCGGCAACCTGGTCGCGGGCGACAACTCGACCGTCGTCACGTTCGCGAAGGCGAGCGGCTCGGGCACGCTGATCGGGCTCGGCACCGCGACCGTCTCCGGTGGCGTCGCCACGCAGAGCGTCACCGGCGCGCTCGTCGGCTCGATCACGATCACCGCCGCCACGAGCACGCTCAACTCCGACTCGACGACCTTCAGCGTCGTCCCCGGAGCTGCGGATCACCTTGTCTTTACGAGCTCGACCGTAGACCTCGCCGCGGGAAGCACCCGCACGCTCACCATCGAGGTGCGCGACGCGGCCGGCAACCTCGAGACCGGCAACAACACGACCTCGGTCATCTTCGCGAAGACCGCCGGCGCGGGCGGCGTTACCGCGTTGGGCTCGGCGACCGCCTCGGGCGGCGTCGCCACCAAGAACGTCACCGGAGCGGTTGCCGGCTCGATCACCATCACGGCCAGTGCGATTTCGCTCACCGCCGACTCGACGACGTTCAGCGTCGTCGCCGGCGCCGCCGATCGCCTCACCTTCACCAGCCCGACCGGCGATCTCGCTTCGGGGTCCGCGCGCGCGCTGGCCGTCGAGATCCGCGACGCCGCGGGCAACCTGGAGACCGCCGACAATTCGACCGTCGTCACCTTCGCCAAGACAAGCGGCTCGGGCAGCGTGACCGGGCTCGGCACGGCGACCGTGTCGGGCGGCGTCGCGTCGCAGACCGTCACCAGTGGGCTCGCCGGCTCGATCACGATCACCGCGTCAGCCGCTTCGCTCACGCCCGACTGGACGACATTTCGCGTCCTCCCCGGCGCGGCGGCTCACCTCACCTTCACCAGCTCGACCGGGGATCTCGCATCGGGCTCGAGCCGGGCGCTGACCGTCGAGATCCGCGACGCCGGGGGCAACCTGGAGACCGGCGATGACACGACGAGCGTCACGTTCGCGAAGGCCGTGGGTGCCGGTACCGTGATCGGTCTCGGCTCGGCAACCGCTTCCGGCGGCGTCGCGAGGATGACCGTCACCGGGGCGCTCGTGGGCTCGATCACGATCAGCGCGTCGGCGACCTCGGTGACCTCCGATGCGACGACGTTCGCCGTCGTCGCCGGCGCGGCGGATCACGTCGTCTTCACGAGCTCGACCGACGAACTGGCCGCGGGGACAACGCGCACGCTCACGGTCGAGATCAGCGACGCCGGCGGCAACCTCGTCACGAGCGACAACTCGACGTCGGTCACGTTCGCGAAGACGAGCGGCGCCGGGACCGTGGGCGGGCTCGGCACCGTGACTGCGGCCAGCGGCGTCGCTTCCAAGAGCGTCACCGGCGCACTCGCGGGCGCGATCACGATCACGGCGTCGGCGAGCTCGCTCACGTCCGGGACGACGACGTTCACAATCGTCGCCGGCGCGGCGGATCACCTCGTCTTGTCGAGCTCGGCCGCCGATCTCCTCTCGGGGACCGCTCGTACGTTGACGGTCGAGATCCGCGACTCCGGCGGCAACCTCGTCACGAGCGACAACACGACCTCGGTCACATTCGCGAAGACGAACGGCGCCGGCACCGTCACCGGCCTCGGCTCCGCAACGGCCACGAGCGGCATCGCGTCGAAGGACGTGACGGGAGCGCTCGCCGGCTCGGTCACGATCACCGCCACTGCGAGCATGCTCGCCTCCGACTCGACCACGTTCGGCGTCGTCCCCGGGGCGGCGAATCTCCTTGTCTTCACGAGCTCGACCGCGGACCTCGCCGCGGGAAACACGCGCACGCTGACCGTCGAGGTCCGCGACGCCGGCGGCAACCTCGAAACGAGCGACAACACGACCCCGGTCACGTTCGCGGAGACGAGCGGCACCGGCACCGTCAGCGGGCTCGGCACCGCGACCACCTCCGGTGGCGTCGCCACCAAGACCGTCACCGGAGCAGTTGCGGGCTCGATCACGATCACCGCGTCAGCCGCGTCGCTCACCTCCGGTTCGACCACGTTCAGCCTCGTTGCGGGCACCGCCAACCACCTCACCTTCACCAGCTCGACCGGCGACCTCGCTTCGGGGAACACGCGCACGCTGACCGTCGAGATCCGCGACGCCGGCGGCAACCTCGTCACGAGCGACAACACGACCCCGGTCATGTTCGCGAAGACCAGCGGCACCGGCACCTTCACGGGGCTCGGCAGCGCGACAGCGTCCGTCGGCGTCGCCTCACGGACCGTCACCGGCGCACTCGCGGGCTCGATCACGATCACCGTCACCGCGACGTCCCTGACCGGCGACACGACGACCTTCACGATCGATCCCGGCAGCGCGGATCACCTCACGTTCACCAGCTCCACGGCGAATCTGGTGTCCGGGACGACGCGGACGCTGACGGTCGCGATCCGCGACACCGCCGGCAACCTCGAAACCGGCGACAACACCACGAGCGTCACGTTCGCGAAGACCGGCGGCGTGGGCACCGTCACCGGGCTCGGCACGGCGACAGCGTCCGGTGGCATCGCTTCCAAGAACGTCACCGGCGCGCTCGCCGGCGCAATCACGATCACCGCCTCCGCCGCGTCGCTCACCAGCGAGACGACGGCCTTCACGATCGATCCGGGCGGCGCGGTCCACCTCACCTTTACGAACTCGACAGGTGATCTGGCCGCCGGCGCGGGGCGCGCCCTGAGCGCCGAGGTTCGCGATGCGGCTGGCAATGTCGAGACGGGCGACAACACGACCGGGGTCACGTTCACGAAGACGAGCGGCGCCGGCACCGTCACCGGCCTCGGCACCGCAACCGCCTCGGGCGGCGTCGCCACGCAGACCGTCACCGGCGCGCTCGCGGGCGCGATCACGATCACCGCCACCGCGAATTCGCTCATCGCCGACTCGACCACGTTCGGTGTCGTCCCCGGCGCGGCCGACCATCTCACGCTTACGAACTCGGCGGCCAACCTCGCTTCCGGCGTGACCCGGTCGTTGATCGCCCAAGTGCGCGACGCAGGTGGCAACCTCGTCACGAGCGACAACACGACCTCTGTCACCTTTGCGAAGACGGACGGCGCCGGGACCGTCACCGGCCTCGGCACCGCAACGGCCACGGGCGGCATCGCGTCGAAGGACGTGACGGGAGCGCTCGCGGGCCCGATCACGATCACGGCGTCGGCGAGCTCGCTCACGTACGCAATGACAACCTTCACGATCGTTCCCGGCGTAGCCGATCGCATCGCGTTTACCAGCTCGACCGCTGACCTCACCGCGGGAAGCATCCGCACGCTGACCGTCGAGCTACGCGACGCCGCCGGCAACCTCGTCACCGGCGATAACACCACGAGCGTCACGTTCGCGAAGATGAGTGGCACCGGCAGCGTCAGCGGGCTCGGCACGGCGACGACCTCAGGCGGCGTCGCGTACAACAACGTCACCGGCACGCTCGCCGGCTCTATCACGATCAGCGCGTCGGCGACGTCGCTCAGCTCCGGCTCGACCACGTTCAGCGTCGTTCCGGGCGCCGCCGACCGCCTCACCTTCACCAGCTCACCGACAAATCTGGTGTCCGGAACATCGCGGGCACTGACGGTTGAGATCCGCGACGTCGCCGGCAACCTCGAGACCGGCGACAACACAACCGTTGTCACGTTCGCGAAGACGGACGGCGCCGGCACCGTCAACGGCCTCGGCAGCGCGACCGCCTCCGGCGGTATCGCCTCGCAGACGATCACCGGCGCGCTCGCCGGCTCGATGACGATCAGCGCGTCGGCGACATCGCTCAGCTCCGGCTCGACCAGGTTCTTCGTCGTCGCGGGCACGGCCGACCACGTCGCCTTCGCCAGCGCGAACGTCCCCCTGATCTCGGGGAGCATGCGCATGCTGACGGTCCAGATCCGCGACGCGGCCGGCAACCTCGTCACCGGCGATAACACCACGAGCGTCACGTTCGCGAAGACGGCCGGAGTCGGCACCGTCACCGGGATCGATAGCGCCACCGCCTCGGGCGGCATTGCCTCGAACCAGGTGACGGGAGCCCTCGCCGGCTCGATCACGATCACGGCCACGGCGAGTTCGCTCGGCTCTGACGCGACGAAGTTCGCGATCGTCGCAGGCGTGGCCGATCACCTCACGTTCACCAGCTCGACGACCGACTTGGCTGCTGGCTCGGCCCGCACGCTCACCGCCGAGGTCCGCGATGCCGTCGGCAACCTCGAGACGGGCGACGACGCGACCGTAGTCACGTTCGCGAAGACGGGAGGTGCCGGCACGGCGAACGGCCTCGGCACGGCAGCGACCTCCGGCGGCATCGCTTACAAGAACGTCAACGGCGAACTCGCCGGCTCGATCACGATCAGCGCATCGGCGACTTCGCTCACGTCCAATACTACGACGTTCAGCGTCGTCGCCGGCGCCCCCGATCACCTCACGTTCACCAATTCGTCGGCGAGTCTGGCGTCGGGAACGTCTAAGACGCTTACGGTCGAGGTCCGCGATGCGGGCGGCAACCTCGTCACGAGCGACAACACGACTTCGGTCACGTTCGCGAAGACGAACGGCGCCGGCACCCTCAGCGGCCTCGGTACGGCGACCGCTTCGGGCGGAATCGCGTCCAAGGATGCGACCGGCATCCTGGCCGGCTCGATCACGATCTCGGCGTCGGCGACCTTGCTTACGGACGGGACGACGACCTTCACGATTGTTCCCGGCGCGGCCGATCACCTCACCTTCATCAATTCGACCGCCGACCTTACCGCGGGGAGCACCCGTACGCTGACCGCCGAGGTCCGCGATGCTGCAGGCAACGTCGAGACCGGCGACAACGCGACGAACGTCACGTTTGCAAAGGCGAGCGGCATCGGCATGGTGACCGGACTTGGCTCGGCAACGGCGTCCGGCGGAATCGCTTACAAGAACGTCACGGCCACTCTCGCCGGCGCGATCACGATCAGCGCGTCGGCGAGTTCGCTCGGCTCTGACGCGACGACGTTCACGATCGTCGCAGGCGTGGCCGATCACCTCACGTTCACCAGCGCTACGACAAATCTCGAGTCTCGGACGTCGCGGACGCTGACGGTCGAGATCCGCGACGCGGGCGGCAACCTCGTCACGAGCGACAACACGACTTCGGTCACGTTCGCTAAGACGAGCGGCGCCGGGACCGTCAGCGGCCTCGGCACGGCGTCGGCTTCGGGTGGCTTCGCTTCGAAGGACGTCGCCGGCGTCCTCGCCGGCTCGATCACGATCACAGCGTCGGCGGGAACGCTCACCGACGCAGCGACGAGCTTCACCGTCGTCCCGAGTGCGGCCGATCACCTCACGTTGACGAGCTCGACCGCCGATCTCACCGCCGGCACGACCCGCGCGCTGACCGCCGAGGTGCGCGACTCGGCCGGCAACCTGGAGACGGGCGACAACACGACGAGCGTCACGTTCACAAAGACGAGCGCGGCAGGCACCATCGGCGGGCTCGGTCTGGCGACTGCGTCTGGCGGCGTCGCGTCGCTGACCGTGACGGGCGCGCTCGCCGGCTCGGTCACGATCTCGGCGTCGGCAGGCTCGCTCACCTCCGACTCGACCACGTTTAGCGTCGTCCCCGGGGCTGCCGATCACCTCACCTTCACCAGCTCGACCGGCGACCTCGCCTCGGGGCACACGCGCACCCTGGCTGCCGAGGTGCGTGACGCAGCCGGCAACCTGGAGACGGGCGACAACTCGACCGTCGTGACGTTCGCGAAGACGAACGGCGCCGGCACCGTCGGCGGCCTCGGTTCGGCGAGGGTTTCGGGCGGCGTCGCCGCGAAGGAGGTGACGGGCGCGCTCGTCGGCTCGGTCACGATCACGACCACTGCCGGCTCGCTCAACTCCGACGCGACGACCCTCACGATCATCGCCGGCCCGGCCGATCACCTCACCTTCACGAGCGCGACCGCCGACCTGGCCTCGGGAAACACGCGCACGCTGACGGTCGAGATCCGCGACGCCGCCGGCAACCTCGAGAGCAGCGACAACACCACCTCGGTCAGCTTCGCGAAGACGAGCGGCACGGGCACAGTCAGCGGGCTCGGCAACGCGACCGCCACCGGCGGCGTCGCCAGCAAGACCGTCACCGGCGCGCTCGCCGGCCCGATCACGACCACCGCCGGCACCGGCTCGCTCAGCGCCGACACAACGACGTTCAGCGTCGTCGCCGGCGTCGCGGACCACCTCACCTTCACCGGCTCGACCGCCGACCTGGCCTCAGGGAACACGCGCACGCTGACCGTCGAGGTCCGCGACGCCGCCGGCAACCTCGAGAGCAGCGACAACACCACCTCGGTCAGCTTCACGAAGACGAGCGGCACGGGCACAGTCAGCGGGCTCGGCAACGCGACCGCCACCGGCGGCGTCGCCACCAGGACGGTCACCGGCGCGCTCGCCGGCCCGATCACGATCACCGCCGGCGCCAACTCGCTCAGCGCCGACACAACGACGTTCAGCGTCGTCGCCGGCGCCGCCGATCACCTCACCTTCACCGGCTCGACCGCCGACCTCGCCGCAGGCGCGGGCCGCACGCTGACCGTCGAGGTCCGCGACGCCGCCGGCAACCTCGAGACGGGCGACAACACCACCTCGGTCAGCTTCACGAAGACGAGCGGCGCCGGCAGCGTCGGCGGGCTCGGCAGCACGACCGCCACCGCCGGCGTCGCCACCAAGACGGTCACCGGCGCGCTCGCCGGCCCGGTCGCGATCACCGCCGGCGCCGGCCCGCTCGGCTCCGGCACGACGACCTTCACGATCGTCCCCGGCGCCGCCGATCACCTCACCTTCACCAGCTCGACCGCCAACCTCGCCGCAGGGAACACGCGCACGCTGACCGTCGAGGTCCGCGACGCCGCCGGCAACCTGGAGATGAGCGACAACACCACCTCGGTCAGCTTCACGAAGACGAGCGGCACGGGCACCGTCACCGGGCTCGCCACGGCAACGGCGTCCGCCGGCGTCGCCAGCAAGACCGTCACCGGCGCGCTCGCCGGCCCGATCACGATCACCGCCGGCGCCAACTCGCTCAGCGCCGACACAACGACGTTCAGCGTCGTCGCCGGCGCCGCCGACCACCTCACCTTCACCAGCTCGACCGCCGACCTCGCCGCAGGCGCGGGCCGCACGCTGACCGTCGAGATCCGCGACGCCGCCGGCAACCTCGAGACCGGCGACAACACCACCTCGGTCAGCTTCACCAAGACGAGCGGCGCCGGCACCGTCGGCGGCCTCGGCAGCACGCCCGCCACCGGCGGCGTCGCCACCAAGACCGTCACCGGCGCGCTCGCCGGCCCGATCACGATCACCGCCGGCGCCGGCTCGCTCAGCTCCGACACGACCACCTTCAACGTCGTCGCCGGCGCCGCCGACCACCTCACCTTCACCAGCTCGACCACCGACCTCGCCGCAGGAAGCACGCGCATCCTGACCGCCGAGGTGCGCGACGCGAGAGGCAACCTGATCACGAACGACAACTCGACTGCCGTCACCTTCGCCAAGACGAGCGGCGCCGGCACCGTCAGCGGCCTCGGCACCGCGACCGCCGCGGGCGGCGTCGCCACCCAGACCGTGACCGGCGCGCTCGCCGGCCCGATCACCATCGGCGCAACCGCGAACTCGCTCACGTCCGACTCGAGCACGTTCACCGTCACCACCAATTCGGTCGCGAGCGGGCCCGAATTGGTGGTGACG
>WNEY01000949.1_pt1 | contig 19470 bp, 21 predicted proteins | sample 5400531 | NCBI WGS metagenome assembly WNEY01 (sample SAMN13153338, study PRJNA577476) | soil metagenome | isolation source: 200 cm saprolite under Douglas fir tree site 1 | place: USA:California | collected 2015-04-18
CTTCTGCCAGATCTCGGGCTTTGCCTTCGACTTCTCCGTGAGCGAGCCCTCCGGGAACAGCATCGGAATGTGCTCGGAGTTGAGGGCCATCGTCTCGGCATTGACGGCGATCCCCTCGATGTTGCCCGCCTTGAACTTGGCCTGCGCATCGGCCCAGCTCGCGCCGTTGAGCTTCATGAGACGCTGGCGATCGGCGACGATGTCGCCCGAGCCCATCTTCATCGATCCCGAGCCGGTGGCGCAGCCAACGGCGGTCACTGCGATGAGGCTGATCATGACGATTCCGTGACGTATCATCCTGCCTCCTTTGTCGGCGGCGCTCGGCGCCGCCGGTTGAGGGTCACCGCACGCTTCGACTACTTGCCGATCTTGTTCCTCACGGCCGGAATGGATTTGAGATAGCGGGCGATGGCGATCCGGTCGGCCTTGGTGAGGTCGCGGTAGCCGGCGAGCGTGCCCTCGATCACCTCGCCCATGAGGCCGCCGGCCACGTCGCCGTCGGGCTTGTTCCCCGTCGCGAGGTACTCGGCGATCTCGTCCTCGGACCACGTCAGCCCGGTCTGGGGATCGGGCGTGATGTTCGGCACCTCGGAGTCCTCCGGGCCCTTGGCATTGCCCGCGAGGAAGCGCGAATTGTCCGTCGCCTGCGTCATCGTGCGCGGCGTGTGACATTCGCCGCAGTGGCCGACGGCGCGCACCAGATACTCGCCGCGGGCCGTGCCGGCGGTCGGAGCCGCTGCGGGCGGCGTCTCGCGCGGGGCGAACGCGGCCAGCCAGGCGGGCAGGAAGACCGACTCGAACAGCGGGACCGTGATGCGCTTGGGCTGGTTCGCCCGGTTGACGGGCGTCACCGTTCGGAGGAAGGCGACGAGCGCCTTGAGATCTTCGGCCGCCATGCCGTTGAAGACCGTGAACGGGTGAACCGGCACCAAGCGCTCGCCATTCGGCCGGCGCCCGAGGCGGATCGCGGTGACGATCTGCTCGTCGGTCCAGCCGCCAATTCCGGTCTGGCGGTCGGGCGTGATGTTCGTGGAGTACACGGTGCCGAACGGGCCGTCGTAGCGACGGCCCCCGGCGTTGGCCGCCTGCTTGGGCACGGTGTGGCAGCCGCAGCCTCCGGTCGCTCCGAAGATGTAGCGCCCACGGGCGACCTCAGCCGGGGATGGCTGCGGCTGGGCCGCGACTGGGCGAGGCGCGAATAAAAGAGTCATCGCAAGGACCAGGGCCAAGCGCATATCACCGCAACCGCGATAACCGCTCAGCGCGGCCGGCGGTTCCCCCGGGTGGCCTCGCTACGCGTCTCGCGTTCGGCCAGGCTCGCCTCCATGACGAGCGCATCCTCGCCGGTGTCGTAGTAGTACCCGCGGCGCCGGCCCACCACGCGGAACCCGAACGACTCGTAGAGGGCGAGCGCCTCGGCGTTGCTGGGCCGGACCTCGAGGACGACGAGCCGGAGGGCCCGCTGACGGGCGTCCTCGAGGACGCGTCCGAGCAGCGCGCGGGCGATCCCACGCCGGCGGAGATCGGGATGAACCGCGATGTTCGTGATGTGCAGCTCGTCGGCGACCTCCCACAGGCAGACGTAACCGACCACCCGGCCGTCGTCGCGGACGACGAAGCAGCGCGCCACCTGGTTCTGCTCCATCTCGTAGAGGAAGGCGCCCCGCGACCACGGCATCGAAAACGACGCGCGCTCGATGGACAGCACGTCGTCCAGGTCGAGGGGGCGCATCCGCTCAATTGAAGGCAGCAACACGGCGCTTGAGCTCGGCCTCGGAGGGCCGCAGATAGATGGGAAGGAGGTCGGCGGCGGAGACGGTCTCACCGGCGGCAAGCCGGGCCAGCCCGAGGACACCGACGGCGGAGGGCGACGAGACGCGGCGATGCGGCGGTGCCAGCCGCGCGTGCGGCGTGGCGACGAGGCCGGCGGCGCCGCCGACGAGAATCACGGGCTCGGCGATGCGAGCGACCAACGCCTCGGGCGCGACGGCGAGATAATCCCATTCGCGCCGCATACCGTCACCGTCCCACCGATACAGCGACGCGTACACTTCGCCCTTGCGGGCGTCGAGGACCGGGCACACCGGAAGATCCGCGAACGGTAGGGCCGCCGCCATCGCGTCGAGAGTCGGCACCGCGGCGATCGGAATGGCCAGGGCCAGGGCCAAGCCCTTCACCGCCGACAGCCCGATACGCAGGCCCGTGAACGAGCCGGGCCCGACGGCCACGGCGAGGCCCTCGAGATCGCGAGGTGCCCAGCCGGTATCCGTGAGCAGGCGGTCGATGGCGGGCATCAAGCGCTCGGAGTGCGTGGCACGAACGTCGAGCAGATACTCGCCGCGGAGGCGCTCGCCGTCGAACAGAGCAACGCCGCCAGCGAGCGAGGATGTCTCGACGGCCAGGACGCGCACGGGCCAGAGTCTAGCACGCGACGAAAGCACCGGCCGGCATGCGATAATGACCGAACCAGAAGGAGGAAATGGATGACCGCCCTGGCTCCCAAGAAAGATCCCATTGCCGTCGAGGCCGAGGTCCGCGAAAAAATTCATCTCGAGATCCTCAAACGCACGGGCGCCTACCATTCCAACGATCACGTCCTGCTCCCGTCGGGACAGCACACCACCGAGTACATCGAGAAGACGCTCGTCACCACCGAGCCCTCGTTCACCGAGGGGCTGGGCGCCGTGATTGCGAAGCACTTCGCCCCGTGGCCGGTTGACGTGGTCCTGTCCACGGGCCCGGGCGCACTCATCCTCTCGCACTGCGTGGCGCGCGCGCATCCGTCCCGGCCGATCGTGGTGTACGGGACCAAGGGGCTGGCCGGCGGACATCGGAGAGTCTCGTTGCCCGTCGAGTTCCAGCGGTTGATTCGTCCCGAAACGCACGTGCTGCTGATCGAGGACCTGGTGTCCACCGGTTCGACGCTGAACCTTCTGACCAACCTCGTGGAGCAGACCGGGGCCGAGATCATCGGGATCGGCTGCCTCTGGCGGCGCACGTCGGTGGATCTGAATGGCAAGCCGGTTTTCAGCCTGGTCAGCCGCGACTTCCCGACGTACAGCCCGCCAGACTGTCCCTTGTGCAAAAAAGGCGTACCTCTGAATGAGGAGTTTGTACGCCGTCGCGCCCATCGACGTCCGTCCACGATTCGAGGACCTAAGACACCGTAACTCCAGCCATTCCCGCTCGCTGTCCATCTCGGGTCGGCCCCGACCGGCCACCGTGGCACTGAAGTTGCTCCGTTCAGATGGCACCTGCGCCGCCCAGAGCGGCGTCAGCGAGGTGCCCAATGGGCTGGACGAGAGTGGTGGTGCTCAGCCTTGCCTGCACGGTCGCGCACTTCGGTGCCGCCGCTGCCGGCCCGGTCACGGTTCGCTACGCAGAAGGCGTGATGCGAGCCTTTCCGACCTTGCGGTCGACGGACAACGAGAAGCTCGCGCAGGGCGATCTCACACAGGTCGTGCGAGGCGACCGGGTCGAGTCCCGTCTCGTGTTCCGGTTCAAGGACGGCTCGCTCTACGACGAGACCGTGGCCTTCTCCCAACAGGACACCTTCGTCCTGCTCTCGTACCACATCGTGCAACGGGGTCCTTCGTTCCCGGAGACGCTGGACGCCTCCATGGACCGGACCACCGGCCGCTACGCCGTGCACTATCGCGCCGACGACGACTCGCCTGAGGAAATCCTTCAAGGCAAGTTCGACATTCCCGACGACGCCTACAACGGGATGCTGTCCCTGGTCGTGAAGAACCTGGCTCCCCGCACGGCCGAGAGTCCGCGCAGGACGGACACCGTGTCGATGGTGGCCTTCACGCCAAAACCGCGGGTGGTGAAGCTTCAGCTCCTGCCCGTGGCCGAGGATCGGGTCGTGGTGAGCGACTCGCCGATGCAGGCGGTGCGCTGGCACATCCGCCCCCAGCTCGGTCTCTTCGCCTCTCTCTTGGTCGCCGACATTCCGGATGTGCGGCTGTGGATCCTGCCCGGCGAGGCACCCGCGTTTCTCCGGGCCGAGGGCCCGCTCTACTTCATGGGCCCCATCTGGCGTATCGACCCGTATTGAAAAAACAATGGCCGGGTAGCGGGTTCCGCTCCCGGCCGTGAAGGGTCCTGCCAATCGCAGCTAGGCTGCTTCCCAGAGTCCCTCGGCGACACCCGCGTTCTTGTACGCCGTCCTGATGCGATCCAGGTTCTCGGTGAAGAGCAGGCCGATCTTGGCGAACGGCTCGAACACCGGACCCTGGCCGTCGATGACCGGGAAGGCCACCTTGGGCAGCTTGTCCCAGCCGGCCGAGAGCGTGCTCGTCACCGCGTTCAGTCGCGCGTAGAACTCCTCCCGCTCCTTCACCGCCCGCTTCACGATGGGCGCGATCAGACAGTCGACGGTCTGGCGCGCGCGGGCGGCGGCGCCTTCGGCGGCTTCGGCCAGCGGGACCACCGTCACGCCCAGCTCACGTAGGAAACGCTCAAGGAGCCGGCCCACGCTGTCCTGGAGCAGCACGTCGGGCACCCCCACCGACGTGAACATGCGATGGCCGATCTGCCGCGTCTCCGAATAGAGCTGATCGCGCAGCCACTGCACGTATTCGCGGTTCTCGTCGTCCTTCCACCACTGGCGGATCATCTTCTTACCCCAGTAGCGGATCGTCGCGTAGTAGATGTCGCGCTTGGCCAGCTTCCGGGCGATGCCGCTCCACGAGTAGAACTTGCCCATGGCCGAGATGGCCGCCATCTGCAGCTCGTAGGGGCTCATGCGCCGGGGCTGGTGAACGGCGTGGTGGCCGTCGTAGAAGCTCCAGTTCCGGCTGATGACGTACTTGTCGCCGCGATCGTAGAGCTGGTCCCAATCGGGTGAGCCCGGAATTGGCGTGAGGATCATGAACTGGATCGAGTCGATGTCGTGCTTGAGCGCGAACTCGGCGGTGGCGTCGATCGTCTCGACGTCGTCCTCGTCGGAGCCGACCACGAACATGCCGTGGATGCGGATCTTGTGGGCGTGGAACCGCTCGATCGAGCGCTCGATCTTGGCCAGGTCCTGCTTCTTCTGGAAGAGCTTCAGCGTGCGCGGGTTGATGGACTCGAAGCCCACGTACACGTTGAAGCAGTTGGAGTCGCGCATCATCTGGAGCAGCTCGGGATCGTCCACCGTCTCGGTGCGGACCTGGGCGCCCCACTCGGGTGTGAGGTCCCGCTCGATCATCCCCCGCAGCAGCTCCTTCACCCGCTTCTTGTTGGCGGTGAAGATGTCGTCGGCGAAGAAGGTGTACATGTTGCCCTTGTGCAGCTGCAGCTCCTCCAGCACGCGGCCGATCGAGTGCGTTCGGAACGCGTGACCGTACATGCCGGGCACCGAGCAGAACGTGCAGGAGAACGGGCACCCACGCGACGTCGCCACCGAGATGACCCCGCCCGGCTTCCACCCGGTGATGAGGGAGTAGTCGGGAATCGGATTGACGTCGAGGTTGGGGATCTTGGCCCGCTCCGGGTTGTTCACGACGTGGCCGTCCCGCCGGTAGCTCAGGTTCTGGATCTTCTCGAAGCCGTCACCCCGCTGGATGGCGTCGACCAGCTCCTGGAAGGCGAACTCGCCCTCGCCGCGGATGACGAAGTCGGCGTGGTCGAGCCCCTCGTCGGGCAGGAAGCTCGTGTGGGTGCCGCCCATGACGACGATCCCGCCGGCGGCCCGCACCTTGTCGGCGAGCCGGTACGACTGCGGCGCGGTGGACGTGATCGCCGAGATGCCGACCAGATCGGCCGAGAGCACTTCGTTCATATCGGGGGCCTGGATGTCCTCGATATAGACGCGGACGTCGTAGCCTTGGTTGCGCATCAGGGTTCCGAGGAGAACCGAGCCGAGCCGAGGAATACAGACACGGCTGTAGATATGCAGGTGCGTCGATTTCGGCTCGACGAAGACAAGCTTCTTCAGCGCGCGCTTCATCAGTGAAGTCTCCTCAGTAGACCGTGGTTGGCGCAGAAGTTGGCCAAACGCTATCACCGCGTTCCGATCGTTGTCAAACAACCCTCACCCCGCGGGAGGCATCGCCGGGCGAGCAAGCCGAGCGAGGCGGCCGGCCACCAGATCTGGGGTTCCGCTGACCCACGGAACCCCGTATCTTGGATTTTGGCCTTGACACACTCGGGGGCCCGCCTCTAGCATGCCGCCTGATGGACGTCCCACAGGGAGGGAGGTGAGCCAGTGGCGAAGAAGAAGGCCGCCAAGAAAAAGAAGAAGTAAGCGCCGCTGAGGCGCCCGGCCCTGTCGGCCTCCATTCCGGCAGGGCCGTGCCGTCCCTATGACTCCTCAGGCTATTTCGTCTTGGCCAGAATGCGGGGCTTGGGGATCGCCGCAACGACCGGCTTGGCTTTTTGATCGAGCAGCCCCTGCAACTGATTGACGGTCTCCGAGAACTGCGAGACGTCCTGGAAGGCCTTGTAGACCGACGCGAAGCGCACGTAGGCCACCTGGTCCAGCCGCTTGAGATGGTCCATCACCAGCTCACCGACCTCGCGGCTGCTGATCTCCTTCTCGGCGCGCTCGTGCAGCCGCGCCTCGATGTCGGCCACCACTTCCTCGATACGCGGCAGGCTGACCGGCCGCTTGGCGCACGCCTTGAGGATGGCCGTCCGCAGCTTCTGGCGGTCGAATTCCTCACGGCGGCCGTCCTGCTTGACCACGTGCAGCATCACGTTCTCGATGTGCTCGTAGGTCGTGTACCGGCGCCGGCACTTGAGACACTCACGGCGCCGCCGGATGAACTCGCCGTCCCGCCCGACCCGCGAGTCGACCACGCGGTCCTCCGTATGGCCGCAGAACGGACACTTCATCGGATCCCTCCCGTCACTTCCGGCGCTCGGGATAGAGCGGAAAGCGGTTCGTGAGCTCCTGGACCTCGCCCTGCACGCGCGCCTCGATCGCGGTCGAGCCCAGGTTGCCGAGGACCTGGTCGATGAGGGCGGCGATCTGGGCCATCTCGGGCTCCCGCATCCCGCGCGTGGTGACGGCGGGCGTCCCGATGCGAACGCCGCTCGTCACCATCGGGCTCTTCGTCTCGAACGGCACCGTGTTCTTGTTCACGGTGATGAAGGCGCGGTCGAGCGCCTCCTGGGCGTCCTTGCCGGTGATGTTGCGCGGCGAGAGATCGATCAGCATCAGGTGGGTGTCGGTGCCGCCGCTCACGAGGCGGTGGCCGCGCGCCATGAGCGCCTCGGCCAGCGCGCGCGCGTTCTGCACCACCTGCGCCTGGTAGGCCTTCCACTCGCCCGTCAGCGCTTCCTTGAACGCGACCGCCTTGGCCGCAATCACGTGCATGAGCGGCCCACCTTGCACGCCCGGCATGACCGTCTTGTCGAGGGCCGCGGCGTGGGCGGGCCCGCACAGGACCATGCCGCCGCGCGGCCCGCGCAGCGTCTTGTGGGTCGTCGTCGTGACGAAGTCGGCGAGCCCCACGGGAGAGGGGTGGAGCCCGGCGGCGACCAATCCGGCGGGATGGGCGATGTCGGCCATGAGCAGCGCGCCGACCTCGCGCGCGATGTCGGCGAACGGTCGGAAGTCGATCGCGCGCGGGAACGCCGAGCCGCCGGCGATGATCAGCTTGGGCCGGTGCTCCTTGGCGAGATCGCGCACCTGATCGAGATCGATGCGCTCGGTGTCCCGGCGCACGCCGTAGGGCACGATGGTGTAGAACTTCCCCGAGTAGTTCACGGGGCTTCCCGCCGTGAGGTGACCCCCGTGCGAGAGGTTGGGGCCGAGCACGGTGTCGCCGGGCTTGAGCGCCGTGAAATACACGGCCATGTTCGCCTGCGCGCCCGAGTGGGGCTGGACGTTGGCGTGCTGAGCACCGAACAGCTCCTTGGCGCGCGCAATCGCGAGATCCTCGACGACGTCGACGACCTCGCAGCCGCCGTAGTAGCGGCGCCCGGGATACCCCTCGGCATACTTGTTGGTGAGGACCGAGCCGAGCGCTTCCAGCACGGCGTCGGAGACGAAGTTCTCGGAGGCGATCAGCTCCAGGTTGCGGTGCTGGCGCTGCGCTTCCTCGCGCAGGGCCCTGGCGACGTCGGGATCGACGTCAGCGAGCCGGAGCATGACCGTGCTCGAGAGCCATCAGCTTGTCCACGCGGCCAGTGTGGCGCCCGAGGGCGAGCACATTCGCGTCGTTGTGCTCCCGGCTCATCCGGGCCATGTGCGGATCGAGACACAGCGCAGCGCGAATGCCGCCGACCTTGTTCGCTGCCATCATCATGCCGATGCCGGTCCCGCAGACGAGGACGCCCCGCGCAGCGGAACCGGACGTGACGGCGTCCCCGACCTGGCGGGCGAAGTCGGGATAATCGACCGACTCGAGGGTGTGCGTGCCCACGTCGAGGACCCGATGGCCCTGACCGCTGAGCCACGCCTTCAGGTCTTCCTTCATGGAATACCCGGCGTGGTCCGCGCCGAGGGCGATGACCGTCATACGCCGCTCACCATACCGGTAGGGGGGACAACGTGTCAAGCCACCAAGATAGTGGGGAGGGGGCCTCTCCGAGGCGCTCTTCTACCCGGCGGCGTCTTGATCCGCCAGCACGGTGCAGCGGGCGTGACGGCGCAAGATCGAGGCAGGGACGTCCGGCCCGATCGGACCGTCCACCAGCCGCCGGAGCGCCCGGCGCTTCCCTCGACCGCTCACGATGACGACCACCTCGCGAGCCCGCGCGATCGTCGCCAGGCCGAGCGTCACCGCCTCCTCCGCGGGCAGACCGGGACTGGCCGCCACGTTCGCCCCGTCGGAAGCCATGTAGGTGACACTCTCCGCGAGCAGCCGTACGGGGCGCGTGATCGAATCGAACGCGGCGCCCGGCTCGTTCGACGCCAGGTGAGCGTTGGGGCCGAGTCCGAGCATCACGAGGTCGAGACCACCCAGGCGGGCGATCGTCTCCTCGTACTCGCGGCACATCGCTTCGAGATCCGGCGCGTCCACGCGGAACGGATGACAGTGCTCGGGCTTCACGAGAGCCCACGACAGAAACTCGCGGCGGATCTGACTCCAGAAGTAGCCGTCCGCCGGCGCCGGCGGGCACAGCTCGTCCACGCACACGACGCGCATCCGTGAGAACTCGACGGGCGTCCGCTCCTGCCGATCCCGCAGCCGCTCGTACATCCGCCGGGGCGTCCGGCCGGCGGGGACCGCCATGACGAGATCGGGCTTGGCGGTGAGCCGGTCGCGAATCAGCGTCGCCGCGGTCTCGGCCAGCGCCTCGGTGTCGGGCTGGACGATGAGCTGCACCGGGTCAGACCGCGACGGTCGCCGGAGGGAACTCGAAGCTCTCGAGCTTCGCGCCTTCGACGCCCATTGTGATCAGGCGCGGCAGGTCGAGGCGTGCTTCCGCCGCGCGGATCTCCTCGGGAGAGACACGCGTGGCCGGGTGGCGCGGCACGAACAGCGTGCAGCAGTCGGCGTCGGGCTCGATGGAGATCTCGAAGGTCCGCAGCCGCTGGGCCTCGGCCGTGATCTCGAGCTTGTCCATGCCGATCAGCGGCCGCAGGACCGGAAGCTCGGCCACCTCGTCGATGCGCGCGATGTTGTGAAGCGTCTGCGACGCCACCTGTCCCACGCTCTCGCCGGTCGTGAGCGCCAGCGCGCCGGTCTGAAGCGCCAGCGCCTGGGCGATGCGGACCATCATCCGGCGATAGACGACGACGCGCAGCGGTGGGGGCACGGTCAGGACGACCTCACGCTGGATCTCGCCGAGCGGAACGAGCAGGAGCTGCGAGCGGTACTGCCACTCGGTCAGCCGCTCGACGAGCGCGCGGGCCTTGGCCTGCGACGTCGCCGGCAGGTACGGCACGCTGTGGAAGTGCACGAACAGCACCCGGCAGCCGCGCTTCATCATGCGCCAGGCCGCGACCGGTGAATCGATGCCGCCCGACAGCAGCGCCGCCACCGTGCCGCTGGCGCCGACCGGCAGCCCACCCGGCCCTGGCGCGGGATCGACGTACACGAAGGTCTCGGCCGGCAGCACCTCGACGTGGATGTCGAGCTCGGCGTGGTGCAGATCGACACGGGTGAGCTCGCGGCCGACGCGCTCGAGCACGAAGGCGCCCAGCTCGCGGTTCAGCTCGACGGACGTCATCGGGTAGGTCTTGAAGGCGCGCCGGGCCGAGATGCGGAAGCTGGCAAAGCGACGCCCCTCGATGATCTGAGTGACCGCCGCCTTCATCGCGTCGATGGTCGACCCCACCCGCCAGGCCAGCGCCACGCTGGCGATGCCACAGACCCGCGCGGCCCGATCGCGCACGTGCTCCGGACGCTCGTTGCCGTCCAGCTCGAGGAGGATGCGGCCCGTGAGCTGGCGCAGCCGCACGGGTCCGAGGTCGCTGACCGCGCGCTCGAGGTTGCGCCCGAGCTGGCGGAGGAAAAGCGGACGGTTCCCACGCTTGAGGCTGATCTCGTGGTAATGGACGATGACGGCGGGGCGGAGGCGGGCCATCGTGGCTCAGTACACGGCGGCCGGAAACGTCGTCACGCCGGCGGCCCGTCCCGGCACCCGATACATCTTCACCCCGGTGGGCCCGTGGCCGAACGGCTCGCCGAGGACGCCGTCGTGGATCGCCCAGCTCCGGCCGCGCACCGTCCCATCGAATCCGCGCCGGCGGAACGGTGTGGAGTCGTCGAGACGGCCGCACAGCGCGCCCCCAGGCTCGAAGCCGGCGTGGATCTCGTCCATGCGCTCGCGGCCGATGAAGTAGTCGCAGCCGTGGCGCTCGTAGAGCAGCGCGGAATGATAGAAGAGCGGCTCCACGAGATAGAAGTCGCGGCCGAGCAGGCGGCAGAAGTCGTCCATGCACTGGAGCACGTTAGCGAGCATGCGGAGCCCCTGGCGGACCTGGCCCGGGGCCAGGCCGGCGCCGAGCGCGCGCGCCTCCTCGGCCAGGTTGCGCGAGGCCGTCCCGAGCAGTGTGTCGTGACCGTCGGGATCCCGGTCGATGCCGAACCGCGGCGCCATGGGGTCGATCACCTGCACCAGCGACAGCTCGGGCGCGGCGAAGGCCGACATCCCGATGTCGAGGAGCAGCACCGGATCGCGGTCCTGTTCGCGCTGGCGCAGCTCGATGCGCGCCCACGTCTTGTCCTCGGAAGCGGTGATCCTCACCAGACGATCTCCGGCCGGGCCGTGCAGCGTCCCGGGATCGACGCCGAACCGCTCGAGCAGGTCGCCGGGGATCAGACGCAGGTAGAGCTGGTCCCGCACGCCGGCCGGCAGGGCGTTGAGCGTACCGATGCTGACCATCAGGCGTCCTCACCGGCGAGGGCACGGGCGCGCGTCAGCTCGTCCGGGGTGTTCACGTTCATGAACAGCAGGTCGGGATCGCCGTGGGCCGCGATCTCGGCGACGGAAATCTCGACGACGCGCACGCTGTCGAAGAACCCGACGATCTTGAGCCGCCCCGCGCGCAGGCGCTCTTCCATCGGCGCCAGGCATGCCTTGCCGTACACGGCGTGCATCGTCTCGAGCTGCTCGCCGACGCGCGGGATGACGACGTCGCCCTCGGCGGCCCGGTTCACCACCAGGCGGACGACGTCGGGATGGACGAACGGCATGTCACAGGCCACCGTGAAGGCGGCGTCACCGGAAGCCGCCTTCAGGCCCGTGAAGATGCCGCCGAGCGAGCCTCCGTCGGGATAGGCGTCGGGCACCATCGGCAGCCGGAGGAACGCGTAGAGCTCCGGCGTGTTCGTCACCACGAGCACCTCGTCCACGGCGCCCTCGAGGGCGCCGAGGACACGCTCGATGATGCGGCGCCCGCCGAGGCGCATGAGCGCCTTGGGCTCTCCCCCCATCCGCGTGCTCTTCCCGCCGGCCTGGATGACGCCCGTGACGCGCATGGCCCTCACACCGTCACCGCACCGGCGCGGATCACGCGCGGCGGCTCGACCGTGACGTCGAGCACGGTCGACGGCGGCCCTCCGGCGGTCGAGCCACCGTCGAGGACGAGGGCGATCGTGCCGTCGAAGTACGCGAGCACGTCGGCCGCCGTCGTCGGCGGCGCTTCGTCACTGACGTTCGCGCTGGGCGCAGTGACGGGGCCGCCGAGGGCGGTCACGAGGCCGGTCGCGACGGGATGCGACGAGAGCCGGACGCCGAGCGTCGCCGTCCCGGACGTCAGCTCACGTGGCACGGTCGCCGCCGCTGGGATCACGAGCGTCAGCGCGCCCGGCCAGTGCCGGGCCATCAAGTGCCGCGCGGCGACGGAAAGGCTTGCGGCCAGACGCTCGGCCATCAGGGCGGAGTCGACGAGGACCAGCAGCGGCCGTGACTCCGGCCGCGCCTTGACTTCGAAGACGCGACGGACGGCCGCGGCGTCGAGTGCGGCGGCGCCCAGGCCGTAGAACGTCTCGGTCGGGAACGCCACGAGGTCGCCGCCGCGCAATGCATCAGCGGCGCGAGCGAGAACGGCCGGATCGGGACGGCGGGGATCGACCTTCAGGACTTCAGTGAGCAGCGGGCTCTCACCTCCGAGCGACTACGTCGCTTGTCTGGTCTTCATCTCGTCGGCTACGCGGCGCGCCCGCTCTTCGACCTCGTCCGCCAGACGCTGGCGATAGGCCGCCAGACGCTGGGCCAGGGCGGCGTCGCTGCCCGCCAGGATCTGCGCGGCGAGAATGGCGGCGTTGGCGGCGCCCCACTTGCCGATGGCCACCGTGGCCACGGGCACGCCCTTGGGCATCTGGACGATCGAAAGCAGCGCGTCGAGTCCGCCGAGCGGTGTCGCGGCGATGGGCACGCCGATCACCGGCAGCGGTGACGACGCCGCCACCACACCCGGCAGTGCGGCAGCGCCGCCGGCGGCGGCGATGAGGACGCCGATGCCGCGCGCGTGGGCGGTCGACGCGTAGTCGTGTGTGCGCTGCGGCGTGCGGTGGGCCGAGGCGACGACGACCTCGCTGCCGATCTGCAGCGCGTCGAGGATCTTCACCGCTTCCAGCATGACCTCGAGATCGGAGTCACTCCCGAGCACGATGCCGACGCGCACTGGCTTGTCCATCCCGCTAGGCTCCCTCCCGTCGATCGATCGCCTTCGCGGCGATATCGCGGCGGTAGTGCATGCCGTCGAACCGGATTCGCGCCACCGCGTCGTAGGCGCGGCTCGTGGCGTCGCGCACGTCACGACCGGTCGCGGTGACGCCGAGCACGCGGCCCCCGGCGGTCACGAGACGTCCGTCACGCTCGGCCGTTCCGGCGTGGAACACTTGGACATCGCCGGGTGCACCGGTCTCGACGCCGTCGATCGCGAGGCCCGTCGGATACCGGCCGGGATATCCGCCCGAGACGAGGTTCACACAGACCGCCGGTCGCGGCCTCCAGGCGACGTGATCGGGCAGCGAACCGCCCTTCGCGGCGGCGAGCAGCAGCGGGACGATGTCCTCGGCCAGCCGCGTCATGATCACCTGGCACTCGGGATCGCCCCAGCGGCAGTTGTACTCCAGGACTTTGGGGCCCTCCTTGGTCAACATGAGGCCGACGAACAGCACGCCTCGATACGGTGAGCCCTGGGAGGCCAGCGCAGCCACCGTCGGCCGCACGATGGTCTCCATCACGCGGCCCTCGAGCTCAGCGTCGAATCCCGGTACGGGCGAATACGCGCCCATGCCGCCCGTGTTCGGGCCTCGGTCTCCGTCGAATATCGTCTTGTGATCCTGGGCCGCGCCGAGCGCGAGCGCGTCGACGCCGTTGGCGAGCGCGAAGAACGAGACTTCCTCGCCGCGGAGAAACTCCTCGACGACCACGATAGCGCCGGCCGCGCCGAACACGCGCTCCTCCATGCAGGCGCGGGTCGCCTCGGCCGCGGCCTCCAGCGTCATGCACACGAAAGCGCCCTTGCCGGCCGCCAGACCATCGGCCTTAACGACGAGCGGAGCTCCGATCTTGATTTCGTAACGAAGCGCCTCGTCGACGACGTCGAAGGTCCGGGACTGCGCGGTCGGGATCTTGTGGCGCACCATCAGGTCCTTCGAGAACGCCTTGGACCCCTCGAGCTGGGCGGCCTTGGCGTCCGGGCCGAGCGCGAGCAGGCCACGCTCGGCGAAGCGATCGCAGAGCCCGGCCACGAGCGGCGCTTCGGGCCCGACGACGGTGAAGTCGATCCCCTCGCGCTCGGCCAGCGTCACGAGGTCATCGTGCGCGTCGACGGGGATCGGGACGCAGCGGGCGTGGCGCGCGATCCCGGGATTCCCGGGAGCGGCGACGAGCGTGTCGACGAGCGGGCTCTGCGCGATCTTCCAGGCGAGCGCGTGCTCGCGGCCACCGCCACCGACGAGGAGCACCTTCATTCCGACCGGCCCCCCTCGGGTGGCTCGACGACTTCCAGGTGAGCCCGCGCGATACGCGCCCACGGACTGCCGGCGTCGAGCTCGAGATAGCGCTGCCAGTGCCCGATGGCGTCGACGTTCCGGCCCGAGCGCGCCAGCGCCGCGGCCAGGTTGAAGTGGGCGTCGGCGTAATCGGGCTTGATCGTCAGCGCGCTCTGATAGTGCGCGATCGCCTCCTCCACCGCTCCCGCGTCCTCGTCCAGCGAGCCGAGGTTGTAGGCGGCTTCGGCGCACTCGGGATCCTGAGCGAGCGCGGAGGCGTAGGCCTTGCGCGCCTCCTCATACTGGCCCATGCGGTGCAGCAGCAGCCCGAGATTGTTCCAGGCGGCGGCGTACGTGGGGTCGATCGCGATCACGCGCCGGTACGCCCCGATGGCGTCCTCCCACTGGACGGGATCGGCGTCCCATTCGCTGGCCCGCTCGAACCAGACCTCCGCCTGATCGGCCGGCGGCTGGAGTGGGCGCACGAGCCCGGTGGCCAGCGTCGCCTGCGCCGCCTTGGTGAGATCGATCGTGTCGAGGCCGAGCACCGTCTGGCCCGAACGTGGATCGAAGCGAACGCGGTCCGATTGGGCGAGCAACCGTCCGCCATCGACGATCAGCCGCACCTCGGTCAGCGGGTTCTGGATTCCCGGGTCCTGCTTGCGGATGGCCGTCAACGCGTCCCGGATCTGCCGCACCGACGCGCCGGCGTCGAGCAACGCGCTCGCGGCCCGGAGCGCGAGGAGATCCCGGAACGTGTACCCGGCGTCACGGCGAAGCAGATCGAGACGGCGGAGCTGGGCGACGCGCTTGGGCGTCAGCGAGAGGATGCGCGTCAGCTCGCGCAGGCCGTAGATGCGCTCGGGGCTCGGCCGGTCCATCAATGCCTGAAGTGGCGAAGACCTGTGAAGACCATGGCGATGTCGTGCTCATCGGCGGCGGCGATCACTTCCTGATCGCGCAGGGAGCCGCCGGGCTGGATCACCGCCGTCACGCCGGCCGTGGCCACCACGTCGAGGCCGTCGCGGAACGGGAAGAAGGCGTCGGAGGCGCAGACCGTGCCTTCGGTCTTCAGCCCGTTCTCACGCGCGCGCATCACGGCCAGGCGCGCGGAGTCGAGCCGGTTCATCTGGCCCGCGCCGACGCCGACGATCTGGTCGCGAGTGGCGAGCACGATGGCGTTCGACTTCACGTGCTTGCCGACCCGCCACGCCAGGCGCAGGGCGGCCAGCTCGTCGGCCGTGGGCGTCCGCTTCGTCACCGTGGTGAGCTGGGCCGGGTCGAGATCGACCGCGTCCATGGACTGGACCAGCATCCCACCGGCCACGGTCCGATACTCGGTCGCCGTGGCCGGCGACCGTCGATCGCAGGGCACCTCGAGCACGCGGCACTTCTTCTTCGTGCGCTCGAGCTCCGCGAGCGCGTCGGGAGCGAAGGCGGGCGCGAAGAGGATCTCCACGAAGACGCCGGAGAGCGCCGCGACCACCGCCAGGTCGACCGTGCGATTGACGCCGACGATGCCGCCGTAGATCGACACCGGGTCCGACACCCTGGCTTTCTCCATGGCGGCGCCGACGTGACCGGCGACGGCCACACCACACGGATTCGTATGCTTGACGACCACGGCGGCCGGCTCGTCGAACTCGAGCAGCAGGCCGAGCGCGGCGGAGAAGTCGAGGAGGTTGTTGTAACCGAGCTCGGGCCCATGGAGCTGGCGCATCGCGGCGAGACCCCAGGGCGCGCCGTCGAGGAAGCGATAAAACGCCGCGCTCTGGTGCGGATTCTCGCCGTAGCGCAGCGAGAGTGCGCGCTCGGCCTCGATGCGCAGCCGCTCCGGAAATTCGATAGGGCCGTTGGTCTCGGGAGCGATCGAGCCCCCGGCTCGAATCTGGGGGGACCCCTTCGGCTTCCCCCCAGACCCCCCTCTTCGCGTGTCGATCAAAAAATCCGTGATTGCCGCGTCGTATTGCGCCGTCCGCCGGAACGCCTCCACGGCCAGCCGATAGCGCGTCTCCGCGCTCAGCGCTCCCGTCTTCACGACCTCGTCGAGCACCGCGCCGTACTGGGCGGGATCGGTGACGACGCCGACGCTGCCGTGATTCTTCGCCGCCGCGCGGATCATCGCGGGCCCCCCCACGTCGATCTGCTCGATCGCTTCGGCCAGCGTCACGCCGGGGCGGGCGACCGTTGCTTCGAAGGGATAGAGCGCCACGACGACGAGGTCGATGGGTGGGATGTCGTGCTTGTCGAGCGCCGCCACGTGATCCGGAAGCTCCCGCCGGGCCAGGATGCCGCCGTGAATCTTGGGATGGAGCGTCTTCACCCTTCCGTCGAGCATTTCCGGGAAGCCGGTGATGTCAGCCACCTCGCGCACCGGGATCCCCGACTCTCGCAGCAGCTTGGCCGTGCCGCCGGTGGAGACGATCTCGACGCCGAGCCCGTGCAGGCCGCGCGCGAGATCGACCACGCCCGTCTTGTCGTGGGCGCTGATCAGCGCCCGCCGTACCGTCATCGAACACTCACCTTCCTGCCGGCGAGGTCCAGCCGTCCCTCGGCGAAGAGCCGCACCGCCTCCGGATAGATTCGGTGCTCCTCGATCAGAATGCGGGCGGCCAGCGATTCTTCCGTGTCGGCGGCCTGCACCGGTACCGCAGCTTGAAGGATGAGAGGCCCCGTGTCTACCCCCTCGTCGACGAAGTGAACGCTCGCGCCGGCCATCTTGACGCCGTAGTCCAGAGCCTGACGCTGAGCGTGCAGTCCGGCGAACGCCGGGAGCAGCGAGGGATGGACGTTCATCAAGCGGCCCGGCCAGGCACGGACGAACGCCGGGCTCAGGATGCGCATGAAGCCGGCCAGGCACACGAGCCCGACGTCATGACGCACGAGGGTCGCGGTGAGCGCCGCGTCGTAGGCGGTCCGGTCGCCGTGGTCCTTCGGATTCAGAAAAAGCGCGGACACTCCGGCCGCCGTCGCGCGTTCGAGCGCGCGCGCGTCCTCGCGATCGGAGACGACGACGACGACGCGCGCCGGATAGTCGGGCCGCGTGCCGGCATCGAGCAGCGCCTGCAGATTCGAGCCCCGCCCGGACGCCAGGACGCCGACGCGGAGGATCCGGCTCACGCGACCTCGCGCTCGCCCGGGGCGGCCCCGCGCGCGCAGATCGGACAGCGCGGCGGCTGGCGCATCATGGACGAGTCGCGCGGGAAGAACTGCGCGAGCGACCAGTCCAGCGCCACCTGGATCTGCTTGCGAAAGCCGACGAGCTTGTAGAGATGGAGCGCGTTCCAGAACAGCCACGCCAGATAGCCGGAGAACTTCAGGCCCATCACCTCCACCACCGCGTCGCGCTCGCCGAGGGAGACGAGCATGCCGCGCGGCGCGAAGTCGATGGCCGAGAGCGGCCGCCCCTCGAGGTCGGCGACGATGTTCTCGGCGGCAAGTCGGCCGTGAGCCAGCGCCGCCGGAATGATGGGAATGGAGGCCTCCGGGTTGTCTTCGATGACGACGGCGTCCCCCGCACCGTACACCTCGGGATGTCCGGGGAGCTGGAGCGTGTGGCTCACGATGATCCGGCCGAGCCGATCGCGCATCGCCGGGAGCGCGGCCAGCGTGGGATGGCCCTTCACGCCGGCCGCCCAGATCGTGAGGCCCACCGGGATCTGGGCTCCGCCACTGACTTCGACGGCGCCGGGCAGGACCCTGGTCACCCGCGTACGCGTCCTGACCTCGATGCCCTCGCGGTTCAGGCGCCGCTGCGCGCGCTCGGCCAGCGTGGGATGGACCCCGCGCAGGATCTCGTCGCCGGCCTCGATGACCATCAACCGGTAGTCGCCTGGCTCGATCCCGCGATAGCGCGACACCACATAGGAGTGGAAGAAATCCTCCAGCTCGGCGACCAGCTCGATGCCGGTATAGCCGCCGCCGACCACGCAGACGGTCAGCATCCGGCGGCGGCGCTCTCGATCGGGCTCATGGTCCGCGTGCTCGGCCAGGTCGATGAGGTGATCGCGCAGGAGCACGGCGTCGTCGAGCCGCTTGTAGTTCAGCGCGTGCTCCTCGACGCCGGGAATGGAGAACGTCGGCGTGACTCCGCCGAGGGCGATCACGAGCCGGTCGTAGGCGAGGGCGCCGTCGGCCAGGATCACGCGTCGGCCGGCCAGATCGACGTTCTGCACGGTGTCGCGCCTGAAGCGGAAGCGCCGCGCGCCCCGGATATCGCGGATCGGCTGGACGATGTGGCGAGGCTCCACCAGCGAGGAAGCGACCTGGGGAAGGAGCGGTGTGAAGAGCAGATAGTTCCGGTCGCTCACCAGGAGCAGCTCGACGTCGACCCGACCACCGAGCCGGCGCTCCAGCACGCGGACCGTCTCGAGCCCGGCGAAGCCGCCGCCCAGGACGACGATGCGCGTCACGACCGGAGCTCCACGCCGCGCTCGCCGGTCACGATTTCGCCGAGAGCGTCGACAGTCTCGCCGGCCGATCTGAGCACCGCGCTCGCCTCGTCGGCGGCACTGGCGGGAGCCACCACGACGTAGCCGACGCCCATGTTGAACGTCCTGAACTCGGGCGGGACCTTCCAGACCCGAGCCGTTCGAGTGGAGACCGCCTTGTCACCGGCGTCGATGTCCACCCCGGCCGCCCGGTACGTCAGGGGGTCCATACGGCTTCTACGGCTCGAACAGCCTGAGCTGGGGGCTCGCCTCGGACGTCATGCCGACACGGTAGTTGCCGGTGAAGCACGCGTGACAGAAATGCGTGGGGTCGGTGCCGGTCGCTTTCAGCATGCCTTCCAGCGAGAGGTAGCCGAGGCTATCGGCGCCCACGTAGCGGCGGATCTCCTCGACGCTGTGGCTGGCGCCGATCAGCTCCTTCCGCGTCGGCGTGTCGATGCCGTAGTAACAGGGCCACTGGATCGGGGGTGACGAGATCCGCAGGTGGACCTCGCGGGCGCCGGCGCTCCGGATCATTCGCACGATCTTCCGGCTCGTCGTGCCGCGCACGATGGAGTCGTCGACCACCGCCACCCGGCGGCCCTCCAGCATCTCGCGCATCGGATTCAGCTTCACCTTCACGCCGAAGTGACGGATGCCCTGCTTGGGCTCGATGAACGTGCGCCCCACGTAGTGATTGCGGATCA
>WNEY01004261.1_pt1 | contig 19470 bp, 20 predicted proteins | sample 5400531 | NCBI WGS metagenome assembly WNEY01 (sample SAMN13153338, study PRJNA577476) | soil metagenome | isolation source: 200 cm saprolite under Douglas fir tree site 1 | place: USA:California | collected 2015-04-18
GGGGGGATGAGGGGAATGTCGGGGACCGAGACCTCCACGGCCCCGTCGCCGATCCCGCCAGGCGTGCCGCCCGGCGTGGCGTCGGCGACGTAGACGCGCTGGGGCCCGGAGTCCCCGGGGACGAGCGCCAGCCGCGCGGGCGCGAAATCGATCGAGCAACGCTGCGTCGGGGTCGGCTGCGCAACAAGGCCGTCGGCGCCGAGGGTCACGGTGACGACGGTGAGGGCGGCGGGCCCGCCCGCGGCGGGCTGGGTCGCCACCACGGCGGTGACGGACGTCCCCTGCGCGTCGGCGGCCACGACGTCGACCGGCGGGTCGGGCAGAGCCAGAAGCTTCGCCGGCGCGGCGGTGACGCTCTTGTCCTGCGAGGCGGCGAGCAGGTTCGCCGCATCGATCGCGCGCAAGAACGCGTCCGAGCCCGTCACGAGCACCGCGCCGTGGGGTACGCCCTCCGCGGTGGTCAGCCGCGCTCCCGCGAGCCGCAGCGGGCGCTCCCCGGCCAGGATGGACCCGGGGAAGAGCCGGACTGGCGCCGGCAGGAAATGCAGGTCCTCTTGCGCCGAGCAGGTGGTGGGAGCTCCGGCGGGCGCCGTGCAGACCACGATCGCGCGCAGCTCGTTGCTCCCCTGATTGGCGACGAACAACAGGTCCCGATCGGCGAGCGGCGCGATGGCGAGCCCTGTCGGTCCGGAGAAGTCGCCGGCGGGGATGATGGAGGGATTCGACCCGCAGGCCAGCGTCAGGGCCAGCGCGGCGAGCCACGAGGTGTGCTTCACTGAGGGCAGCTCCCGAGTCTGGCGCGCAGCGCGGCCTTGATCGGCTGGTCGTACGGCACGTCGACCAGCGCGACGCCGCAGCCCCCGAACAGGGTGATCGCCAGGCGGGCGCTGGCGTCGCCCGGCTGGGTCGGGAACTGCGCGATGGCGAAGGGGGTGTCGCCCAAGCCCTCCACCTGCCCCACCACGCGCCCGGCGATCCCGTCCACCACCACCAGCTGGCCTGCCGTGGTGCTCGTCTCATACGTCGCCACGACCGTGATGGCCAGGAGGTCCGGACCGCTGCTCCCCACGGGCCTTTGCAGGCGGAGGACCTGCGATGGCTGCGCGGGCAGGGGAACGACCGTTTCGACCACCGGCACGAACGCCGGATCGGCCGGCAGCCCCACCCGCACCAGCGTGTCCGCGGACCGGGTGGTCATGTAGAGCCGCCGCAGGCCGGTCGCGGGATCCACGTCGCCGAGCGCCAGGCCGGTGGAGTCCGAGGAGTGCACCTGCGTGCCCAGGTCGTAGATCCGCGTGCTCGCGGAGCTGCCGGCGTCGACCGGCACGAATCGGAGCAGGTTGCTGCCGCTCGCGATGGTCGTCCCGCACTTGAACGTCGACGGCTCGCCGCCCGCGGATGCCGCGCCGAACCGGCTGAAGCAGCCGGCCACGATCGCCTCGCGCGCCCGGTCGTCGAACACGAGCGGTCCACCTCCGAATCCCGAACCGTTCAAGCGATCGGTCACCGTGGCGGAGAACAGGACTCGCAGATCGGCCTGGTCGATCGCGGCCAGCCGCGAGCTGGCGAGCACGACCCCGCTCTGGATGTCTTCGATGTGCGGCACCAGCGAACTGACCAGGATCGCGGCCACGTCCTTGGTTGCCCCCGGCGGGCGGACGTTCGCCGCCGCGATCCCGAACGGGCCTTCGAGCTGCGCCACATTGTTCAGGTCGATGGCAGCGCGGCAGTCCTCCGGTTCGCCGCCGACGACGCGGCAGCTGAGCGCCCCGGTGGCGGCATCGAGCACCACCGCGTTGAGCCGGTTGGTGTCGCGCGAGCCGGTGTACGCCGTGCTGCCCGCGAGGACCAGGGGGCCCGTGTAGTTGCCGGTGATGGCCGTGCCCGCCACCGCGGCGGCGGGGAACGGCACCGCGCCTGCCGGCGCGCCCTGGAAGTACTGCAGCAGGTCCGCGGCGCGCAGCGAGTACATCGCGCCGGCGTCGTAGAGCCTGTCCGCGTTGGAGTTCGTCACCACCACCCAGGTGGCGGATGGATCGATGGCGATGCCGGTGGGGAAGAACAACCGCGCGGGCTCGGGGTGGGCCGGATCGGGCCCGAAGGGAGGCGGGAGAAGCGCCGGCGCCCCAGGAAAGCTGCAGGCGCAGAGCAGGCTGGCGCAGAGGGCGGCGGCGCGTGTCATCGACGGTGGCGAACGCCAGCCGCCGCCGGTTTCGGCGGCGCTGTGTTTTTCATGGCGCGGACGTAACGGCACGCCTTGTAGGCGAGCCGCCCCCTCGGGTCAAGCACGTTCTACCTGCAGCTTGCCGAAGTCGGCGAGGGGCGAGAAGAGCTCGTGGAGCGAGCGGAGCAGCGCGAGCCGGTTGTCGCGGACCCGCTCGTCCTGGTGCATCACCAGCACCGCGTCGAAGAAGGCGTCGACCGCAGGCCGCAGCTCGGCGAGGACGGCGTAGGCGGCGAGGAAGCTCTCCGCCTCCAGCGCCTCGCGTACCTTCTCCCCGCTCTGCTCCAGCGCCTGGGCCAGCGCCGCCTCGGCGGGCTCCTCGGGGCGCAGCGCGGAGCGGTCGAAGCGCATCGGGGCGATGCCCTTCTCGCGCGCCTGGGCGAGGATGTTGCCGATGCGCTTGAACGTCGCCGCCGTCGCCTCGAAGTGCGCGCGGTTCTTCTCGCGCACCTGCGTCAGCGCCGACAGGCGCTGCTCCAGCGCGACCACGTCCGCCGAGCCCGTGTGCAGCACGGCTTGAATTGAATCGGGGGCGGCGCGCTCGCGGAAGGAAGCCTCGATGCGGCCCTGCAGGAAGCCCCACACCTTCTCCACCAGCTTCGGGTCCTGCGAGACGCGGTTGCTCGCCCCGCGGTCGCGCTGCGCGCCGTGCAGCCTCTGCGCCTCCGCCAGGGCCTCGCGCAGGTCCAACCGGTACCGCCGCGCCAGCGCGATGCGCAAGAGCCCGAGCGCCGCGCGGCGGAGGCCGTACGGGTCGGCGGTGCCGCTGGGCTCCTTGCCGATGCCGAACACTCCGGCGAGGAGGTCGAGCCGGTCCGCCATCCCCAGGAGCGCGCCCGCGTCGGCGCGCGGCAGCTTGTCCTCGGCGCCGCGGGGGAGGTAGTGCTCCAAGATGGCGTCGGCCACCTCGGCCGGCTCTCCGTCGTGCTGCGCGTAGACGCGCCCCATCACGCCCTGCAGCTCGGGGAACTCGCCCACCATGCCGGTGGTCAGGTCGGCCTTGCACAGCTCGGCCGCGCGGCGCAGCACCGCCGGCTCGCCCTTGCCGGTGACTCCGTGCAGCCAGAGCGACAGCTCACGCAGGCGCTCGACGCGCTCCAGCTCGGTCCCCAGCTTGTCCATGAAGGTGCGGCGCGCGAGGCGCTCGACCCGCGCCGCCAGCTTCACCTTCCGGTCCTCGTCGTAGAAGAACTTGCCGTCGGAGAGGCGCGCGCGCAGCACGCGCTCGTACCCGCGGCGCGACACCGAAGGGTCCGCGACGCGCGTGTTGGACACGGCGACGAAGGCGGGCAGGAGACGCTGCGTCTTCGGGTCGCGGACCGAGAAGTACTTCTGGTGCCCGCGCATCTCGGAGACCAATACCTCGGGCGGCAGCTCGAGGAAGCTCTCCTCGAAGTGCCCCGCCACGGCGAAGGGCTCCTCGACCAGGCCGGTGACGGTCTCCAGCAGGTCGTCGTCCGGCAGCGGCTCGCCGCGCGCTTCCTTCGCGGCCCGCTGCACCTCCTCCCAGATGCGCTGCTTGCGCTCCGCCCAGTCCGCCAGCACGTGCGCCGCGCGCAGCTCCGCGACGTACTTCTTCGCGGAGGGGACGGGAAAGGGCTTGGGCGCGGCGAACCGGTGGCCGCGCGTGGTGGAGCCGCTCTTCACGTCGGCGAAGGCCACCGGCAGCGGCTTGCCGTCGAGCATGGCGGCGATCCAGTGCACCGGGCGCGCGAAGGCGTCCTTGTCGAGCGAGTCCCAGCGCATCGATCTCTTGAACGGGATGCCGCGCACGAGGCGCTCCAGGATGCCTGGGAGCGCCTCGGCGGCGGACTGGCCGCGGATCTCCTGCTCGACCACCACGCGATCGCTCTCCACCCGCAGGGCGGACACGGGGACCCCGACCTTGCGCGCGAACCCTTCCGCGGCCTTGGTGGGCTTCCCGTCCTGGAACGCCGCCTTGGCCGGCGGGCCTTGCACCGTCTTCTTCACGTCGGGCGCGCGCTCCGCGATGGCCGTCACCACCAGCGCCAGGCGGCGCGGCGTGGCGTACTCGGAGACGTTCGCGCGTTGCCCCTTGCCCTCGCCGTTCAGCCGGGCGTCGTCGAGGGCGCGGTTCATCTCCGCGGCCATCCATTCCAGCGCCGGCTTGAGCGAGCCGGCGGGCAGCTCCTCGCAGCCGATCTCGAAGACCAGGTCCAGCCGGCGCCCATAGGGCGCCGCTGAGTCTTGCATCGCGGCCGTCAAGAAGTGCGCTCCATGGGTTTCAAGTCTTCTCCCACGATCTTCTTCTCCTGCAGCTCCCGGAGCGTCTCCTCGGCGAGCCGCGCCCCCGCCTCGCGGTCCTTGATGAGCGCTCGCGGTCCTTGATGAGCGGGAACTCCAGCTTGGCGCGCGCGAGCAGGTACCCGATGGCGCAGCGCCGCGCCAGCGCCCGTACCCGCAGGATGTAGCCCTGCCGCTCGGTCACGCTGATCGCGCCGCGCGCATCGAGCAGGTTGAAGACGTGCGAGCACTTCAAGCAGTAGTCGTACGCGGGGAGCGGCAGCTCGAGGCGGAGCAGCCGGTCGCACTCCTTCTCGTAGCTCTGGAAGAGCTGGAAGAGCAGCTGCGGGTCCGAGGCCTGGAAGCTGTACTTCGACTGCTCCACCTCGTTCTGGTGGAAGACCTCGCCGTAGGTCAGGTCGCCCACCCAGCGCAGGTCGTAGATGTTGTCCACGCCCTGCAGGTACATGGCGATGCGCTCCAGGCCGTAGGTCAGCTCGGCGCTGACCGGGCGGCATTCGAACCCGCCGGCCTGCTGGAAGTAGGTGAACTGAGTCACCTCCATGCCGTCGCACCAGACCTCCCAGCCGAGCCCCCAGGCGCCCAACGTGGGGCTCTCCCAGTCGTCCTCGACGAACCGCAGGTCGTGGTCCTTGGAGGTGATGCCGATGGCGGCGAGCGAGCCCAGGTAGACGTCCTGCACGTCCTTGGGGCTGGGCTTCAGGATCACCTGGAATTGGTGGTGCTGGTGCAGGCGGTTGGGGTTTTCCCCGAAGCGGCCGTCAGCGGGGCGACGGCTGGGCTCCACGTAGGCGACGCTCCACGGCTCGGGGCCCAGCACGCGCAGGAAGGTGGCCGGGTTCATGGTGCCCGCGCCGACCTCCAGGTCGTAGCCCTGCAGGAGCGCGCAGCCGCGCTCCGCCCAGTAGGTCTGCAGGGCGAGCAGCAAGCTCTGGAAGTCGTGCGGGACGGACATCGCGATGCGTTCTAGGCGGCCTTGAGGCGACGCGCAAGACGGAAGGCGGGCGCCGTCGCCCGGGTGCCCGGCCGCCGGTGCAACCATCCGGTTGCATTTCGCCGGCGCCTCGCGTATACGTGCAACCAGGAGGTTGCACATGGCAAGCGAGACCGATCGGATCGAGAAGCAGATCCTGCTCCGCGCACCCCGTTCACGCGTCTGGCGCGCGCTGTCCGACGCCAAGGAGTTCGGCGCCTGGTTCGGAGTGGACCTGGAGGGCCCCTTCGCCCCGGGCGCCAGCGTGCGCGGGAAGGTGACGCACCCGGGCTACGAGCACATGACGTTCGAGCTCGAGGTAGAGAGGATGGAGCCCGAGCGACTCTTTTCCTGGCGGTGGCACCCCGCGGCGATCGAGCCGGGAGTGGACTACTCGAAAGAGCCCGCCACGCTGGTGGTGTTCGAGCTGGAGGAGAAGGGCGGCGGGACGCTGCTCAAGGTGGTCGAATCGGGGTTCGATCGGGTGCCCGTCGCCCGCCGCGCGAAGGCCTACCGTCTCAACGAGGAGGGCTGGGGGGCGCAGATGAAAGCGATCGAGCAGCACCTCGCCAAGGCGGGGGAGCGGTGGCCAACGCCGCGCTGAAGGGCACGGCGCCCGTCTTCGCGGCGCTCGGGGACGAGACGCGCCTGCGCCTCGTCTCCCGCCTGTGCTCCGGGGGGCCCGCCTCCATCGCGCGGCTCACCTCCGGCTCCTCCGTCACCCGGCAGGCGATCACCAAGCATCTTCACGTGTTGGCGGGCGCCGGGCTGGTTCGGAGCAGCCGCCGCGGACGCGAGCGCGTGTGGGAGCTGCGCCCGCGGCAGCTCCTCCAGGCCCGGGAGTCGCTGGACGCCATCTCCAGGCAGTGGGACGAGGCGCTCGGCCGGTTGAAGGCGTTCGTCGAGCGCTGACCCGCCCGCGCGTCGCGAGCTCGCGCCGTGCCTCCGGGGCCCGCGATGATCACGTCTGTGAGCGCGGAGAAGGAGGCACGAATCATGGCGGTCAAGCTGAACAGGACGGCTTACGCGTTCGCCCAGGAGCTGATTCGCGACGGGAAGGTGGTAGCGGACGAACGGGACGCGTGGAGCGAGCATCAGCCTTCCACGGCGGAAGAGAACGAATTCATCAGCCAGCACGGGTTCGCCCAGTACGCCAAGTGGCACCTGGGGCTGGACGACAGCGAACCGGCGGAGAGCAAGCGCAGGTACAAGTTCCCGTACGGCGACTTCGAGAATGTGCACCGCTGCGCCGTGCCCACCGCGGAGAGCCGGGCCGGGCAATACAAGCACCTGAGCATCCTGGAAGCCTGCGCCCACCTCCACGGCATGATCGAGGCGATCCGCGGCGACGTGACGCCGGCGCACGCGCACTGATCGGCGGGCGCGCACACGAAATCGCGACGGCGTAGCACGCGAACGCGGCGTCTCGCGCGAGCGTGCCCGCAGCTCGGCGGTTCTGCCTGAACCGACCGGTCGTGCTTCCGCGACCGCGACCGCGAGACGACATCTGCCGATTCAAGTGGAGTGCGAACACAAGCGGCGTTCGACGGCAGCGATGTCGGAGGCGTCTGCTACACACGAAGCGTGGCGAAGAAGGCGAAGCAGCTCAAGTTGGACCTGCGCACCTGGGGTGGACAGCGCAAGCGCGCGGGACGGAAGCCCAAGGGCGCGCGGGCCGGCGTGCCTCACGCGTGTCGGCCGTCGCTCGCTGCACGACATCCAGTGCACGCGATGCTCCGTGTCTTGCCCCACGTGTGGAACTTGCGCAGTCGCCGCTGTTTCAGCGCCATCGCGACCGCGTTCGCCGGCGGCCGGGAGCGCGACGGGTTCCGGCTCATCCACTTTTCCGTGCAGGGAAACCATCTGCACCTCGTCGTGGAGGCGCTGGACGCGGAATGCCTATCACGCGGGATGCAGGGGCTCACGATCCGGATTGCGAAGCGCTTGAACCGCGTCATGGGGCGGCGCGGGGCTGTGTTCGCCGATCGCTACCACGAGCACGTGCTCCGCTCTCCTTCAGAAGTCGCGCGGGCCCTCGCCTATGTCCTCGGCAATTTCGCAGTGCACGCGCGCCGCCGTGGCGACTGGTCGGTGGGCGTCGAGATCGATCCGTACTGCTCGGTGTCCGTGGAGGTGCAACTCGGCCCCGGACCGCCGCTCATCTCGGAGCCGCGTACCTGGCTTCTATGCAGCGGATGGCGGATGGCGGGCTGACCATCCCAGATCGAGCAGGGCGGCGGGCCCAGGCGCCTGCCGAAGTGCGCGTGCTAGGTTCGACGGATGCAGCCGCCGCACTCGCATGAAAACCTGTCCTGCACCTTCTGTGGAAAGAGGTCCCTCGACGTTGAACAGCTCATTGCCAGCGCGACTCCGGGGGTAGTCATTTGTGACGGCTGCGTCTCTGCAGCGGAGCTCGCGGCGGGCGGTGGAGGCGCCCAATCCGGGTCTACGAGCACCACCGACCGCGAGTGCTCGTTTTGCCTCAGGCCGATCGCGATCTACGGCAGCGCACCGGGGAAGATCTGCGCCGAATGCGTCGACATCTGCCGCGAGTTGGTTGCTGAAGCGGGCCGGGAATAGCTCCGGCCGCCCGCTCTGAACGGGCGCTACTTCTTCGTGTCCGCCCGCTTGGTGGGCGGTGCGAGGAAGGACACGTTGTCGTCCGCCGGGGACGCGCCCGGGGGGGCGGCCGGCTCCCCGCGGGCGGAGTCGAGCAGCGCCTTGTGGGTGTCCAAGAGGGACGACAGCTGCTGCACGAAGACCTGCCGGGTGCGCTTGAGATCGTCGATCTCCTTGATCAGCTGCAGGCGCTTCTGCTGCGCGTTCTGGACGATCTTCTCGCCCTGCAGCTCCGCCTCCGAGAGGACGATCTCCGCCTCCTTGCGGGCGTGCTCCTTGACCTCCTCGGCCAGCCTCTGGGCGGTGGTCAGCGTCTGCTGGAGGAGGTGCTCGCGCGAGCGGAGCTCCTCGATGCGGGCGACGAGCCGGCGCAGCTCCTCTCTCGTCCAAGCCGCCCAGGCGCAGCTTGCGGAAGGACTTCTGCTGCAGGTCGATCGGAGTCAGCTTCATGGCTAGGAGGATACTCCCCGGGTCAAGGTTTGCTCCCGCGGAGGCGCCTGCTGCGGCAGCGCCGCCGCCACCCCGTCGCGCCGCTCCGCCTTCACCCGGTACATGGCGTCGTCCGCGCGCCGGAGCAGCTCCTCCGGAACGCGCGCGTCGTCGGGGAACGAGGCCACGCCCAGGCTGGCGGTGATCTGCAGCGGCCCGTACGGCTCCTCGGCGAGGAACTTCCAGCGGGAGATCTCGCCGCGCAGCCGCTTGGCGCACTCCATCGCCTGGTCCTTGCTCGCGAGCAGCAGCCGGCCGATCTCCGCCAGCACGCGCGACCCGGCCTGGTGCCCGTGCGTGTCGTTCACCTGCTTGAAGTGGTCGAGGTCGAAGAAGATCAGCGACACCGGGTGCCCGAAGCGCGTGGCGCGCACGATCTCCTGCTCCAGCGTGCGCTTGAGCTGCCGCGAGTTGAAGAGCCCGGTGTGATCGTCGAGCACCGTCAGCTCTTGCACCTTGGCGAAGTTCTGCGCGTTCTCGATGGCGATGGCGCTGAACTCGGCGACGGTGCTGAGGATGCGCAGGTCCTCCGCGTCGAAGCTGCCGTCCCCCTCCCCGTTCACCAGCTCGATGACGCCCAGCACCCGGCCCTTGAAGGTGAGCGGAACGCAGAGGATCGACTTGGTGTGGAAGCGGGAGGTCTTGTCGAAGCGCGCGGCGAAGCGCGGATCGGCGGTGACGTCGTCGACGATGAGCGGCGCGTTGTGCTCCGCCACCCAGCCCGCGATGCCCTCGCCGCGCTGCAGGCGCAGGTGCATCAGCATCTCGCTGCCGGCGCCGACCGCGGCCTTGAAGTACAGCTCGCCGGTCTGCGGATCGCGCAAGAGCAGCGACCAGTTGCGCGGCTTCAAGAGCTCCGACACCTTGGCGAGGATGAGGTGCATCACCTCGCCGACGTCGAGCGACGAGGTGAGCGCCTTGCCGATCTCGTTGAGCACCGCCAGCTCGTCCACGGTGCGCTGCAGCTGGCGGAGCAGGTCGCGGGCCTGCATCCGCCGAGTGTAACATCCGCGAGCGCCGATCCGCTTTTCCTGCTTGACGCAGGCGCAGAGGCTGCTACAGCGCCGCACATGCGCCTGGTGCTCTGCTCCGGATCTCCGCGCCGCCGGGAGATGCTCTCCCGCCTGGGCTTGCGCTTCGACGTCGAGGTCCCGCGCGTCGCCGAGGAGCGCGCGCCCGGCGAGCCGATCATCGCCTATCCGGAGCGGCTGGCCCGCGAGAAGGCGGCCGCGGGCCTCGAATCGTGGAAGAAGCGCGGGGGTCAGGGTCCCGTCGTCGCGCTCGCCGCCGACACCGTGGTGGTCTTCGGCGACGAGGTCCTGGAGAAGCCGCGCGACCGTGCCGACGCGCAGCGCATGCTCCGCAGGCTGTCCGGCGCCGAGCACCGGGTGATCACCGGCGTGTGCGTGGCCACCGACGGTGAGCTCAGGTCGCGCGCGGTGGTGACCGGTGTGCGGTTCACCGACCTCTCCGACGCCGCGCTGCGCTGGCTTTTGGAGTCCGGCGACGGCGACGACAAGGCCGGCGCGTATGCGGTGCAGGGCCTGGCGGGCGCGTTCGTGGAGCGGGTGGACGGGAGCTTCTCGAACGTGGTGGGCCTGCCCCTCACCGAGACGCTGCAGCTCCTGGCGGGCGCCGGTCTGAGGATGCCGTGGGGATAGCCGAGAACCTCGCCCGCGTGCAGGAGCGCATCCGCGCCGCCTGCTCCCGGGCGGGCGGCGACCCCGCCGCCGTGAAGCTCGTCGCGGTCAGCAAGGGCCAGCCGATCGAGGCGGTGCTGCTGGCCTTCGCCGCGGGGCAGACGGCCTTCGGCGAGAACTACGCGCAGCAGCTGCACGAGAAGGCCGACGCGCTCCCCGAGGCCGAGTGGCACTTCATCGGCGCGCTGCAGACGAACAAGGTGAGGATCGTGGTCGGGCACGCGGCCCTGGTGCACACCTGCGACCGCGTCGCGCTGGCGAAGGAGCTGTCCAAGCGCGCCTTCCTGAAGAGCATCACGCAGCGCGTGCTGCTCGAGGTGAACGTCGGCCGCGAGCCGCAGAAGGGCGGCGCGCTCCCGGAGCAGGTCGACATGTTGTACGCGGAGGTGAAGGAGCTCGAGGCGCTGCGCTGCGAAGGCCTGATGTGCATCCCGCCCGCGGACCAGGATCCGCGCCCGCACTTCCGCGCGCTGCGCGAGCTGCGCGACCGGCTGGGGTTGCGCGAGCTGTCCATGGGCATGAGCGCGGACTTCGAGGCGGCGATCGAGGAGGGCTCGACCATCGTGCGGATCGGCACGGCGATCTTCGGGGAACGCCCGGGTCGCGCTCCGTAGAGCGCATTTCACTTTCCGATCGAGACACACCGCCGCCCTATCGGGGGCGAGTGGCCCACATCTCGTACAGCGGCACGCCCATCAACAGCGCGAAGCTGACGAGCAGCGCCGCGCCGCTGATCGGGTAGATCCAGGCCAGCGCGCGACCGCCGAAGTACACGCACCAGGGGGCCAGGAGGTGCGTCGCGGTGGCCGCCACCGAGGCGGAGATCCAGCCCATCTTCGCGCGGGCGCCCACCCCGGTGAGCAGGAAGAGGTGCGCCACGACCAGCAGGTACAGGGGCATGGAGAAGAGATGGAAGTGCGTGACCTCGAGCAGCTTGCGCGCGGACATCCGGGGCGCCGGCATCGCCTCTCCCGCCGCGGGCGTTCGGCCTCCCGGCTGGTAGTAGGTCACCAGGTGGTCGTACAGCTCCGCGGGCGTGGTCCGGGCGCCGAATCGGACCACGCCGTCGTAGAGACCGAGGCAGCTCAGCAGCCCGGCCACCGTGAGCGCGCAGAACGCCGTGTAGAGCACCTTCACCGGGCGGGGGAGGGCCCCCGCCCGGGTGGCCGGTGAGGCGAATTCGCGCATCCTAGGTGCGCATCGCCTCGGAGGCGGAGATGGGCCGGCCGTCGAGGAAGAACTGGGCGGTGCCCTCGATCAGGTAGGAGACGCGTTCGCGCAGCGGCAGGGTCTCGAACTGCTTGCGCGTCAGCGAGCGCTTTCCGCCGCCGGCCTCGGGAACCTCCACGCGATCGTACCCTGTCCGGACCTCGAAGTTGGTGTCGGCGGTCATGGCGGCCTCCTCAGCGGTCACCGCGAGTGTCCGTCGCGGCCCGGTCCACGACCGACGAGTTGCGCCACTGGTTCTCCGAGAGCGCCTCCAGCTCGGCCCCGCGCTCCGCCATCACCCGCATGTCCCTCACGCCCCTCCGGCAGGAAGGGATGAGGATCGAGATGCAGAACACCACCCAGAAAGCGTGCTCCAGGAACCGCCACCACTCCGGGTTGGGGATGCCGTACACCGATTCCGGCCAGACGATCCCGCGGATGAGGTGCTCGGTCGCCACGACTACCGTGCCCGTGACCAGCACCGGCCAGTCCCGGTAGAAAGCGAGGAAGGCGAGCGAGCCGAAGACGTGGAAGTGCGTCTCGATCCGGCCGCCGCTCAGGTGGATGAGCAGCGCCGAAGAAAGCATCTGCCCCACGGCGATGACGTGGCGGGTGAGCAACTCGCCGGGTCGCCGCCAGGCGAGCGCCACCGGAAGGCTGATGATCGCGGCGCCCAGGAACAGGGCCACCCACACGTGCATGTGGACCGTCTTCACCTTCCCCTGCCAGCCGTACGGCGAGAAGACGAGCGCGACGGCGATCGCGAAGATCCATTGCCCGATCATCAGCCACGCGAAGACCCGATCCGTCGAGCGAAGGATCTCCTGCCGGTGCGCTTCGTACCGCGTCTCGGCGCGCTGCACGATCGCTTCCGTCGCAGCCTGGGTCATCTCCAGTGCTTTCCTCGCGACGCTCATCTCTCTCCCCCTCGATTCGATGTTCCGGCGCGCGCCATGCGCGCCGGCGGTTCGTCTTCGAGCGCGCACCCGAAGACGGGCGCGTCGGCGCGGTCGGCCGCGCCGGTGGTCAAGAGCGACGCGATCCGCTCCTGGCCGAAGCTGTCGCCTTCGTGTCCCCGCGCCGCCGTGATGCCGCCCTTGAAGAGCAGGTGCCCCCGCGCGTCGTAGAGGACGACGCCGCCGGAGGTCGCGACCTCGAAGCGGGAAGCCTCGGCGCCTCCGGCGTCGCGGACGACCGTCACGCCGGGAATGCGCGCGGCGCTGGTCCACAGATCGCCGGTGTTCCAGTCGGCCGGCGCCTCGCGCGGCGTCCAGAAGAGGACCCGCGCGTCGAGCCGGTCGTGGAAGCGCGCCAGGATCCGGGCGAGCTCCGCCAGGCTGGCGCGGGTGCAGGTGCAGCGCGGATGGGCGAAGAGGAGCATCGTCGCCCGATCCGTGCTCCGCGCCACCGCCGATGCGGCCGGCCACCGCCCCGGAGCGACGGCCCCTCCGGCGCCGGGCGTGCTCTTGTACTTCCACAGGACTCCAAACCCGCCCGCCACGGCCAGCAGCCATGCGGCAGCGCCGATGCGCGCGAGTCTCGAGGCAAGCCTCGAGCTGTCCGAAGCGGGGGCACGCTCCATCGCAAATGGAATGATTGCGAATCTTCGAAGGCCGTGTCCAATTTCGCTGCGGCATTCATTACGATTTTGGTAACGAAATGGACCGCGAGGTGGACCCCTGTGGTCCGGAGTGGGACGGCGGGGCGGGGGCCTGCGCGCCCCGGCTCCAGGCGACTTTCGCTCCCGCCGGTCCTTGCGGAACCGCCCCTGGCGCCGCTATGAAGGGCCGCCCGGAGACCGGAGGACCTGGATGGCGTTCGTCGACGCGAAGCTGCAAGCCGACATCCGCGCCTTCAACGAGCGGGGCCAGCAGGGGCCCGACCCGCTCGCCGCGCGCTACGCCGAGCGGCGGGCCGGGTACTCGCTGTTCGCGCGCCAGATGGCCGAGCAGGACATCGAGGCGCTGCGGCCGTACCTGTTCTGCTACGCCCAGCACGGCATCCCGCGGAAGGCGGGAGAGCCGAGGGCGACGGTGCGCAACTACATCGCGGGCGAGTGGCGCCCGCCTGCCTCGGGCGAGCACGCCGAGATGGCCTCGCCCGCCGATCGCCGCGTCAAGCTGTTCGACGTGCCGGCCAGCGGGAGGCAGGACGTCGAGGCCGCGCTCGCCTGGGGCGACCAGGCGTGGAAGTCGCTCGCCTGGGCCGAGGAGGGCCTCGCGTACCGCAAGCAGGTGGTGAAGAACGTCTCGCGCATCCTGAACTACTTCACCGAGGACTACCTGCACGAGATCCGCCAGCAGATCCCCAAGACGCGGCTGGAGGCGGAGAAGGACTTCTTCGAGGCCAAGCGCGCCTGCGACCACCTCGAGGGCAGCTTCGAGGCGGCCATCCAGGGGGAGATGGTCCCCGACATGTTCGCCGGGCAGCGCTTCTGGCGCGACCCGTGGCTCCCCGCCGGCCTGGCGGTCATCGTCACCCCGATGAACTTCATCTGGGGCATCCCGACCATCCACCTCGCCGGCGCGTACCTCGCCGGCTGCCCGTGGATCCTCAAGGGACATCCCTTCGCGGCGCTGACCAACACCTCCCTGGTGCGCGCCTTCCTCGCCGCCGGCGCGGATCCCCGCTTCGTCCAGAAGGTGGAGGGCTTCGGCAAGGGCATCGCGCCGCTCGCGACCGACCCCCGCGCCGCGGTCGTGGCGGTGACCGGCTCGTCCGACACCGCGCGCGCGATCTCGGCCGGGCGCGGCCTGCTCCGCACGCGGTTCGAGGGCGGAGGCTGCAACTGGGCCTGGGTGGACGACGGCTATTCCGACGACGAGCTGCAGAAGATCGCCGCCCGCCTGACCTACGCCAAGCTCGGGCTGTCGAGCCACAAGTGCACCGGCCTGCACGGGATCTCCGCCTCCCGCGCGACGCTCGATCGGCTGGTGCCGCTCCTGGCCGCCGAGATGGACCGCTGGACGGTCGCCGATCCGCGCCGGCCCGACGCGGCCGACAGGACGCTGGGGCCGCTGATGGTTCACAAGGCGCAGACCGCGCTCGACCTGGTCGCGGAGGCGCGCAAGGCCGGCCTCGAGATCGTCCGCGAGGGCGGGCGCGCTCCGGGCGAGTACGGGCAGAACGCGGAAGCGGTGAAGCCCGCGCTCGTCGACGGGGTGACCCCGCAGACCACGCTGAAGCACGACTGGGACGGGAAGGGCGTGCGGCAGTACCAGCTCGCGACCACCGAGCTGTTCATGCCCGTCCTGGTGACCATGGCGCTCCCCGACTTCGAGGCGTTCGTCCGCTTCTCGCTCTTCGAGAACCCGCACGATCTGGCCACCAGCATCTGGACGCGCGACGACCGCAAGCTGACGCGGGCGCGGCGCACGCTCGCGGGCATGATCAAGGAGAACGACGGCACCGACAGCGCGCTGGAGTGGGAGGAGTTCGGCGCAGGGGCCGCCGGCGAGAGCGGGAACATGGGCGTGGGGGAAGTGCGGGCGACGATCTCCATCTACGCGAGGCGCCAGAAGGGGCGCCATTTCCCGTTCTAGTCGCCGCCGTATCCGGCGGCGCCACGCCTTTCATGTCGCGGACGTCATGGAACCGATCCTAGGGCGGCCGCTCGAATTTTCGCTCGACGGCGATCGCCTCGAGGGACGGGAAGGGGACACCGTCGCCTCGGCGCTCTTGCGCTCGGGCGTCACCACCTTCACCCGGTCGATCAAGTACCACCGCCCGCGCGGCCCGTTCTGCCTGGCCGGCTCCTGCGGGCAGTGCCTGCTGCGCGTGGACGGGGTGCCGAGCCTGCCCGCGTGTCGGGTGCCGCTCCGCGAGGGCATGCGATGCGCCCGGCAGAACGCTCCGCTGGGCGCCGACGCGGACGTGCTGCGCGCGGCCGACTTCCTCTTTCCGGAGAAGCTCGATCACCACCACCTGCTGGTGGGCTCGCGCCTCCTCGGCCGCGTGGCGCTGGAGGTGGCGCGCAGGCTCGCCGGGCTCGGACAGCTGCCGGACGAGGCGCAGCCACCGATCCCGGGCGCGATCCGCGAGGAGGAGATGGTGGTGGTGGGCGGCGGTCCCGCCGGCATCTCCGCCGCGCTCGCGGCCGCGCACCGCGGCGCCCGGGTGCTGCTCCTCGAGCGCGACGCGCGCCTCGGCGGCGCCGCGCTCCTCGGCATCGATTTCGACGCGCCCGGGGCGGATTGGGTGGAAGAGCAGGGCCGCGCGCTGGCCGCCGCCGGCGTCGAGGTCGTCCTGGAAGCGGAGGCGATCGGCCTGTACGCGAACGACGCCGCCGCCGCGGCGCGCAAGCCCGCGCTGCTCGCCGTCCGCCGTCCGAGCGCCGTGGTCGCGATCCTGGCCGACGCCGTGGTGGTCGCGGGCGGCGGCGTCTCGCAGCCGCTCCCCTTCCCCGGCGCCGACCGTCCCGGCGTGTACGCGGCGCGCGGGCTGCTCGCGCTGGCGCTGCACGGAGGCGTGCGCGTCGGGGAGCGCTTGTGCGTCGTCGGAGAAGGCAGCGAGCTGATCCACTGCGCGCGCGCCCTCCGGATCGCCGGCTACCTCCTCGCGCGGGTCGTCGACGCCGGAGGCGCGTGGCCGCTCGCGTCGGGCGAGGCGGTCCCGCAGAGCGCGCCCGATCTGCCCCTCCTGCGGGCGCGGCAGCTGCGGGCGCGCGGCAATCCGGTCGAGCAGCTGCGCGCCGGCGAGGAGGCGATCGCCTGCGACGCCGTCGCGGTAGCACTGCCGCCGGCGCCGCTGCACGAGCTGGCCTCCCAGGCCGGCGCGCAGGCGCGTTTCTCGGCCGAGTTGGGCGGGTTCCCGGTCGCCGTCGACGCCTCCGGGCGGACCACCGTGCCGTGGGTGTTCGCCGCGGGTCGGGCGGCGGGCGCCGGCGGCGCGCGCGCGGCGGAATCGGGCACGCGCGCCGGCGTCGGCGCGGCGGACGCCGTGGAGGCGCAGCGCCGATGAACGACAAGGCCATCGTCTGCGCCTGCGAGGACGTCACCCAGGGCGAGCTGGAAGACGCCGTCCGCCACGGCCACGCCGACGTGGAGAGCATGAAGCGCTACACCGGCCTGGGCACGGGCCCCTGCCAGGGGAAGAGCTGCCTGGCGGCGGCGATGCGGCTGTGCGCCGACCGCGCCCGGCTGCCGCCCGCGGCGCAGGTGCCGTTCCGCGCCCGGCCGCCGCTCTCGCCCACCTCGCTGGCCGCCTTCGCCGGGCTGCCCGACGAGGTGGTGCGCCGCCGCGAGTCCCCGCTGCCGCCGCCGAAGGCCGGCCTCGCCGCGCACCCGCTGCAGCCGCGGGAGCCGCTGCCGCCCCGGGCGCGGGTGGTGATCGTCGGCGGCGGCATCATGGGGCTCGCGCTCGCCTGGAACCTCGCGGGCCGCGGCGAGACCGACGTGCTGGTGCTCGAGCGCGGGTACCTGTGCGAGGGGGCCTCGGGCCGCAACGGCGGCGGCGTGCGCGCGCAGTGGACCACGCCGTCGCACATCGAGCTGGCGAAGGAATCGATCGAGTTCATGGGGCGCTTCGCGCAGGAGCTGGGCATCAACGTCTGGCTCCGGCGCGGCGGATACCTGTTCCTCGCCCAGGACCAGGAGACGGTGCGGCTTCTGGAGAACGGAGCGCGCCTGCACCGCGCGCACGGGCTCGCCACGCGCATCATCGACGCCGGGGAGGCGGGCGAGCTGGTGCCGGAGCTGGACACGCGCCAGTTCGTCGCCGCCTCGTGGAACCCGGACGACGGGGTCGTCTTCCCCTGGCCCTTCCTCTGGGGCTACGCCGACGGGGCGCGCAAGCGGGGCGCGCGCGTCGAGACGTTCACCCGCGTCACCGGCCTGGACGTGGAGGCCGGCGCCGTCCGCGCCGTGCGCACCGACCGCGGGACCGTGCGCGCCGATCGGGTCGTGATCGCCTGCGGCGCCTGGAGCCCCTCGGCCGCCGCCATGGCCGGCGTGGCGCTCCCCAACGTCCCCTACCGCCACGAGATCGTCTCCAGCGAGCCCCTCAAGCCGTTCCTGGGGCCGCTCGTCACCAGGATGGGGAGCGGCCTGTACTTCTCCCAGTCGATGCGAGGCGAGATCGTCGGCGGCATGGGCGACCCCGGCGAGCCGCCCGGGCTGAACCAGACCTCGTCACTGCGCTTCCTCGCCCGGTACGCCCGCGCCTTGACCGAGCTGGTCCCCCGCCTGGGCCAGGTGAAGCTCTTGCGCCAGTGGGCCGGCTGCTACGACGTCACGCCCGACCACTCTCCCATCCTGGGCGAGACGCCGGGGGTGCGCGGCCTGTTGCAGATGAGCGGCTTCGTCGGCCACGGCTTCATGATGGCGCCCGCCGTGGCGCGCCGCATGGCCGCGTGGATGGGGGGCGAGCGCGACGAGCTGTTCGAACGGTTCAACGTCTCGCGCTTCGCCGAGGGCCGCTTCGAGAAGGAGACGATGATCATCGGCTAGTCGCCGCCGATAGGGCGGCGCTACGCTTTTCACGTCGCGGACCCTACGGCAATGGCGTTCTAGCCTTGCGCCGCTTGCCAGCAGCTTCGGGGCGCGCGCAGTATGCGCCCGGGGAGGGACCATGCTCCGTAAATTCCTGAGCACCGAAAACGATCCCGCAGCGCTCGTCATGCGGCTGACGCTGGCGCTGGTGTTCTTTCCGCATGGCGCGCAGCACGTCCTCGGATGGTGGGGCGGCTACGGCGCCTCCGCGACCATCCAGGGCTTCGCCAAGTTGGGGCTGCCGCCCGCGGTTACCGTGCTGGTGATGGCCGCGGAATTCGGCGGAGCGATCCTGCTGATCCTCGGGTTCCTCACCCGCCTGGCGGCCTTCGGCATCGGCTGCGTGATGGCGGGGGCCCTGGTCCTGGTGCACGCCAAGGTGGGGTTCTTCATGAACTGGATGGGGACCCAGAAAGGCGAGGGCTTCGAGTACCACATCCTCGCTCTCGGGCTGGCCATCGCCCTCTTGATCAAGGGCGGCGGCGCGCTCTCCGTCGATCGCGCGCTCACCCGCGACGACCGGGGGACGGTCGCGATGCCGGCGGTGCCCAGGATGTGACAGCCGCCGCCGATAGGGCGGCGCTGAGCGGACAGGAGATGCGTTCTCGCGGCGGCTGGTAGACTGAGCCGCCATGGTCACCAAAGAGAAGCTCGGCTTCATCGGCGTCGGGAACATGGGCGAGGCGCTGGTGAAGGGCCTGATCGCCTCCAAGGCCGCCGCGCCCGCGCAGATCCTGGTCAGCGCCCGCCGGCCCGAGCGCGTCAAGGAGCTGGAGAAGCTCTACGGCGTGCGCGGCGGGTCCAACGCCGAGGTCGCCCGGGACAGCGACGTGGTGGTGCTGGCGGTCAAGCCGCAGATCCTCGACCAGGTCCTGCGCGGCATCTCGGGGGAGGTGTCCCGCGACAAGCTGATCGTCAGCGTGGCCGCGGGCGTCCCCATCGCCGCCATCGAGCGGCGCCTCCGCCCGCCGATGCGCATCGTGCGGGCGATGCCCAACACGCCGGCGACGGTGGGCGCCGCCGCCACGGCCCTGGCGATGGGCGAGCATGCCACGGACGCGGATCTGGCCACGGCCAGCACCATCTTCGACTCGGTCGGGCTCACGGTGGTCCTGGAGGAGTCGCAGCTCGACGCCGTGACGGGCCTGTCGGGCAGCGGCCCCGCGTACCTGTTCCTCATCATCGAGGCCCTGGCCGACGCGGGAGTGAAGGTGGGGCTCTCGCGCCGCGCCTCGTTGCAGCTGGCGGCGCAGACGGTGCTGGGGAGCGCGAAGCTGCTCATCGAGAGCGGCCAGCACCCGGGCATGCTCAAGGACGGCGTCACCAGCCCGGGCGGCACCGCCATCGCCGGGCTGCACACGCTCGAGGCCGGCGGGCTGCGCAACGTGCTCATGAACGCGGTGGAGGCGGCCACCCGCCGCTCCCGAGAGCTGGGCGAAGAGTTCCTGAGGAAGCTGTGATGACGGACAAGGGCGAGGACCTGAGGGCGATCCAGCGGCTCCG
>WNEY01002060.1_pt1 | contig 19467 bp, 16 predicted proteins | sample 5400531 | NCBI WGS metagenome assembly WNEY01 (sample SAMN13153338, study PRJNA577476) | soil metagenome | isolation source: 200 cm saprolite under Douglas fir tree site 1 | place: USA:California | collected 2015-04-18
CGGCGCGGAAAAGCTCCCAGTAATTGTTCATGCGGTTGCCGGATCGGCAGGAACGCTGTCGCGGAACGCGCCGGCGGCGTGCAGCTCGCGCGTGCGCCGGCGCTGAACCTTTCCGCTCGTCGTCAGCGGCAGCGTCCCGAGCGGGACCACGCACACGTCCGCCGGCACGATGCCGTGGTCGCGGGTGACCGCTTCGGCGATCTCGGCGCACAGGGCCGCGCGCCGTTCCGGGCTGCCGATCGGACATTCCGCCACGACGGCGAACGATTCCGCGCCGTCCGCCTCGACCGGGAACGCGGCGACGCTGCGGCCGCGCAATTCGCTCAAGGCCTCGACCGTCCACTCGATGTCCTGCGGGAAATAGTTCGCGCCGCGCACGATGATCAGGTCCTTCAGCCGCCCGCACACGTAGAGATGACCGTCCTTGAAATAGCCGAGGTCGCCGGTGTGCAGCCAGCCGTCGCGCCAAGCGGCGCGCGTCGCGTCGCGGTTGCGAAAATATCCGGGGGACACGCTCGGTCCCTGGACGCGGATTTCGCCGACCCGCCGCTCGGCGAGCGATGTGCCGTCCGGGCGCACGATCTCGACGCGATGGCCGGCGAGCGGGCGCCCGCACGCGACGATGTCCCTCGCCCGTCCCGGCGCCGCGGGCGGCGCCACGACGCCGCGGCCCAGTTCCTCCGCATCGACGCGGTCGCTCAACAGCCCGTGCCAGGTGGGATGGAACGTCACCGCCAGGGTCGATTCCGCGAGCCCGTAGCAGGGCAGGAAACAACGCGCATCGAAGCCCGCCGGGGCGAGACGCTCGGCGAACGCCGTGAGGGCGTCGCGCTGGATCGGCTCGCCGCCGCAGAACAGGACGCGCAGCCGGCGCAGATCGTAGCCGGAGAAGTCGCGCATGCGGCGCAGCAGGAAACTGAACGCGAAATTCGGGGCGCCCGTGACGGTGGCGCGATGCTCGTGCAGCGCGTCGAGCCAGGCGCGCGGCCGGCGCGCGAACAGATTGGGCGAGAGAATGGTCGTCGAAACCCGTGCGACCAGCGGGGTGAGGAAAAATCCGATCAGGCCGAAATCATGATAGAGCGGCAGCCAGCTCACCGCGTAGGGCGGATCGCCGTCGTCGGTCCAGCCCGCGGCGACGCACGCGCGCACATTGGCGAGCACGTTGCCGTGGGTGATCATGGTCCCCTTGGGCCGGCCGGTGCTGCCCGAGGTATATTGCAGAAAGCAGATGGCCTCCGGCGACACGACGGGCGGCTCGAACGACGCGTCGGCGTCTTGCACGTCGGCGAAGAGACGGTCGACGTCGGCGATCTCGACGTCGCGGCCCGGCAATGACGCGGCCAGGAGATCGACAAGCTCGCCCGAGGTGAGCACCAGCCGGGCGCCGCTGTCGGCGAGGATATGCAGGAGGCTGTCGGACGCGCCCGCGCCGCGCACGGCGTTGCGCGGGGCGATCAGCACGGGGACGAGGCCGGCGCAAACGACGGCGAGGAAGGCGAGCGCCATGTCCGCTTCCTCGAACAGCACCAGCGCGACGCGCTCGCCCGGCCGCAGCCCGAAGCGGCTCAGCCGCGCGGCGCGCGCCAGCGCCTGCGCCGCTAAATCCGCAAAGCTGTAGTAGCGCTCCTGCCCGGCCGAGTTGCGGAACTGGAAGCCCTCGGTCGCGTCGGACGGGGCTGGACGGATCACGTCAGAAAGGATGCGCGCAAATCCGCTCGCCAAAGGCGCGGATGCGTCGCCTGACATCCCCTTCTCCCAGTGCTCCAAAGCCGCTGCGCTCACGCGCGAGCGACTATAGCAGGGCGGGATACTGCGACAACGGAGGGCGGCCTGACGGGGCTTTGGTCGCCAGCGGGGCTCGCACGGTGGAAGGCCCCGGCTCGGGCCACGCACGCCCACAATCCGATTCATATATCCCACCGATACCACTGAGAAGCTTTCTGGAGCGTCTGGCCTTCCTGATCTAAAGTCACGAGAACTATCGAAATGAGATTCTGCCATGCGGACATCAAAGCAATTCATCACGTCGACGGTGGTGCTTCTAGTCTGGCCCGTGGCGGCTTGGCCGGCTCCTCTCGGCCCGGAGGAAGCGGCAAGCCATGTCGGCGAGAGTACTACCGTGTGCGGCTTGGTCGCTTCCGCCACCCATGCAGCCCGATCGAGGGGTGCGCCGACCTTTCTCAATCTTGGCAAACCATACCCGGACCAAATCTTCACGGCAGTCATCTGGGGAGACGATCGGACTAAATTCGGATCACCTGAATTGGCGCTACGAGGCAAGCAAATTTGCGTCACGGGGGAGATACGGCTCTATCGAGGAAGGCCAGAGATAATTCTACGTGATCCAAAACAGCTGACCGAAAAATGAACCGTGCGACCTCGATACTCGCATGTCGAGTACGGCGACCCGCGATGACGGCGGGCGCAACCCGCCAGGCGGCCGATGGGCCGTGCGCGGGATACATTGAGTTGAATGATTGATTTTATTTGGTAGCGGAGGAGGGACTCGAACCCCCGACACACGGATTATGATTCCGCTGCTCTAACCAGCTGAGCTACTCCGCCGCCGTGCGATCTGGCCGCGCCGTCGATAATGCAGATCCGGCCGCGCCGAAGGCGCCGGATATAAGGAGCGGCGCGAAAGGGTGTCAAGGCGAGGCGTGCTTCGAGACGCGAGGCCTGCGGCCTCGCTCCTCAGCATGAGGGCCATGGAGAGTCACCCGCCCGCTGCCCCCGCTACCGCCGCGATGGGCGCCACGGCCTCCCCCGCCTCCCCCTTCCTGAACCGCACCAGGGAGAAATGCCCGAGCGGGGGCATCGGGCGGCGCTCGATCAGCTCGACCTCGCCGTGGCGGGCGGCCCAGTGGACGAGCCGGCCCCAGGGGAATTCCGGGCGCCAGCCCAGGCGGCGCGCCATCGGGGCGAACCATTGTTCGAAGGCGCGGCGCAGCCCCGCTTCGGCGCCGATGTGGTTGACCAGGATGATCTCGCCGCCCGGCCGCACCACGCGGGCGAACTCGTCGAGCGTCGCGTCCGGGTCGGGCACCACGGTGATCACGTATTGCGCGACCACCACGTCGAAGGCGGCGTCCGGGAAGCCGAGGCGCTGCGCGTCCATCACGGCGACACCGTCCACGTGGTCGAGGCTCTCGCCGTCGATGCGCTCCTGCGCCCTGCGCAGCATCGGCTCGGAGAGATCGACGCCGATCAGCCGGTTGGCTCGGGCGTAGTCGGGCAGCGAGATGCCGGTGCCGACGCCCACTTCGAGGATGCGCCCGCCGACCTGCTCCGCCGCCGCGATCGCCGCCATGCGGCCGCGCTCGAACACCGCGCCGAACACGAGATCGTAGATCGGCGCCCAGCGCGCATAGGCCTTGGCAATCGTGTGATTGTCGAGTTCCCCGTCCATCGCCCCCAACCTGGCCGCAGCGTCAACCGCGCGCCGCCGCCTCGACCGCTCGCTCCGCCGCGGGACGCGACGCCGCCCGTTCGGCCGGGACCGCGCGCTTAATGAAGCCGCCGCCGAGCACGCGCGCCTGGCCGTCCGGCGCATCGTAGAACACGCAGGCCTGGCCGGGCGAGACGCCGTCCTCGCCGCCCACCAGGTCGACCTCGATCCCCTCGGCGTCGTGGCGCAGCCACGCCGGCTGCGGCGGCCGGGTCGAGCGCACCTTGACGAACAGGTCGAGGCGGCCGGGCGCGAGCGCCTGCGCGAGCAAGCCGTCGCCGATCCAGTTCACGTCGCGCAGCGCCATTCGCCGCGTGGTCAGCGCCTCGCGCGGGCCGACCACGACGCGCCGCGTTCCCGCCTCGAGCCGCACCACGTAGAGCGGCGTACCGGCCGCGATGCCCAGCCCGCGCCGCTGGCCGACGGTGAAGTGGATGATGCCGTCGTGACGGCCGAGCACGCGGCCGTCGAGGTCGACGATGTCGCCCGGCTCGGCGGCGCCCGGACGCAGCCGCTCGATCACGTCGGTATAGCGCCCGGACGGGACGAAGCAGATGTCCTGGCTGTCGTGCTTGTCGGCGACCGGCAGGTCGAAGCGGCGCGCCAGCGCGCGCGTCTCGCTCTTGCTCTTCTCGCCGAGCGGAAAGCGCACGGCGCTAAGCTGCTCGCGCGTGGTGGCGAACAAAAAGTAGCTCTGGTCGCGCTCCTCCTCGCGGGCGCGGTAGAGCGCGCGCGAGCCGTCGGGTTTTTGGCGCGAGGCGACGTAATGGCCGGTCGCCAGCACGCGCGCGCCGAGCTCGTGCGCGGTCAGCAGCAAATCGTGGAACTTGATCGCCTGGTTGCAGTCGACGCACGGCACCGGCGTCTCGCCCGCCACATAGCTGTCGGCGAAGCGGTCGATCACCGCCTCCTTGAAGCGGGTCTCGTAGTCGAGCACGTAGTGGGGAATGCCGATGCGCTCGGCGACGCGGCGCGCGTCGTAGATGTCCTGGCCGGCGCAGCAGGCGCCCTTGCGGTGGGTCGCCGCGCCGTGGTCGTAGAGCTGCAGGGTCACGCCGACGACGTCGTAGCCCTCGGCCGCGAGCAGCGCCGCCGTCACCGAGGAATCGACGCCGCCCGACATGGCGACCACCACCCGGGTATCTTGCGGCCGGGCGTCGATATCGAGGCTGTTGACCATCACTTTATAATAGGGTGCCGGCCGACCGACGCAATGACGCAGGCGGGGCGCGTCCCCAGCCCGCTACCATGGTTCGAGACGCCGCGCTTCGCGCGGCTCCTCACCATGAGGGCGAGTGAAGCGCCCAGTTCCCCCTCATGCTGAGGAGCGAGGCCGAAGGCCTCGCGTCTCGAAGCACGGCAGTTCCTGCCGGGCCGTCCTGCAACGGCTGCCGGGCGGGGCCACGCAAGATCCAGAGTTGAACGGCTAAGACATTGACATATCATCGTTTTCGCCAAACAGCGCCGATGGCCTGAGGCTTGCACCATTGGGCATGCACCCGTACGTGCGATTTTTATCAGCGCCCTTCCGTTGCCCCTGCCGGCGCCGAGCCGCCCGGAGCCTGCTCCGGCTAGCGACGGCCCGGACGACTTCGCCAATCTGCTCGACTCCGTTCCGGCCTCTGACTTGCCGCCTGCACGACAGTCGGCCCGACAGGAACCGCCGGCCCGCGCCGCCTCGCCCGAGGACCCGGCGCCACCGCGCGCAGCCAATCCTCATGCGGATGCCACGGGCTCGACCGATTCACCCGCAGACGCCCGAGGCCCAAGCGATTCGCGCAGCGATGTCCAAGGCGCCGCCAACGCAAGCGACCCCGGGGAATCGAGTGACGCGCCGAAGCCTGTGGACGTGCACGGCCCGGACTTGCCGGGCACCAAGACCAAGGGCGCAACAAATGCGTCGCCGCGAGCGCTCGCGGTGCTCACGGCACTCGCCGCGAGGTTGGGGATCGACCCCGCCCCGCTCGCGGCCGCCGGCCAGGACCCGGTTGCGACACCCGGCGATCCGCAGCCCGGCGCCGGCAGCGACGGGCCCGCGCCGGCGAAGGACGACAAGCCCGGCAAGACAGAGGCGGCGCCGGTCATCGATGCAAGCGCGGCACCGGTTGATCCGACCCTGACGCTGACCGCACAGCCCACCATCGCGCCGGCCGCGATTGCTGCGGTGCCGGCTGCGACGCCCGCCGATCCGACAACGACACTGGCGCCGAGCGGCGCCGCGCCGATCAACGCAATCGCCGACGCGGCCGACAGCAAGACCGCCGCGCCCCCACTCGCGCCCGCGACCCTGGCCGCGGTCGCCGGTCCGGCCGGCGTCGGGGATGCACCGACCGATGCTCATGCGCCGACCGATGGCGCGACGGTACCGACCGATATCGCGGCAGCGCCGGTCGATGCCGCCGCTCCGGCCATCGCGCCGGCAGTGCCGCAAGGCCCCGGCATGACGGTCTCGTCAGAGGACAAGGCCAAGGCCGCGCCCTCCGCTTCACCCGCTTCTTCGCCGCCGACCACGCCGTCCCTCAACGCGAGCGTGGCGCACGCGGATGCCGACGCGCCTGCGAACACGGCGGCGGCGATCCGACCCGAGCCGGGCGACGCGCCTGCTCATGGGCACGTGGAGAGCGCACCGGATATCGTCCGGCCCCCGGCGATCACCGGCGGCAGCATCCAGGCTTCGGCCGATATCCAGCCGAGCCTGAACCCGATCGCGCCCGCGGCCGCGCAGCCGTTTTCCGCCGTGCTCGCGTTGACGCCGCAACACCCCGCGGCATCCGATCGGGCGGTGCCGCTCGCGGGCGTCGCCGTCGAGATCGCCGCGCGCGTCGAGGACGGCCAGAAACGCTTCGAGATCAGGCTCGACCCGCCCGAGCTCGGCCGCATCGAAGTGCGGCTCGACGTGGACGCCGCCGGCCGGGTCGCCACGCACCTGATGGCCGACCGCGCCGACACGCTCGACCTGCTGCGCCGCGACGCGCCGGCGCTCGAGCGCGCGCTGCAATCGGCCGGGCTCAAGACCGACGACGGCACCCTGCAGTTCTCGCTGCGCGACCAGTCCTTCGCCGGCCGCGACCCCGGGTTCGCGCGCATCGCCCCGCCCGCGCAGCTGATCGTGCCCGACGCCGATGGCGCGCCGCTCGACGCGGCGCTGCGCCGCTACGGCCAGCTCATGGGGCTCGGCAGCGGCGTCGATATCCGCGTTTAACGGAGGTTTCGCATGGCCACCGTCGGACCCGCCCCGACTCTCGCCGCTCCGGTCGCGGCAGCGGTCAATCCGGCCGCCACGACCTCGTCCGGGTCGTCGACCAGCGGCACGTTCGGCACCTCGATGATCGCCGGCAACTTCAACACGTTCCTGCAACTGCTCACCACGCAGCTCAAGAACCAGAACCCGCTGTCGCCGATGGACACCAACCAGTTCACCCAGCAGCTGGTGGAATTCGCCTCGGTCGAGCAGCAGATCAACATGAACACGCAGCTCACGACGCTGATCTCGCTGCAGAAGACCGCGCAGGCCACCTCCGCGCTCAGCTTCGTCGGCGCCACAGTGGCGGTCGACGGCAACGCCGCGCAACTGGCGAACGGCCGCGCCGCCTGGACCTTCAACGCGCCCAAGCCGGCGACCGCGGCGATCAGCATCGCCGACGCGACCGGGCGCACGGTGTTCAGCGCCAGCCAGCCGGTCCAGGCCGGGACCCAGACCTTCGTGTGGGACGGCCGCGATTCCTTCGGCAAAAACCTGCAGCCCGGCTCCTACACGATGACCATCACGGCGGCCGACGCGACCGGCCAGCCGGTGGCCATCTCGACCCAGGTGACGGGCGTGGTCGACAGCGTCGACGTGACCCAGACCCCGCCCCTGCTCTCGATCAACGGCCAGAAGATCCCCCTCGACAAGATCAAGCAGGTCTTCCGCAACGGGCTGTGACTTGTTCCCTCCCCCGCCTGCGGGGAGGGTCAGGGAGGGGGCGCCGCCCCGGTTTTGCCAATTAACCTCTAATTCTCCCCCGCAAGCGGGGTGCGCCGCGGTTTTCCCGCCACGGCTTAGCCAAATTTTAAGCGCCGGCCCCTATCCTCGCGTCCAAGTACCTGTCGAGTCTGTGAGAGTACCCATGACTGAGCCCCATCGTCCGAGGGCCAAGTACGTGATCGGGCCGGACGGGAGTCCGCTCACGATCGCGGACCTGCCGGCGCCGGGCACCAAGCGTTGGGTGATCCGCCGCAAGGCCGAGGTCGTCGCCGCCGTGCGCGGCGGCCTTCTGTCGCTTGAAGAGGCCTGCAGCCGTTACACTTTGACCGTCGAGGAATTTTTGGCCTGGCAATATTCGATCGACCGCCACGGTCTCGCCGGCCTGCGCACCACGCGCATCCAGCAATACCGGCAGTAAGCGCGTCTCCGCGCTAGCGAATAGCGAATACCACCGCCCTCATGGTGAGGAGCGCGGCGCAGCCGCGCGTCTCGAACCATGGCCGCAAACTCGTCTGCTGCCATCCTTCGAGACGCCCTCGCTTCGCTCGGGCTCCTCAGGATGAGGCCATCGTTCAATTTCACCACTCGCTATTCGCCCCTCCCCCGTTAACCGGATGGAAACCATACACCGGGCAAATTTTGCCGAGGGGCGCGGCGCGCCGATCGGGGGCTTCCGGTGCAAGGCTTGGTCGAGTTCCTGCGGACGCTGGGTGCGGCACGGCTCGGCGCCATGGCGGCGGTCACGGTGGCGCTGGTCGGCTTGTTCGGCTTCCTCATCGTGCGGGCGACCTCGCCGCAGATGGCGCCGCTGTTCACCGACCTCACGGTCGAGGACTCGACCGCGATCGTCAAGGACCTGGAGCGCCAGGGCATCGCCTACGAGCTCAAGAACGAGGGCGCGATCGTGCTCGTGGCGCGCGACCGCGTCGCGCGGCTGCGCATGAAGCTCGCCGAGGCCGGCCTGCCCAAGGGCGGCGGCGTCGGCTACGAGATCTTCGACAAGTCCGACACGCTCGGCGCCACCAGCTTCGTGCAGAACATCAACCAGCTGCGCGCGCTCGAAGGGGAGCTTGCCCGCACCATCCGGGCGATCGAGCGCATTCAGGCGGCCCGCGTCCACCTCGTGCTGCCGCAGCGCCCGCTGTTTTCCCGCGACAAGGTCGAGGCCTCCGCCTCGATCGTGCTCAAGGTGCGCGGCGCGCTGGAGGCGCAGCAGGTGCGCGCCGTCCGCCATCTGGTCGCCTCGGCGGTGAACGGGCTCAAGCCGGAGCGGGTCTCGGTCGTCGACGAGGCCGGACGCCTGCTCGCAGACGGCGCGGGCGGCGATCCGGCGAGCGATCCCACCGCGCACGCGCAGGAGCGCCAGGCGGGCTTCGAGCGGCGGCTGCGCGAGCAGATCGAATCGATCGTCTCCTCGGTGGTGGGGCCGGGCCGCGCCCGCGTGCAGCTCACCGCCGATTTCGACTTCAATCGCGTCACCCAGACCTCCGACCGGTTCGATCCGGACGGCCGCGTGCTGCGCTCGAGCCAGACCCGCGAGGAGCAGTCGGCGACGAGCGACAACCGCGAAGGCCAGGTGACCGTCGGCAACGAGCTGCCCGGCGTCCAGCGCAATCCCGACACTCCGCCGCAGCAGCGCGACCAGAGCAAGAAGTCGGAGGAGATCGTCAATTACGAGATCTCGCGCACCACCAAGACGGAGGTGGTCGAGGGCGGACGCATCAAGCGGGTGTCGGTCGCCGTGCTGGTCGACGGCACCTACGGCAAGAGCGACAGCGGCGACATCAGCTATCAACCGCGCAGCGCGGAGGAGATCGATCGCATCGCGGCCCTGGTGCGGTCGGCCATCGGATTCGACCAGAAGCGCGGCGATCAGGTCGAGGTGATCAACCTGCGTTTCGCCGAGGCGCCGGCCATCCCCCTGGCCGAGCCGAGCGCCGTCATGTCGTTCCTGCAATTCACCAAGGACGACGTCATGCGCGCGGTCGAGCTCGTCGTGATGGCGCTGCTCGGCCTGATCGTGCTGTTCGTCGTGGTGCGGCCGCTGGTCAGGCGCATCCTCGCGCCGGACGAGAGGGCGCCGTCGCTCGCCCCCGCGCTGCCCGGCCTGGTGCCGGCGACGGCCGGCGATGCGGCGGCCATCGCGGACGGCATGCCGACCATCGCCAATCACACCGCCAAGATGATCGACATCGCCCAGGTGCAGGGCCAGGTCCACGCACAGTCGATCCAGAAGGTCGGTGAGCTGGCGCAGAAAAATCCGCACGAGACCGTCTCGATCATCCGCCAGTGGCTGCACGACGGGCCCCCATAGCGCGCCATGTCCGTCCACCAGACCGCAAAAGCCGAAAGCGAGATCGCCGACCTGGTGGCGACGCTTGCCGGACGCCAGTCGTCGAACAGCACCACCGCCCGGCGCACGCTGAGCGGAGCGGAGCGCGCCGCGGTGCTGATGCTGGCGCTGGGCGAGCAGCACGGCGAGAAGGTCTGGAACCTGCTCGACGACGACGAGCTGCGCACGCTGTCGATCACGATGTCGACGCTCGGCACGGTCGAGGCGGAGGCGATCGAGAGCCTGCTGCTGGAGTTCGTCGGACGGCTATCGGCCTCCGGCGCGCTGCTCGGGAATTTCGACGCCACCGAGCGGCTGCTGCACCAATATCTCCCCCCCGATCGCGTCTCCAACATCATGGAGGAAATTCGCGGTCCGGCCGGACGCAACATGTGGGAGAAGCTCTCCAACGTCCAGGAACAGGTGCTCGCCAACTACCTCAAGAACGAATACCCGCAGACCGTGGCCGTCGTGCTCTCCAAGATCAGGCCCGAGCACGCGGCGCGCGTGCTGGCCATCCTGCCGGAGGAGACCGCGCTCGACGTCGTCATGCGCATGCTGCGGATGGAGGCGGTGCAGAAGGAAGTGCTCGAGCGGGTCGAGAACACGCTGCGCACCGAGTTCATGTCCAACCTGTCGCAGACCCGCCGGCGCGACGCCCACGAGGTGATGGCGGACATCTTCAACAACTTCGACCGGCAGACCGAGACGCGATTCCTGACCGCGCTCGAGGGGGAGAACCGGGAAAGCGCCGAGCGCATCAAGCAGCTCATGTTCACCTTCGACGACCTGGTCAAGCTCGACAGCGGGTCGGCGCAGACCCTGATGCGTTACATCGAGAAGGACCGGCTCGGCGTGGCGCTCAAGGGCGCCTCCTCGGCCGTGCGGCAATTCTTCCTCAGCAACATGTCGACGCGGGCCGCCAAGATGCTGGTCGACGACATGCAGGCGCGCGGGCCGATGCGGCTGCGCGACGTCGACGAGGCGCAGACCTCGCTGGTCAACCTCGCCAAGGACCTCGCCGCCAAGGGCGAGATCCTGATCTCCAAGAACCGCGGCGAAGACGAGCTGGTCTATTGATGAGCGCGCGCACCAAATTCATGTTCGACATGGACTTCGGCGCGGGCGAAGCGGCCGACCGGGGCCAGCGCACCGTCACATTGGCGGCGCACGAGGCGGCGCTCGCGCAGATACGGGCGCAAGCCTATCGCGACGGCTTTGCCGCCGCCGAGGCGAAGGCGCGTGCCGACGAAGAACGGTGCCTCGCCGCAGCGCTCGGGCGCATCGCGGAGGGGCTCGAGGGACTGCTCCAGGGTCTCGCCGCGATCGAGCGGCGCGTCGAGGCGGAAGCCGTCGACGTGGCCGTGGCGGTCGCGCGCAAGCTTGCGCCGGAGCTGATCGCCCGCGCGCCCTTCGTCGAGATCGCCACCCTCGCCCGCGACTGCTTCACCCATCTGGTCGGCGCGCCGCACGTGGTCGTGCGCGTCAACGACGCGCTGCACGCGCAGGCGCGCGAGCAACTCGACGAGATTGCCCGCATGCGCGGCCTCGACGGACGCCTCGTCGTGCTCGCCGAGCCGGAGATCGCGCCCGGCGATTGCCGCATCGAATGGGCCGACGGCGGCATCGTGCGCGATCGTGCCGCGACCGAAAGCGCCATCGGCGACGCGGTGGGCCGCTACGTCGCCGCCTGCCGCACAATATCCGACAGATCCCCGGGAGATTCGCGCGATGAGTGACAACGAATCCAAGGTGCCGCTCCCCGACCTCGGAGCCGCCGGCGAGATGACGGCCCCGCGCCCGGCGCCGCTGTCGCCCGAGACGGACATCGAAACGATCAACATGGGCGCGTCCGATCTCGAGGCGGTGTTCGACGTGCCGGTGCAGGTCTCGGCGGTGCTCGGGCGCTCGCGCATGGACGTGGCCGACCTCCTCAAGCTCGGGCCCGGCAGCGTGCTCGAGCTCGACCGCAAGGTCGGCGAGGCGATCGACATCTACGTGAACAACCGGCTGGTCGCGCGCGGCGAGGTCGTGCTGGTCGAGGACAAGCTCGGCGTGACCATGACGGAAATCATCAAGGCGGAGCGTGTGTGATGAGGAGCGAATGGCGAATAGCGAATAGCGAATAGGGAAGAGACCACGCCCGCTGCTCGCTATTCGCCCAATAGAAGGAACAAGATCATGCGACTCCTGATCGTCGGCACGCTCAAGGGCCAGCTGACGCTCGCGACCAAGCTCGCGATCGACAAGGGCGCCAGCGTCACCCACGCCGAGGACGTCGAGCAGGCGCTGCGCGTGCTGCGCGCCGGGCACGGCGCCGATCTGCTGATGGTCGACGTCGGCGTCGACATCCGCGATCTCGTCGCGCGGCTGGAGAACGAGCGCATCCACGTGCCGATCGTCGCCTGCGGCACCGGCACCGACGCGCGCGCCGCGGTGGCGGCGATCCACGCCGGCGCCAAGGAGTACATCCCGCTGCCCCCCGACCCCGAGCTGATCGCGGCGGTGCTCGCCGCGGTCGCCGACGACCATCGCGAGCTCGTCTACCGCGACGAGGCGATGGCGCTGGTGGTCAAGCTCGCCCAGCAGATCGCGCCGAGCGACGCCTCGGTGCTGATCACCGGCGAGTCGGGGACCGGCAAGGAGGTGCTGGCGCGCTACCTTCACGCCAAGTCGAACCGCGCGCGGGCGCCGTTCATCTGCGTCAACTGCGCGGCCATCCCCGACAACCTGCTCGAATCCGAGCTGTTCGGCCATGAGAAGGGCGCGTTCACCGGCGCCATCGCGCGGCGCGTCGGCAAGTTCGAGGAGGCGACCGGCGGCACGCTCCTGCTCGACGAGATTTCCGAGATGGACGTGCGGCTGCAGGCAAAGCTGCTGCGCGCCATCCAGGAGCGGGTGATCGACCGGGTCGGCGGCGGGCGGCCGGTGCCGGTCGACATCCGCATCATCGCCACCTCGAACCGCAACCTCACCGACGCCGTGCGCGAGGGGCGGTTCCGCGAGGACCTGCTGTACCGGCTCAACGTGGTGAATTTGAAAATCCCGCCGCTGCGCGAACGGCCGGCCGACGTGCTCGAGCTGGCGCAGCATTTCGCGCGCCTCTATTCGCAGGGCAACGGGTTGCCGCTGCGCCCGCTCTCGGCGGAAGCGCGCCGCCAGCTCGTGGTCGGCCGCTGGCCCGGCAACGTGCGCGAGCTGGAGAACACGATCCACCGCGCGGTGCTGCTCGCCTCGGGTCCCGAGATCGGCGCCGAGGCGATCCTGGCGCCGGACGGCGGGCGGCTCGACGACCCGCGCCACCTTTCGCCCGCGGTCGCGCACGCGGCGTTCGCCGCCGAGCAGGTGACGCGCGCGCTGGTCGGCCGCACCGTCGCCGACGTCGAGCGCGACCTCATTCTCGAGACGCTCAAGCATTGCCTCGGCAACCGCACCCACGCGGCCAATATCCTCGGCATCTCGATCCGCACGCTGCGCAACAAGCTCAACGAATACGCCGCCGGCGGCGTGCCGATCCCGCCGCCCGGCAGCGGCGAGGTCCGCAGCGTCGCGTGACGCGTAATCCCTCCCCTGAAAGGGGAGGGTGGCCGCGCGCGTAGCGCGCGGCCGGGTGGGGTGAGCTCAGCAAATACCGGCCGATCGAATTTGCCGAGGGAACCCCACCCGGCTCGCTTCGCTCGCCACCCTCCCCTTCGGGGAGGGATTAAATCTTCCATCCGATCCAATCGCACAGCGCGCGGCCCATGATCAGCTCCTTGTCGCGCGCGGAAAGCCACGGCAGTTCCTCGGTGAAATGGGTGATGCACTCCTTCCACGAGCACGGCATGCGCGTGATGTCGGTGCCCCAGAACATGCGCTGCGGGCCGAACGCGTCGTAGATCGCCCGGTAGGGCTTGTGCAGGCTGCGGAACGGATAGCCGTCGGCGGCGTAGCCCGGCCCGCCGGTCGCCTTCACGGCGATGTTCGGATGTTTGGCGAGCGCGAGCAGCTTCGGCAGGTTGGCGAACGCTGCCTCGCCCTTGTTGCCGCGCCGCGCGCCCAGGTGGTCGACGATCAGCTTCAGGCCGGGATGGCGCTCGGCGATCTCGCCGACCAGCGGCAGGAATTCGGTGGCGAGCAGCGCGACCGGCAGGCCCGCCCGTTCCGCCGCCGGCCACAGCCAGTCGATGGTCCCGTCGGTCGGCCACGTCGTCATGTGCGGCTGCAGGAAGGTGAAGCGCAGGCCGAGCATCCCCGGCCGGCTCTTCCAGCCGTCGATCAGCGCCCGGCTCTCCGGCCGGTCGAGCGCGAACCGCCCGAGGATGGCGAACCGGCCGGGATGGGCGCGCACCGCCTCGACCGCCTGCTCGTTCGAATCCGGGTCCCAGCTCGGCGGGTGGATGAGCGCGGCGTCGACGCCGGCCGCGTCCATGTCGCGTATCGCCTCGTCCACGAGATACGGCTGCGCGCGGTGCGGCGGCGTCGTGGTGCCCTTGCGCCAGAGATGGATCTGCGCGTCGACGATCGGCATGGCACACCTCTCAAGCGGCGGATTCAATTTTCAGTCATTCGTGGCGAGGAATTGCGCCGATCCAACACTAGCAAACCGCGCGCCGCTCCGACACCTGCTGCTTGACAGCGGTCGGCCGCGCGCCTGTAATCGCCGCATCACGCATCACAACGACAACACAGAAAGCTTTCCGGGAGGCTGCAATGTTCTTCAAGACATGCACTCGCTTGGCCGGCGGAGTCCTCGCGGCGGCGCTGCTGCTTGGCGCGGCCATGGCCGCGCACGCGCAGACGAAGAAGATCAGGATCGGCGTGGTCTTCGACTACAGCGGCCCGCTGGCGGCCGGCGGCTCCGAGCTGCACGGGCTCGGCACCAAGATCATGCTCGACTATTTCAACAGCAAGGGCGGGGTCGAGGGCTATCAGCTCGAGCCGATCTACGCCGACGCGCAGAGCAAGCCCGACACGGCCATCAACGAGGCGGTGCGCCTGATCGACCAGGAGAAGGTCGACCTCGTGCTCGGTTTCTATTCCTCGGCGCAGTGCGTGCCCGTGGCGGCGCGGATGGACCAGGTCAAGAAGTTCATGTGGATCACCACCTGCATTTCCTCCGCCGTCCTCGCGGGCCGGAACCTGCATTACGTGTTCCGGCCGCAGCCGAGCGGCCGCCAGTTCGGCCTCGCCTCGACCGGCTTCGTCGCGGCGTACTCGCAGGAGAAGTTCGGCAAGGCGCCGAAGGACCTGCGCATCGCCATCATTCACGAGGACGGCGCCTACGGGGTGGACGTGGCAGGGGGCACCGAGGACGGCGCCAAGAAGGCCGGCTTCGACGTTGTGCTCAAGGAGGGCTACTCGGCGACGGCGCCGGACTTGTCCGCGCTGGTGACCAAGCTCAAGCGCACGCGCCCGGACGTCATATTCCACACCGGCTACAACCCGGACATCACGCTGTTCCTGCGCCAGGCGCGCGAGCAGGGTCTGCGGTTCAAGGCGTTGATCGGGCACGGCGCCGGATACGGCGTTTACGACAAGCTCAAGGAGGGGCTCGGCACCGACGTCAACTATTTCTTCAACGTCGACCCAATCTCGATCTGGCTCACCAACGAGGACGCCCTCAAGCCGGAGCTTGTGTCTCTCATCAAGATGGTCGGCGACGAGTACATGAAGGCGCGCCCCGGCACGGTGATCAAATCGGCCCATGTGGGCATGGCGGCAAGCAACACCTACTTGTTCCTGACCCAGGTGCTGCCGGTCGCGATCAAAAAGTATGGCGGCTTCGACGCCGAGGCGCTGCGCAAGGCGGCGCTCGCGGTCGACATTCCGGAGGGCGGCACCATGCTCGGCTTCGGCGTCAAGTTCGAGGGCGAAGGAGCGGTCGCTCCCGGCCAGAACGACCGGGCCTTCCCGGTCGTCATCCAGTACGTCGACGACAAGCCCTACGTCGTTTGGCCGAAGAATTTACAGACGCGCGCGCCGACGCTGCCGTTGCCGGCGTCGTCACCCTACGCCGAGCGGTGAGGCGTAACGCAGCGTGCCCGAGATCGGACTGTTCGAAGCGATCTATTCCGCGCGGGCGCTGCGCCGGCTCAAGCCCGATCCCGTCCCGGACGAGATCATCACCCGCGTTCTCGACGCCGCCATCCGGGCGTCCTCGGCCGGCAATGCGCAGAACTGGGCGTTCGTCGTGGTGCGCGACGCGCAGCTGCGCCGCCGCCTCGGCGCGATCTATCGGAAGGCGTCCGACATCGCGAGCGAGATCTACAAGGCGCGCGGGCGCCCCGCGCACATGAGCGAGGACCAGTTCCGCCGCTTCATGACCTCCGGCGCGTATTTGTGGGACCACATGGGCGACGCGCCGGTGCTGCTCCTGCCGTGCCTGCACGAGCGCCCGCCGCCGCCGCGCGAAACGCTTCCCGCGGCGGTGCAGGCGATCTATGCGGGCGAGTTGGCCTATGAGCGGCGCATCCGCGGCGCCAGCATCTATCCGGCGGTGCAGAATATCATCCTCGCCTGCCGCGCGTTCGGGCTGGGCACCGTGATCACCACCAACCACCTGCGCTGCGAGGACGAGGTCAACGCCCTGCTCCGACTGCCGTCGGACGTGTCGACTTACGCGCTGATGCCGATCGGCTATCCGGAAGGCAAGTTCGGCCCCCTCGCCCGCAAGCCGGTCGGCGAGGTGGCGTACGCCGATCGCTGGGGCAACGCGTGGCCGGCGTAGCCGTTGTAGGGTGGGTTAGCGGCGCAGCCGCGTAACCCACCATCTGGAGCCATCTGCAAACAATTGGTGGGTTTCGCTCCGCTCAACCCACCCTACGAATTCTTGATTTTCTCGAGCTTCTGCAAACTCCGCAGCTTCTCCGGGATCGGCTGATCCGGGAACAGCGACGGCCAGGCGGTGAACGACACCTCCGCCACATAGAGGTCGCCGCGTGAATCGACCGCGAGGCCGTGCGGCGAGATGAACTGTCCCGGCTTGGTTCCGGCGGTGGGAATGATGCCGAGCCGCGCCAGCAGCTTGCCGGTGTGGTCGACGACGCTGATGCGCGGCCCGAGATTTGGCGCGTCGCGATTGAAGTTCAAATAGGGCCCGATCTCGCCGATGAAGCAGATCGGACACTTGCCGGGCATCAGATAGAGACCGCTCGGCCGATGCATGTTGACCCACTGGGTCTCGTACTTGCCGTTGCCGTCGAACACCTGCACCCGGTGGTTCTCGCGGTCGGCGACATAGACAAAACCGTCGGCGTCGCAGCAGATGTTGTGCGGCAGATTGAACTGGCCGGGATCGGTCCCGGGCTCGCCCCAGGAGAGCAGCAGCTTTCCGTCCGGCGAATATTTGTGGACGCGCGCGTTGCCGTAGCCGTCGGAGACGTAGATGTCGCTACCGGGCGAGAGCGCCGTATGGGTGCAGCGGTTGAATGGGATGCCGCGCATGAACGCGGCCGGGCGGCCGGGAATGCCGATCTCCAGCAGCACCTTTCCGTCGAGCGTGCATTTGCGCACGGTGTGGTCGCCGTCGTCGGTGCAGTAGATGGTGTCGTCCGGTCCCATGTGGACGCCGTGCGCGCGGCGAAACAGCCCCTCCCCCCATGAGCGCAAGAAATTTCCGTCGCGATCGAACACGCACATGGGGTGTTCGCCGCGGTTGAAGACGTAGACCCGGTCGTGGCGGTCGACGCCCACCGCGGCCACGTCGCCGAAGCGCCACCCGGGCGGCAGGCGCTCCCATCCTTCCAGCACGCGATAGGTGAACTCCCCGCTCCCGACGATGACGCTCACGATGGTCCCCCCTCGTTCATGCCACAAACTTCCGGCAGATATATCCCTGTCACGACAGCTCGATCTTGCGCACGACCTTGAGCAACCGATCGGTGTCGGCCTCGAGGAACCGGGCGAATTCCGGCCCGTCGAGGTAGGCGACCTGGCTGCCGGCATTGAGGAAACGTTCGACCACCGCCTTGTCCTGCATGAACGCGCGGATGGCGTCGCGCAGGATGCGGGTGACGCGCTCGGGCGTTTTCCTCGGCGCGAACACGCCGGTCCACAGGATGTAGACGACGTCCGGGTAGCCGGCTTCCTGCAGCGTCGGCGCGTGCGGAAAATTCGGCAACCGCCCGGTCCCCCATTGCGCCAGAATGCGGATGTTTCCCGCGTCGATCTGGCCCTTGGCGATCGACTCGAGGGTGGGAACGACCGGCACCTGGTCCGATATCAGCGCGCCGAACGCGGGGCCGCCGCCCTGGTAGGGCACATGGACCATCTTGAGCTGCGCCGCCTTGAGGAACATGTCCATGGCGAGATGCACGGTGCCGAGGTGTCCGGACGAGGCATAAGGAATCTCGCCGGGGCTCTTGCTGACCGCCGCGAGGAAGTCGTCGAGCGTGTTCCACGGCGATGTCGTTTTCACCGCCAGGATCGGCGGATCGGCGAACATGCGCGCGAGCGGCACGAACTGGTCCATCTCGTAGGTGGCGGGCTTTCCCTGCAGCCGGTTGGCCTCGGGAATGACGGCGAGCGAGGAGAGCGCCGTCATGATGGTGTGGCCGTCGGGCTCGGCGCGCGCCACGTAGGCGTGCCCGATCCCTCCACCCGCGCCGCCCTTGTTCTCGACCACGACGTTGCGTCCCAACGTTTCGGCGAGATGCGCGGCGAGCGGGCGCGCCGCGAAGTCGGCGGTGCCGCCGGGCGGAAACGGGACCACGATGGTGATCGTGCGGCGGGGCCACGGCTCCTGGGCGCCAAGGCGATCCGGCGCGAGCGATACCCCGCAGACGAGCCCGAGCGTCAGTTTCAGCACGTCCCGGCGATCGGTCATCCCGCCTCCCCCGTCCTGCCAGATCATCCCGCAGGCGGCGTCACGGCGCACGTGCAAAATCGCCTCCCGGCCGGCCTGCGTTAACCGCCCGCTAACCATAAACCGGGCAATTCTTGCCGGGTACGCCTACTTGCGGGACGGACCGGGAAGACCGCGCCGACATGACCGACATCACGGCTGGAGAAGGGGCGCGGCGCTGGTTCGCCGGCTTGCGGCTCCGCGAGATCGCCAACCTGCTCAAGCGCGGCGACCTCGCGCTCGCGCTCGGCGTGATGACCATCCTGGTCGTCCTCATCCTGCCGCTGCCGCCGGTCCTGCTCGACCTCTTCCTCGCCATCTCGATCATCCTCTCGGTGCTGATCCTGATGACGGCGCTGTTCATCCATGCGCCGCTCGAGTTTTCCGCCTTCCCGACGGTGCTGCTGATCGCCACCATGCTGCGGCTGGCGCTCAACCTCGCCTCGACGCGGCTCATCCTCGCGCACGGTCACGAGGGCACCTCGGCCGCCGGCCACGTCATCGAGGCGTTCGGCAATTTCGTCATGAGCGGCAATTTCGTCATCGGGATCATCGTGTTCACCATCCTGGTGATCGTGAACTTCGTGGTGATCACCAAGGGCTCGGGCCGCATCGCCGAGGTGGCGGCGCGCTTCAACCTCGACGCCATGCCGGGCAAGCAGATGGCGATCGACGCCGACCTCTCCGCCGGCCTGATCGACGAGAAGGAGGCGCGCCGCCGCCGCAAGCAGCTCGAGGACGAGAGCGCGTTCTTCGGCGCCATGGACGGCGCCTCGAAATTCGTGCGCGGCGACGCGATCGCCGGCCTCCTCGTCACGCTCATCAACATCATCGGCGGCATGATCATCGGCATCGCCCAGCAGGGCATGCCGTTCGCGGAAGCCGCGCGCACC
>WNEY01000950.1_pt1 | contig 19466 bp, 31 predicted proteins | sample 5400531 | NCBI WGS metagenome assembly WNEY01 (sample SAMN13153338, study PRJNA577476) | soil metagenome | isolation source: 200 cm saprolite under Douglas fir tree site 1 | place: USA:California | collected 2015-04-18
GGCCCGACCAGCGCCTCCTGCCCCACCACGTCCGCGAGCTTTTGCGGACGCAGCTTGTCGGCGAGCGGACGGGGCGCAGCGCGATCGAGACCCGCCGCCTCGAACAGGCTCGCGCTCGTGCGCGGCTTGGCGCGCGGGCTCATCCGTTCAACACCACCGAGATCTGCTGCCCGCCGCGCATGATCACGATCTGCCACACCCGCCTCGGCGTCTGCGTCGCGCGCTCGAGATCGCGGCTTTTCGCGATCGCCTCGCCGTTCACCGACACGATCACGTCGCCGCGCTGAAAGCCGACGTTGCGGGCGAGCGAGCCGTCGGCCAGATCGACGATGACGACGCCCTCGGCCGCGGTGTCGAGCCGCAGCTCGTCGGCGAGCGCCGGCGAAAGATTGGCGACCTTGGCGCCCGAGAGCGGCGAGCGGGCGCCGATGGTGATCTCGTCGCGCGCGGTCTCCGGCGCGCTTTCGAGCTTGACGGCGAGCGCGACGCTCTTGCCTTGGCGGTCGACCGCGATGTTGGCGGTGCCGCCCAAGGGCTTGGTGGCGAAGCGGTAGCCGAACGCGTTCTGGTCCTCGACCAGCTGGCCGTCGATCGAGACGATGAGATCCGCGGTCTTGAGCCCCGCCTGCGCCGCCGGACTTGCCGGCACCACGCTCACGACGAGCGCGCCGGCCGGCCGCTTCAGCCCCATGCTCTCGGCGATCGCGGGGGTGACGTCTTGCAATTTCGCGCCGAACCATGGCCGCTTCACCGCCTTGCCGCCGCCCTTCGCCGAGTCGAGCACGACGCGCACCATGTTGACGGGAATGGCGAAGCCGATGCCGATCGAGCCGCCCGAGCGCGAGAAGATCGCGGTGTTGATGCCGACGAGGCGGCCCGCCATGTCGACGAGCGCGCCACCGGAATTGCCGAGGTTGATGGCGGCGTCGGTCTGGATGAAGAAATTGTAGTCGGAAATACCGACCTGCGTGCGCGCGAGCGCCGAGACGATTCCCTGCGTCACCGTCTGCCCCACGCCGAACGGATCGCCGATCGCGAGCACGAGGTCGCCGACCTGAATCTCGTCGGAATCGCCGAACTCGATCGCCGTAAAGCGTTCATGGGCGTCCTTCAGCCGCAACACGGCGAGATCGCTGCGCTGGTCGCGCAACAGCACCTCGGCGTCGAACTCGCGCTTGTCGGCGAGCGCCACGCGAATCTGGTCGGCGCCCTCGATGACGTGGTGGTTGGTGACGACGACGCCGGCGGGATCGACGAGCACGCCCGAGCCGAGCGAGCGCTGGATGCGCTCCCCGGGTTGCCCCATGCCGGGCAACTGTCCGCCGAAAAAGCGGCGGAAGAACGGATCGTCGAAGAAGGGATTGCTCGCGCCCTGCACCTTGCGCTGGGCGTAGACGTTCACCACGGCGGGTGCGGCACGCTTCACCACCGGCGCGAAGGTGAGCGAGATTTCCGCCCGTGATTGCGGCATGCGCGGCGTCGGCGGCGCGACCGGCTGCGGCACGGACTGCGCCAGCGCCGGCGCGGCGGCGAAAAGCGCGGCGGCGAGCGCGAACAGCGCGGCGCGAAGGGCGTGGATCATGCAAGAGATATAGAGCCGCCCCTGCGGCGGCGAAAGGGCGGGAGTTTCGCGCCTATTCAGCCTGAGTGGGTCCCCTGAAAGCAAAAGCCCCGGCGCGAGGCCGGGGCTTTGCATGCGAGAATTCGAGCGATCAGTACTTGGCGTAAACCGGGCCCTTGCCCCATGCGCCGCCCGAATCGAATTTGTAGTTCAGGCCGAAGCGCACGACGTTGAGCTTGGCGTTGACAAATTCCGGAACGCCGGGAACGACGTCAAAGAGATCCTTTTTTCTGAGATCGACGTAGAGATATTCGAGCTTGGCGGACCAGTTCCCTTGCAGCGCCCATTCGACGCCGGCGCCGACCGTCCAGCCTGTAAGAACCTTGCTGCCCGAAGCCGGTGTCAGCGAATCCCACGCATGGACGTCGCCATAGGCAAAGCCGCCCGTCAGATAGACAAGCGTGCCGAGGGTGGCGACAGGCGCCACTTTGGTGGGCATGCCCGAGTACGCCGGTGATCCGCCATAGACCATACCGAGACGAGCGCGCACCGTGCCCAAGGATTCCACTTTGGTTCCGCACGAGTGCCCTGGCGCAGGTAAGCAATCTCCATGGCCTCTAACGTCGGCCCACGAAAGATCCGTCTCGAGACCGGCGACCCAGGGTCCATTCTGCCAGTTGTAGCCAAAGCCGCCGCCGACCGCCGGACCGCTGATGTGATAACGGCCATCGCCGACGCAGGAGCCGATAGTGCAGAGTGATGTCGAGAGACCGTCGTCGTGCTGGGCGGAGCTGCCCCATGCCCCGCCGGCATTCGCGCCTACATAGGCCCCAGTCCATGTGTTACTCGCGGATTGCGCCACCGCGACGGTCGGCTGCGACACGGAGCCAATCGCTGCAGGCAGCGCGATCACGCCGAGCAGCAGTGTCTTTTTCATATCCATAAATGCCCCCCGCTGGCCTTTTCGACCGACGTGCTAAAAAGTTACCACCCGCGGGCCAAAGAGTCTGTGATATTTATGCAACAGCTGCCGGAATTCGTATATGCTGCAGCGGTTGCCTGTAAATAGGCGGCCGAACCGCAAGGACTTTCCCCATTACGCTGCAATACGGCAGGCCCGATGCAGTTGAGCAACACTGTTCCTCAGCCCCCTGTGGATGAATCGTGAAATCCATCGGCCTTTGCCTGATTGCCAAGAATGAAGCGCATGTGATCACGCGCTGCATCGACAGCGCGCTGCCGTTGGTCGACTTCGTTCTCGTCGCCGACACCGGCTCGACCGACGATACGCCGCGGGTCGTGCGCGAATATCTCGACGAGAAGAAACTGCCGGGGGAAGTGATCCACGAGCCGTGGCGCGATTTTGCCTACAACCGCAATGTGGCGCTGCGTCGCCTGCGCGAGCACGCCGAAATCGACTACAGCCTGATGCTCGATGCCGATCAAATCCTAACTTATGACGCCGATTTTGTCGCCGCGCGCTTCAAGAAGAAACTGCGCCATGACGTTTACGATTTGCCCCTGCGCAACGGACCGAAAGAATTCCCGGTAGCGAATCTCGCAAGCAACCGCGTCGATATCGTCTACAAATCGGAACTGCACGAATATCGGGTGATTCCGCCAGGCAGCAGCCGCCGACCAGCGAAGGGACTGCGCATCGTGGAAATGCACGATGGGGGGCGCAGCCGCAACCCCAATAAATACCGTGACGACGCCGCGCTGTTGGAAAAACTTTTACTGAAGGAGCGCGACCCTTTTTTGATCGCGCGGCATAAATTTTTCCTCGGCGAGAGCTATCGCTATTGTGGCGAAGACGAGAAGGCGCTCCAGCACTATCTCGAGCGCGCAAAGCTTGGATTCTCCAATGATGAGATTTTCCTGAGCTCCCTTTATGCCGGTCGCCTGCAGGTCAAGCTCGCTCGGCCCGGCAATGAAGTCCTGGAGACTTTCCTCTCCGGACATAAAGTATGTCCATGGCGGGCGGAGGCGCTGCATGGCGCTGCGATGTTGTGCCGGATGCAGGGGCTCCATCACCTCGGCTACATGCTGGCAACGCCCGGCCTGCGATTGGCCGTCCCGGAAACCGGCCTTTATATCGAAAATTGGATTTATGAATACGGCCTGCTCGATGAATTCTCGGTGCTTTGCTACTGGACCGGCCGCTACCAGGAATGCCTCGATGCCGCCACGCGAATTCTGCGCGAGGATAAAATTCCCCGGCCGGAGCGCCCGCGGGTGCAACAAAACGTGGATTTCGCCGCCGCGAAGCTAAAGGAGCAGAAGTCCGGCGCGGCGGAACGGAAATGATACCGCTTGCACAAATCTTGGAATTATTCGTGACGGGTTGAGAAATTCCAGCGTCGATCGCCGAGAGTCTTGCGCGGCAACAGATCGTCTCACGCCGAAAGAAGTTCTGCGGCCTTCGGGAAAAGCGAGGGAAGCAAGAAATTGGGTATCAAATATTGCGGAAAGCAGCCCGAGACGTTGGCGCCGTGAAGTATGTGAAGGCAAGTGCAGTCGACATCATACAGCCCCGTCAGCTTGAACCGCTGCACGGCGTTCAGCATGAATACGCCGTCCTGGTTCCAATTCATGTCGGGAAACGGAGCGTGTTCCCAAACCTTCCTTCTGAAGACGTAGGAAAAACCAAAGCCCAAATGATTGTCCTTTAGGTCGCGAGTATTTTTCTCGGTCAGCATGACCATGCTTGGCGCCGGCCCCGACCAATTCCAATGCGGCCCGAGCTTAATGTTGAGATCCCAAAAGCCGAAGGTTTTGAAGAGCTTGTGATATACGAAAAACCCGAAAAACTTCACGATATCGGAACCGTTTTTTTCCATCGCCGACAGCATGGCCGCGAGATAATTCGGACCGTAGAAATCGTCGTCGTCGAATTGCGCGACGATGGCGGCGCGTGCTTTGCCGATGAGATGATTTCGCTTGCCGCCAGTCGTAAGTTTCTTGCTCGTATGTTCGTAGATAATGCGCGAGTCGGACAGGCTTTGCATGAACTCCGAAGGAGCCGGACTGTCGTCGAGCACCAACCACTCGAGATCGGAAATGTTCTGATCTAAAACGAACTTTGCCGCGAACGGAAGAAAATGATGCCGATTAGATGTCGGCGTAATGATGCTTACAACCGGGGCCGCCATTGAACTTCCTGCAGTAAGTCCCCGAGGAACGCCCGAAGTTTTTTCAAGCCGCCCGCGGGTGAACCGCGCCGGCTTACGCCGCCGCCTCTTCCTTCGGCCGCGATGCCACTTCCGCCGCGTGGCGGGCGCGGTCTTCCTTGCCCTTGGCCTCGACGTCGCGGTCGACGAACTCGATCACCGCGACCGCCGCCGCGTCGCCGTAGCGGAAGCCCGCCTTGACGATGCGCAGATAACCGCCGTTCCGCGCCTTGTAGCGCGGCGCGATCACCTCGAAGAGCTTCTTCACCGCCGGCAGGTCCTTGATTTGCGAGATGGCCTGGCGCCGCGCGTGCAAGCCGCCCTTCTTCGCCAGCGTCACCAGCTTCTCCACCACCGGCCGCAGGTCCTTCGCCTTCGGCAGCGTGGTCGTCACCTGCTCGTGGGTGATCAGCGCCGCCGCCATGTTGGCGAACATCGCCTTGCGATGCTCGGCGGTGCGGTTGAATTTGCGGTGGGCCTTGCCGTGACGCATTGATTTCTCCTACTCGGCCTCCCCGCGCCATCCTTCGAGGCTCGGGCTTCGCCCTCGCACCTCAGGATGACGCGATCTCTTCACCCGACCGTCACCCTGAGGCGCCCGCGAAGCGGGCCTCGAAGGGTGACAGGCTATAATTTCAATAATGATCCTCGAAGCGCTTGGCGAGCTCCTCGATGTTCTCCGGCGGCCAGCCCTCGATCTGCATGCCGAGGTGGAGGCCCATCGTGGCCAGGACTTCCTTGATTTCGTTCAGCGACTTGCGCCCGAAGTTCGGCGTGCGCAGCATCTCGGCTTCCGACTTCTGGATGAGGTCGCCGATATAGACGATGTTGTCGTTCTTCAAGCAGTTGGCCGAGCGCACCGAAAGCTCGAGCTCGTCCACCTTTTTCAGCAGCGCCGGATTGAACGGCAGTTCCTGCATCGCCGGCGCCTCGATCTCGCGGCGCGGCTCCTCGAAATTGACGAAGATGTTGAGCTGGTCCTGCAGAATGCGCGCGGCGAAGGCGAGCGCGTCTTCCGGCGTGATCGAGCCGTTGGTCTCGATCGTCATCGTCAGCTTGTCGTAGTCGAGAATTTGCCCCTCACGGGTGTTCTCGACGCGGTAGCTCACCTTGCGCACCGGCGAGAACAGGCTGTCGACCGGGATCAGCCCGATCGGCGAATCCTCCGAGCGGTTGCGATCGGCGGGCACGTAACCCTTGCCGGTCGTGACCGTGAACTCCATGCGGATCTCGGCGCCCTCGTCGAGGGTGCACAGGCCGAGTTCGGGGTTGAGAATTTGCACGTCGCCGACGGTCTGGATATCGCCCGCCGTCACCTGCCCCGGGCCCTGCTTCTTCAACACCATGCGCTTGGGGCCTTCGCCCTGCATCTTGAGCGCGATGTCCTTGATGTTGAGCACGATGTCGGTGACGTCCTCGCGCACGCCCGGGATCGAGGAAAACTCGTGCAGGACGCCGTCGATATGCACCGAGGTCACCGCCGCCCCTTGCAGCGAGGACAGCAAAATGCGCCGCAGCGCATTGCCGAGCGTGAGGCCGAAGCCGCGCTCCAAGGGCTCGGCGACCACGATCGCGACGCGTTTGGGATCGCCGCCCACGGCGACCGCGAGCTTCTCGGGCCGGATCAGTTCCTGCCAATTTTTCGGATTTACCAGCGTGTTCATCAGTCATCCTTCGCGTTCCGGCACGGCTTTAATCCCGCGCCCCCGCCCGAGATGGCGGGAAAATGAATCTCCGGCCAAAGAGGCCGTACTCGAAACCTCAGACGCGCCGGCGTTTGCGCGGCCTGCAACCATTGTGCGGTATCGGCGTCACGTCGCGGATCGACGTGATGGTGAAGCCCGCCGCCTGCAGCGCGCGCAGCGCCGATTCGCGGCCCGATCCCGGGCCGGCCACGTCGACCTCGAGCGTGCGCATGCCGTGTTCCTGCGCCTTGCGCGCGGCGTCCTCGGCGGCGACCTGCGCCGCGTAGGGCGTCGACTTGCGCGAGCCCTTGAAGCCGAGCGAGCCCGCCGACGACCAGGCGATGGTGTTGCCCTGCGCGTCGGTGATCGTGATCGTGGTGTTGTTGAAGCTCGCGTTCACATGCGCGACGCCGGAGACGATGTTCTTGCGCTCGCGGCGGCGAACACGGCCTTCGCGCGGAGTGGTTGCTGCGGGTGCTTCTTTGCTCATGACTGATCCTTTGCGAGCCGCCGGGCGCTTAGCCCTTCGGCGGCGCCCTCTTGCCGGCGATCGCGCGTCCCTTGCCCTTGCGCGTGCGCGCGTTGGTGTGAGTGCGCTGGCCGCGCACCGGCAGATTCTTGCGGTGACGGAGCCCGCGATAGCAGCCGAGATCCTGCAGCCGCTTGATGTTGAGTTGCACCTCGCGGCGAAGGTCGCCCTCGACCTGGTATTCGCGGTCGATCATCTCGCGGATTTGCGAGACTTCCTGGTCGGTGAGCTGGTTGACGCGCCGCTCGGTCGGGATCTTCAGCGCGGCCATGATGTCCTGGGCGCGCTTGTGGCCGATGCCGTGGATGTATTGCAATCCCACCTCGACCCGCTTTCCGGTCGGAAGGTTCACGCCTGCGATTCGGGCCACGTCAGATCTCCGATTGCGGCCCGCAGGCCGCCGTGTTCGTCATATCCCGCCCGCGAAGCGGGTATTGCGATGCGCAAAAGCGACGCCCGGCCCTCCGGGAGAGGTCCGGCATCGTCAAATAACCGACTGGATGGGAGCTATTTAGGAAACCGGGCGCCATCCGTCAACCTCCCACCGGAACGCGCTCTTGCAGCGCCCGTTCGATGTCCGTCTCGACCTCGTCGACCGCCCGCATGCCGTTCACCGCCACCAGCGAGCCCTTTCGCTGGTAATAATCCGACAGGGGGGCGGTTTGTTTGCGGTAATGGGCGATCCGTTGCTTGAGCACGGCCGGATCGTCGTCGGCGCGCGCCCTATGGCCCTTGGCCGTTGTCTGGGCGATCCGCTTCTCGATGCGGTCGATCAGCATGCTCTCGTCCACTTTCAGCTCGATGACCGCGTCGAGCTTGAGCCCGCGCTCCGCCAACAGACGGTCGAGCGATTCCGCCTGCTTCACCGTGCGCGGGAAGCCGTCGAGGATGAAGCCGTTCTTCGCCTCGGGCGCGTCGATGCGCTCGGCGATCAGCGCGACCACGAGATCGTCCGGAACGAGTTCGCCGCGCGCCATGATGTCCTTGACCTTGAGCCCGAGCGGGCTGCCGGCGGCGACGGCGACACGCAGGAGATCGCCGGTCGACAGCGGCACGATGTTGTAACGGGCGACGAGACGCTCGGCCTGCGTGCCCTTGCCCGCGCCGGGAGGCCCCAGGAGCACAAGCCTCATCGACGGCTTCCTCTGAGCTTCGCCTTGCGGATCAATCCTTCGTATTGGTGCGCCAGGAGATAACCCTGCACCTGCGCGACCGTGTCCATCGTCACGCTGACGACGATCAACAGCGAGGTGCCGCCGAAATAGAACGGCACCGCCGCATAGGAAACCAGAAGCTCCGGCAACAAGCAGACCAGCGCCAGATAACCGGCGCCGATCACGGTGATGCGCGTGAGCACGTAGTCGATGTATTCCGCCGTGCGCTCGCCCGGCCGGATGCCCGGAATGAACCCGCCATGCTTTTTCAGATTGTCGGCGGTCTCCACCGGATTGAACACGATCGCCGTATAGAAGAAGGCGAAGAAGACAATGAGCCCGACGTACAGAAGCATGAACAGCGGACGGCCGTGGCCGAGCAACGTCGTGAAATAGGTGATCCATTCGGGTCCGCTGCTCTGGCTGAAATTCGCGACCGTGGTCGGCACCAGGAGGAGCGAGGAGGCGAAGATCGGCGGGATCACGCCCGAGGTGTTGAGCTTGAGCGGCAGATGCGAGCTTTGCCCTTCGAACATCTGATTGCCGACTTGCCGCTTGGGATACTGGATCAAGAGCCGCCGCTGCGCGCGCTCCATGAACACGATGAAGGCGATCACGCCGGTCGCGACGACGAGGATGGTGAGAATGAGCCCGGTCGAGAGCGCGCCCTGCCGGCCCAACTCCAGGGTACCGGCGACCGCCGACGGAATCCCCGCCACGATGCCCGCCATGATGATCAGCGAAATGCCGTTGCCGATGCCGCGCGAGGTGATCTGCTCGCCGAGCCACATCAGGAAGATGGTGCCGCCGGTGAGCGTGATCACGGTCGAGATGCGGAAGAACCAGCCGGGATCGATGACGATGCTGCCGGAGCCTTCGAGCCCGATCGCGATGCCGTAAGCCTGGAAGGCCGCCAACACCGCGGTGAGGTAGCGGGTGTACTGATTGATGATCTTGCGGCCCGCTTCGCCTTCCTTCTTCAATTGCTCAAGCGTCGGCGAAACGCTCGTCAACAGCTGCAGGATGATCGAGGCCGAGATGTACGGCATGATGTTGAGCGCGAAGATCGCCATGCGCTCGACCGCGCCGCCGGAGAACATGTTGAACAGCCCGAGAATGCCCTGGCTCGCGTTCTTGAAGGCATCGGCGAAGGCGTCGGGATTGATGCCGGGCATCGGAATGAAGGTGCCGATGCGATAGACGATGAGCGCGCCGAGCGTGAACCAGATGCGCCTCTTCAGATCCTCGGCTTTCGCCAAGGCGCCGAAATTGAGGTTAGCCGCGAGTTGTTCCGCTGCCGAGACCATGTCCGCTCCGCTACCGCCCTGCCCCTATATGGGGATCAGTTCTGCGCTTCGCCGCCCGCCGGTTTCGCGGCCGCGGCTTCCTTCGCTTCCTTCGGCTTCGATTCTTTCTTCGACTCTTTCTTCGCCTGCTGGGGCTTGGCCTCCTTGGGCGCGCGCTCCGGCTTCGGCGGCGCCAGCCGCTTGACCGAGCCGCCGAGTTTTTCGACCGCCGCCGCCGCCGATTTCGAAGCGCCATGCACCTCGAAGGCGACCTTGGCCTTGAGTTCGCCGCCGCCGAGCAACCGCACGCCGTCGAGCGCGCGGTTCAAGACGCCGGCCGCGACCAGCGTCTCGGCCGTCACCGGCTTTCCCGCGTCGAGCCTGCCCTTGTCGATCGCGGTCTGCACGCGGCCGAGATTCACTTCGTTCAAGTGAAGCGCGAAGATATTGGCGAAACCGCGCTTCGGCAGCCGGCGATGGATCGGCATCTGTCCGCCTTCGAAGCCCTTGATGCGCACGCCCGTGCGCGACTTCTGGCCCTTGACGCCGCGGCCGCCGGTCTTGCCCTTGCCCGAGCCGATGCCGCGGCCGACGCGCTTTGCGAAGCTGCGCGCGCCGGGGCGGTCCGCGATCTGGTTGAGCTTCATGGGACCCTCGCTACTCACTTGCCCTCCACCACGCGCACGAGGTGCTTCACTTTGGCGATCATGCCGCGCACCTGCGCGTTATCGGGAAGAATGCTCTTGCGGCCGAGCTTGTTGAGCCCGAGCCCGATCAAGGTCTTCTCCTGGATCGGCGGACGGCGGATCGGGCTCGAAGTCTGTTCGACGGTGACGGTCTTTCCGCTTTTGTTCATGGTTTTGTTCCTCAGTCCGTCGCTTCGGCGTCGACCTTGCCGCGCCGCGATTGCAGCACCGACACCTTGAGGCCGCGGCGCGCCGCGACCGAACGCGGGCTGTCCTGCAGGCTCAACGCGTCGAAAGTCGCGCGCACCATGTTGTAGGGGTTCGACGAGCCGAGCGACTTCGCCACCACGTCCTGCACGCCGAGCGTCTCGAACACGGCGCGCATCGGCCCGCCGGCGATGATGCCGGTGCCGGGCGGTGCGGCGCGCAGCTTCACGCGGCCCGCGCCGTGATGGCCTTCGACGTCGTGATGCAGCGTGCGGCCCTCGCGCAACGGCACGCGCACCATCGAGCGCTTGGCGGCATCGGTCGCCTTGCGGATCGCTTCCGGAACCTCGCGCGCCTTGCCGTGGCCGAAGCCGACGCGGCCCTTCTGGTCGCCGACGACGACGAGCGCGGCAAAGCCGAAGCGGCGCCCGCCCTTCACCACCTTGGCGACGCGATTGATGTGGACGAGCTTGTCGACGATGCCGCCGCTGTCGCGCTCCTCGCGCTCGCGCTCGCGCCGCCGCCCGCGCGGCCGGTCCGATCCCGGTCCTGATCTCTCGCCTTGTGCCATCCGCTCCGTCCTTCCTAGAATTTCAATCCGCCTTCGCGCGCGGCGTCGGCGAGCGCCTTGATGCGCCCGTGATAGAGGTAGGCGCCGCGGTCGAACTGCACTTCCTTCACGCCCTTGGCGGTCGCACGCTCGGCGACGCGCTTGCCGACCGCCTTCGCCGCCTCGACATTGGCGCCCGTCTTGCCGCGCACGTCCTTTTCCATGCTCGACGCCGCGGCGACCGTGACGCCCTTGGCGTCGTCGATCACCTGCGCGTAGATGTGCTTCGAGGAGCGAAACACCGAGAGCCGCGGCCGGCCATAGGCCGCGCGTTTCAGCGTGTGGCGCACCCGCGCCGTTCTACGTGCAGTACGATCAGGCATGGCTCGTCCTCGTTACTTCTTCTTGCCTTCCTTGCGGAAGATGTATTCGCCCGCGTACTTGACGCCCTTGCCCTTATAGGGCTCGGGCGGGCGGTACTCGCGGATTTCCGCCGCCACTTGCCCGACCTTTTGCTTGTCGGTGCCGCTGACGACGATTTCGGTCGGCTTCGGCGTCACCACGGTGATCCCGTCGGGAATCGGATAGACGACTTCGTGCGAATAACCGAGCGCGAGCTGCAAGTTCTTGCCCTGCGCCTGCGCGCGATAGCCGACGCCGGTGATCTCGAGCTTCTTCTCGTAGCCCTTGGTTACGCCGGTCACCAGGTTCGCGATCATCGCGCGCGACATGCCCCAGATCGCGCGGTGGCGTTTGCTGTCGCCGCGCCGCTCGACGGTGATCGCACCCTTGTCGAGCTTGGCGCCGACCTCGTCGGTCAGCACGAACGAAAGTTCGCCCTTCGGGCCCTTCATCTTCACGCGCTGGCCCTCCACCGCGGCGGTGACGCCGGAAGGGATCGCGACGGGCCTTTTGCCGATCTTCGACATGAATTCGCTCCTCGATCCCTCAGAACACCGTGCAGAGAATTTCGCCGCCGACGTTCTGCTCGCGCGCGTCGTGGTCGGCCATCACGCCTTTCGGCGTCGACAGGATCGCGACGCCGAGACCGTTGTTGATGCGCGGCAGGTTTCGCACCGACGCATAGACGCGCCGTCCCGGCTTCGACACCCGCGCGATCTCGCGGATTACCGGCGCGCCGTCGAAATACTTGAGCTCGATCTCGAATTCGGTGCGGCCGTCCTTGTGCTCGGTCTGCGAAAAGCCGCGAATGAAGCCTTCCGTCTTCAGAACCTCCAGCACGCTCGCGCGGAAGTGCGAGCCGGGCGACGACACGCTCGCCTTGTTGCGCATCGCCGCGTTGCGGATGCGGGAGATCATATCGCCGATCGGATCGTTCATCGTCATGATCGATCCTCCTTACCAGCTCGACTTCACGAGGCCGGGAATCTGGCCCGACGAGCCGAGTTCGCGCAGCGCGATGCGCGACAGCTTCATCTTGCCGTAATAGCCGCGCGGCCGGCCGGTCATCTCGCAGCGGTTGCGAATACGCTCCTTGGCGGAGTTGCGCGGCACTTGCGCGAGCTTCAAGACCGCCGCGAAGCGCTCCTCGATCGGCAATTTCCTGTTCTTCACGATCGCACGCAGACGCTGGCGCTTGCCCGCGTATTTCTTCGCGAGCCGCCGCCGCATCTCGTTCTTCTCGATCATGCTCTTCTTCGCCATTTCCTGCTCCTTCTGCTCCGCGTTTGAAGCGCTTGCCTCACTGCCGGAAGGGAAAGTTGAAAGCGACGAGAAGCGCGCGCGCCTCGTCGTCGGTTTTCGCGGTCGTGCAGACCGTGATGTCCATGCCCCAGATTTCGGCCGCCTTGTCGAAGTCGATCTCGGGGAAAATAATGTGTTCCTTGAGGCCGAAGGTGAAATTGCCGCGGCCGTCGAAGCTCTTCGGATTGAGCCCGCGGAAATCGCGCACGCGCGGCAGCGCGATGTTCACCAGCCGGTCGATGAAATCGTACATGCGCGGACCGCGCAGCGTGACCTTGGCGCCGATGCCGATGTTCTCGCGCAGCTTGAAGTTGGCGATCGCCTTGCGCGCCATCGTCACCACCGCCTTTTGGCCGGCGATCAAGGTGAGGTCGCTCGCGGCCGAAGTCACCTTCTTCTGGTCGGAAGCGCCCTCGCCGAGCCCCATGTTGAGCACGACCTTTTCGATCGCGGGAATCGCGTACGGATTCGAATAGCCGAATGTCTCCGCGAGCTTGGGGCGGATGACCTTCTCGTATTCGGTCTTCAGGCGCGGAACGTAATTGTCAGCCATTGATCTGCTCCCCCGAACGCCTGGCGACCCGGATCTTGGTGCCGTCGTTCAGGATTTTGAATCCGACGCGCGTTGCCTTGCCGCCCTTGGGGTCGGCGAGCGCGATGTTCGAAATGTGGATGCTCGCTTCCTTCGAGATGATGCCGCCTTCCTGCTTCGCGGTCTGGCGCTGATGGCGGCGCACCATATGGACGCCGCGCACGAGCGCGCGCTGCGCGGCCCGATGAATCTCGATGACCTCGCCGGTGCGGCCCTTGTCGCGGCCGGCGATCACCACCACCTTGTCGCCCTTCCTGATCTTCGCGGCCATCACAGCACCTCCGGCGCGAGCGAAATGATCTTCATGTGGTTTTTCGCGCGCAATTCGCGCGGAACCGGGCCGAAGATGCGGGTGCCGACGGGCTCCATCTGGTTGGTGATGAGCACCGCCGCGTTGCGGTCGAAGCGGATCACCGAGCCGTCGGGGCGGCGGATGTCCTTGGCGATTCTGACGATCACCGCCTTCATCACCTCGCCCTTCTTCACGCGGCCGCGCGGGATCGCTTCCTTCACCGAGACGACGATCACGTCGCCGATCGTGGCGTATTTCCGCTTCGAGCCGCCGAGCACCTTGATGCACATGACACGGCGCGCGCCGGAATTATCGGCGACGTCGAGATTGCTCTGCATCTGGATCATGGCATCGACCTTGTTCTTGGCCCGGCCCGAAAGAACCGGCGCGGGCTTAAATCCGAATTCCGCTTCAGCTCGCCTTCTTCTTTTTGGCGGGCTCGTTCTTCTCTTCTTCCGGCGCACCGGCATTCGCGCCAAGCACGATCCAGCGCTTGGTCTTCGAGATCGGCTTGTGCTCTTCGATCTTCACCAAATCGCCGACCTTGCAGGCGTTACCCTCGTCATGCGCGTGATATTTTTTCGTCCGCCGCACGGTCTTTCGCAGCAGCGGATGCGTGAAACGGCGCTCGACGAGGACCGTCACCGTCTTGTTCTGCTTGTCGCTCACCACGACGCCTTCCAGCACGCGCTTCGGCATGACCTGACCTCACTTACCCTTCTTTTTCGCCTTGGCGGCGGGCTTCGCGGCCGCCTTTTCCGCCTTCGGCTTCTTTTCTTTCGCGGGCTTCTCCGTCGAAGGCTTGGCGGCGACGGACTTTCCCAATCTCCGCTCGGTCGCGGTGGTCAGGAGCTTCGCGATATCGCGGCGCACCGCGCGCACGCGCGAAGTGCTCTCCAACTGGCCGGTCGCCCGCTGAAAGCGCAGGTTGAACTGCTCCTTTTTGAGCTCGAGGATCTTGTCCTCGACCTCGTCCGGTGACATCGCGCGTACATCGCCGATTTTCATCGTTCCACCCTCAGCCGATGCGCGCGACGAAGCGCGTCCTGATCGGCAGTTTCGCGGCCGCGAGCCGCATCGCCTCGCGCGCGGTTTCCTCGTCGACGCCGTCGACCTCGAACATGATGCGCCCGGGCTTGACCCTCGCCGCCCACCACTCCGGTTGGCCCTTGCCCTTGCCCATGCGGACTTCGGTCGGCTTCTTCGAAATCGGCACGTCCGGGAATATGAGGATCCACACCCGTCCCGCGCGCTTCATGTGATGGGTGATGGCGCGGCGCGCGGCCTCGATCTGGCGCGCGGTGAGGCGCTCGGGCTCCAGCGCCTTCAGGCCGTACTCGCCGAAAGAAAGCGTGGTGCCGCCCTTCGCGGTGCCGTGGATGCGGCCCTTGAACTGCTTGCGGAACTTGCTGCGTGCGGGTTGCAACATGATTCTAGACTTTCATCCCTATGCCGCGTCGCGCGGGCGGTGACGGCCGCCGCTCTCGCCCTCGGCGAGCCGCTTGTCTTGCGCCATCGGGTCGTGTTCGAGGATCTCGCCCTTGAAGATCCACACCTTCACCCCGCAGGTGCCGTAGGTCGTAAACGCCGTCGCGGTGCCGTAATCGACGTCGGCGCGCAACGTGTGCAAGGGCACGCGGCCCTCGCGATACCACTCCATGCGGGCGATCTCGTTGCCGCCGAGCCGGCCGCCGCAATTGATGCGGATGCCCTCGGCGCCGAGCCGCATCGCCGACTGCACCGCGCGCTTCATCGCGCGGCGAAAGGCGACGCGGCGCTCGAGCTGTTGCGCGATCGATTCCGCGACGAGCTTGGCGTCGACCTCGGGCTTGCGGATCTCAACGATGTTGATGATGACTTCCGAGCTCGTCATCTTCGCCACCTGCTTGCGCAGCTTATCGATATCGGCGCCCTTCTTGCCGATGACGACGCCCGGCCGCGCCGAGTGAATCGTGACGCGGCACTTCTTGTGCGGCCGCTCGATGATGATCTTCGCCACCGCCGCCTGCTTGAGCTGGGTCATCAGGAAGCTGCGGATCTTGATGTCCTCGTGCAGGAGCCGGCCGTACTCGCCCTTGCCCGCGAACCAGCGCGAGTCCCAGGTGCGGTTGATGCCGAGCCGCAAGCCGATCGGATTGACCTTCTGACCCATCAGGCTTTCCCTTCCTGCTCACGTACGATGACGGTGAGGTTCGAAAACGTTCTGAAAATGCGCCCCGAACGGCCGCGTCCGCGCGGCGTCCAGCGTTTGATGACGAACGCCTTGCCGACATGCGCCTCCGCGACGACGAGATCGTCGACGTCGAGGTCGTGATTGTTCTCAGCGTTGGCGATCGCGGACTCCAGGCACTTCTTCACGTCGAGTGCGATGCGCTTCTTTGAAAACCGCAGGTCGGCGAGCGCGGTCGCGACCTTCTTGCCGCGGATCAGGCCCGCGACGAGGCCGAGCTTCTGCGGCGACACGCGCAGCATGCGCGAGATCGCTTTCGCCTCGTTGTCCTTGAGCACGCGTGCTCGTGCGGTCTTGCCCATATTGAACCTCTAGCTCGCCTTGCCCGGAGCGGCAGGCGCGGGGGCGGCCGCGGCGGGGACGGCGGCACCGGGCGCCGCTTTCGGAGCGCGCGCATCAGCCTCTTTCTTCGCCGTGCGGTCGCCGACCGCCGAATGGCTCTGGAAAATCCGGGTCGGCGAGAACTCGCCGAACTTGTGGCCGACCATGTCCTCGGTGACGTAAACCGGGATGTGCTTACGGCCGTTGTAGACGCCGAAGGTGAGCCCGACGAACTGCGGCAGGATCGTCGAGCGGCGGCTCCAGATCTTGATCACTTCCGAGCGGCCCGACGAACGCGCGGCATCGGCTTTCTTCAGGAGATAGCCGTCGACGAACGGGCCTTTCCATATCGAGCGGGGCATCAGTGACTCCTCAAACCTTCTGCTTCTTCGCGTGCCGGCTCGACACGATGAATTTGCTGGTGCGCTTGTTCTTGCGCGTCTTCTTGCCCTTGGTCGGGAAGCCCCAGGGCGAAACCGGATGGCGGCCGCCCGAGGTGCGGCCTTCGCCGCCGCCATGCGGATGGTCGACCGGATTCATCGACACGCCGCGATTGTGCGGCTTCCAGCCCTTCCAGCGGTTGCGGCCGGCCTTGCCGATCGAGATGTTCATGTGATCGGGGTTCGACACCGCGCCGACGGTGGCGAAGCAGCGTCCGTGCACGAGCCGCTGCTCGCCGGAATTGAGGCGAATGATGCAGTAGCCGCGATCGCGGCCGACGATCTGCGCGTAGGTGCCGGCCGAGCGCGCGAGCTGGCCGCCCTTGCCGATCTTGAGCTCGATGTTGTGCACGATCGTGCCGACCGGCATGTTTTCGAGCGGCATCGCGTTGCCGGGCTTCACGTCGACGTTCTCGCCCGCGACCAGCACGTCGCCCGCGGCCACCCGCTGCGGCGCGAGGATGTAGGACACCTCGCCGTCGGCGTATTTCAACAGCGCCAGGAAGCCGGTGCGGTTCGGGTCGTATTCGAGCCGCTCCACCGTCGCCGCCATGTCGTGCTTGCGGCGCTTGAAATCCACCGTGCGCAGCGCCCGCTTGTGGCCGCCGCCGCGAAAGCGGACGGTGATGCGGCCGTTGACGTTGCGCCCGCCGGTGCCGATCTTGCCTTCGGTCAGGCTCTTGACGGGCTTGCCCTTCCACAGGCCCTCGCGGTCGACGAGGACGAGCTGGCGGAGGCTCGGGGTCGCGGGTTTATAGGTTTTCAGTGCCATCGCTGATCCTCAAAGCCCGGTGGTGACGTCGATCGAATGGCCTTCTTCCAAGGTCACGATCGCTTTCTTCACGTCGCTCTGCCGCGCGCGCATGCCGCGGAAGACCTTCAGCTTGCCCTTCTTCACCAGCGTGTTGACGCGCTTCACCTTCACGCCGAAGAGCTTTTCGACCGCTTCCTTGATTTCGGGCTTGGTCGCCGCGAGCGCGACCTTGAACACCACCTGATTGTGCTCGGAGGCGGCGGTCGCCTTCTCGGTGATCGCCGGCGAAAGAATCACATCGTAGTGGCGCGGGTCCTTGGGGGCGGTCTTGCTCATTTGAAGCGCGCCTCCAGCGCCTCGACCGCGGCCTTCGTCAGCACCAGCTTGTTCCGCCGCAGGATATCGTAGACGTTGATGCCGACGACCGGCAGCACGTCGACTTGCGGAATGTTGCGCGCCGCCAATTGGAAGCTCTTTTCGACCTCGGCGCCGTCGATCACGAGCGCGTTCGAAAGCCCGAGCTTTTCGAACTGCGCGATGAGCGCGCTCGTCTTCGCGTCCTTTATCTTCAGGTCCTCGACGACGATGAGGTCCTCGCTCTTCGCCTTCGCCGAGAGCGCGTGCTTGAGCGCGAGCGCCCGCACCTTCTTCGGAAGGCCGATCTCGTGGCTGCGCACGTGCGGGCCGAAGGCGCGGCCGCCGCCGCGGAACTGCGGCACGCGGGCGGAACCGTGGCGCGCGTTGCCGGTGCCCTTCTGCGCGTACATCTTCTTGCCGGTGCGCCAGATTTCGGCGCGGTTCTTCACCTTGTGGGTGCCGGCGCGGCGCTTGGCGAGCTGCCAGACGATGCAGCGGTGAATGAGATCGGGGCGCGGATCGAGTCCGAAGATCGTGTCCGAAAGCTTGACGGATCCCGACTTCTTGCCGTCGAAATGGGTAAGCGGAAGTTCCATTACTTCTTCCCTCCGCTCTTCGGCTTGCTCGCGGCGGGTTTGGCCGCGGCCTTGCCCTTCTTCGCGCCCTTGGCATCCTTCGTCGGCGCATCCGCTTTCGCCGCCGGCGGCGGCGCGGCCGCCACGTGTGCGGGGCGCACGTCGCCCGGCGAAAGGAACTTGCCCGGCTTTGGCGCCTCTTTCGGCAGCGGCCGCTTCACCGCGTCGCGCACCGTGATCCAGCCGCCATCGGCGCCCGGCACCGCGCCCTGCACGAGCAGCAGTCCGCGCGCGGGATCCGTGCGCACGACCTTGAGATTGAGCGTCGTCACCTTCGCATCGCCCATATGGCCGGCCATTTTCTTGTTCTTGAACACTTTGCCGGGGTCCTGGCGGCCGCCGGTCGAGCCGTGCGAGCGGTGCGAGACCGACACGCCGTGGGAAGCGCGCAGCCCGCCGAAATTGTGCCGCTTCATCGCGCCGGCAAAGCCCTTGCCGATCGAGGTGCCGGTGACGTCGACGAACTGGCCGACGACGAAATGATCGGCCATCAGCTCCGCGCCGACCGGAATCAGCGCATCGGCGGGCACGCGGAATTCGACGATCTTGCGTTTCGGCTCGACCTTGGCGGCGGCGAAATTCCCCCGCATCGCCTTGGAGACGTTCTTCACCTTGCGCGAGCCCGCGCCGAGCTGCAGCGCGACATAGCCGTTCTTCTCCGCCGTGCGGTGGCCGATCACCTGGCAACTATCGAGCTTGAGCACCGTGACGGGCACGTGCTCGCCCGCGTCCGAAAAGACGCGGGTCATGCCGACCTTTTGTGCGATCACGCCGGAGCGCATTGTCTTTCTCTCTTCTTCCTCAGAGCTTGATCTCGACGTCGACGCCGGCGGCGAGATCGAGCTTCATCAGCGCGTCCACCGTCTGCGGCGTCGGATCGACGATATCGAGCAAGCGCTTGTGGGTGCGCATCTCGAATTGCTCGCGGCTCTTCTTGTCGATGTGCGGCGAGCGGTTCACCGTGAACTTCTCGATCCGCGTCGGCAGCGGGATGGGTCCACGCACCTGCGCGCCGGTGCGTTTTGCCGTCGCCACGATCTCCTTCGTCGAGGCGTCGAGAATTCGGTGATCGAACGCCTTCAGGCGGATCCGGATGTTTTGGCCGTTCATGGTCTTCTCCAGCGGCGCGCGCGGGCCGCTAACTCCGGACTACTCGATGATCTTGGCGACGACGCCGGCGCCGACGGTCCTGCCGCCCTCGCGGATGGCGAAGCGCAGCTTCTCCTCCATCGCGATCGGCACGATCAGCGTCACCTCCATCGACACGTTGTCCCCCGGCATCACCATCTCGGTGCCGCTGGGAAGCGTGACAA
>WNEY01002118.1_pt1 | contig 19465 bp, 17 predicted proteins | sample 5400531 | NCBI WGS metagenome assembly WNEY01 (sample SAMN13153338, study PRJNA577476) | soil metagenome | isolation source: 200 cm saprolite under Douglas fir tree site 1 | place: USA:California | collected 2015-04-18
CTCCGGGGCCGCACTCCAGCCAAGGGGCGTGTTCCCGGAACCTCCCACGACGTCGGTTACGAGCCGCCGCCGCAGGACGCCACACCTTGCTCGTTTGAGGATCGTCTCTCGAGAAAACGCCCCCTCTGAGCAGGATGCGGCCCTTATAAACTGATTTGCGCCAGAAGTCAAGAAAAAAATTCATCATGTATAAAAAAGAATTCGTAGTCACCGGCCGCCTGCGAAAGCGGCGCGGGCTGGTCAATGGCGCCCGCGCACCGTCGACGGCCGATGCCGGTTCGGTCGGACGGCCAGAGGCTTGCGCGAGGCACGTGGCCGATGCAATGTCCCGCCCCCCGGCGGCCGGTCGCAGCGCCGGAGATCGCCCTGCAGACGCGATGGCCTGAACATGCCGCTGCGCCTCGTATTCATGGGCACGCCCGATTTCGCGGTGCCGACGTTGCTTGAGATCGTCGGTCGCGGCTACGACGTCGTGGCGGTGTATAGCCGTGCGCCCAAGCCGGGCGGGCGGCGCGGCCTCATTGGGGGCAACGTCACTCGGCGCCCCAAAATTGTCTCCCCGAAAGAAGATTTACCTCTTGCCTGCCTATCGAAGGTAGAATAATGTCTGTAAAGCAACTGTTTCGTGATCTTCAAGCAATCTGTTCAAAACCTCCAAGCGACGTGTTCCCAAACTGAAAGCAACGGGAATTTCCTGTTTGTCGTCTTTCTAATGTCACGGAGGAGAAATGCCATGCCGATCAATTTCATCCCCAACGATCCAGCAGCCGACGCCGGCGCGCCACCCATGAGGCGGAAAAACCCGCGGCTGGATCGACCCGCGTCGAGATCGAGTTTCACACTCACCGGCGCGAGCCCGGAGGACATATTCGCTCCGGGTACTCCCGAGTTTCTGTTCTGGCAATGCAGAGAGGCGGCGCTGGCCGCCGTCGAGGCTTACGAAGCTTGCGCCGGAAATCACACGCGATGGCAGGGTAACCGCAGGAAGCTGCCGCTGGGCCAGGATGAAGGCGTGGATTTGAATGCTGGTTATGGCCGCGGCGGCTTCGAGTTTTTCCATCAGACCGTCGGCGGGACCACTTTCTTTTCCGCCGCGAGCACGGACGTCGTGTCCCATGAGGTTGGACACGGCTTGTTGGATTCCCTTCGCCCGGAATTCTTCGGCGCCAATCTGCTCGAAGTGGGTGCGTTTCACGAAGCCTTTGGCGATTGTATCGCCATACTGACCGCGATCGAGGACCTGGACACGCGGCAAGCGCTGTTGGCGGCGACGGCGGATTTGCGCCAGCGCAATTTCGTAGAGAGCACGGCTGAGAACCTTTCTGATGGAATCCGGGCCTTCAGACCCACGAGCAATGCCGCGGAGGCGCGTCACGCGCTCAATACCCTCAAGTTCCAGCTTCCGACATCGCTGCCCGTCAACGGCGGTCCCGGGGTGCTGATCAATGAGGAACACAGCTTCGGCCGAATCTTCTCCGGCGGTTTCTGGGATCTGATCGCAAACTTGTTCGGTGCGGCGGCACCGAAAAACGAGGCCACCCTTCTCTCGGCCGCGCGGGTCGCGGGCAAGCTGCTGATTGAGGCCGCAAAGGTCGCGGTGGTCGCGCCTCGGTTTCTGCAGGCAATCGGCCGGAGCATGGTCCTCGCCGACCAGACGCTAAACGGGGGAGCCAACGGCCTGCACATTCGTAATGCGTTCCAAGCGCACGACATCATGCTCGGCACCAGTGCCATGCTGGCTCCCACAATGGCGCTTGCCGGGACTGCGCCAAGGGGAGCCGCGCTCAGTCCGGCGACGCGAAGGGATTTGTCCCGACGGTTGGGCGGCGGGCGTGGTGCGAGGCTGAGCATGGCAGCATCGGATGTTTTTGGAACTCGCGTCGTCGAAGCGGTGCAGACCCGCGACGTTCCGCTGGGTGTCCTCGACAGCAGCCTCAGAGGCGTCGTCGCAATTGCGCACGAGCCAGTGATGGTCGGCGGGTCTGGCGGGCGCGCCGCCGTCATGGGGATGATGCCGCATGTGGAGGACACTGACAGCGAAGTTCAATCGTTCGTGAAATCACTGTTGGAACACGATCGCATCGATCTGGGCAAGAAAAAGAAGAAGAGCCTCGTTGCCTCAGAGGAGGATGCGCGGCCGACACATGCGGTCAAGAAGGTGGGCAACAAGAAAGTGCTGGAGCGAATCCGATTTCAATGTCGGTGCCTGGGCTGCTCCCAGGTCGTTCGTTAGATCGGTACCGAGTCCGTCGCTGTCCCGGCTATCGAGTGTTCAAGCGTTGGCGGACGAGTCGGCGGTTGCCCTTCTCGTCCGTTTCGATTGCATGTGTGGTTCCCAAGCCGCGCTGGGCGGGATCTGCGGCGATCCGCCCATGCGCGGCCAAGCTGTGAACATATGAGGTTACCTCCGCAACCATCTCTGGGGATGGTTGCGTTGGCGCAATGGAACGAACTTCGCCCTTCGGCCCGCGCCTAATCTCCCCTTCGACCGGGATTTCCACTTGCAGGTTCTCTAGGTCCTTGAATCCAGGCACCGAAATCGGTGACCACATCTGACCGGAGAACCGCAGCGCGCCAGGAGCGTCCCCCGGCTCGGAACGCAACAGGTTGATGCCCTGCGCAGCCAGATGCGCTTTGATGGCGGCTTGCGTGTCGGCAATTTGGTGCGGGGCCACAAGGTTGGCGATCAGCGCGGGAGCCTCTGCCCAATCGTCAAAGTCAAACCGACTTGATGCCGGGCTGCGGAATTGGAGCGCCTTCATCTTCAGGGTGGTGCGTGCTTCGTCAATATGTTTCTCTTCTTCTGTTATGAAGAGACAGTCTTCCAGCGGCACCACGGCGCCTAGCCGCTCCAACGCCTTTTCGAAGATCTTTCGATTAGGCTTCGGCACGCCAGCGTGAGTGGAGAGTGTCACCCGCTCGTTCACGGGCTCAAAGAATTGGCGGAGCCCAGTTTGGTCCAGAATTGCCAGGTATTCCTCAAAGAGAGCGGTGACTTTCGCGTCAGTCACCGGTTTGGTCGGCATCTTAAAGTCCGAGACCAGGCAGGACCGCAAAGGCTTCCCGTCGCCTGTCTTGAAATCCGCGATGGCGGTAAGGGCATCCGTGACATGAAGAAATGGATGGCGCTCGCCATCGACGAGCGTCTCTCCGAGATCGAACATCACGACTCGAATCATAGTTGTCTCCGGAGTTCCGGGCCGCAAAGGCCGATGGGCGCATCATGGTTCATCCTATATAGCAAAATTTCCGGCGAATTGTTGCGCGAACGGGCCAACACGATGGATTTTTCGCTCGACCTGGATGATGCGATCATCACCCGGCCGGTTCCGGCAGCGAGATTGCGCAGGTTTTTTCGCTGTACCCGTGAGGCGGATTATCTGAAAAATTCGTAGTCACCGGCCGCCTGCGGGAGCGGGGTGGGCTGGTTCGCTCTGGCCCGCGCACCGTCGACGGCCGATGCCGGAGTTCGGCCGGACGGCCAGCGGCTTGCGCGGGGCACGTGGCCGATGCAATGTCCCGCCCCCGCCGGGCGATCGGCGCGCCAAGATCGTGATCGCCGCGCGATAGCGTGACATGCCGCTGCGCATCGTATTCATGGGCACGCCCGATTTCGCGGTGCCGACGTTGCTCGAGATTGTCGGCCGCGGCTACGACGTCGCGGCAGTCTACAGCCGTGCCCCCAAGCCCGGCGGGCGCCGCGGCCTCGAGCTCACGCCGAGCCCGGTCGAGCGCGCGGCACGCGGCTTCGCGCTGCCGGTGCTGACCCCCGCGACCTTGCGCACGCCCCAAGCGGCCACCGCCATGCGCGCCCACGGCGCCGACGCCGCCGTGGTCGTGGCGTATGGGCTGATCCTGCCGCAGGCGATCCTCGAGGCTTTTCCGCTCGGCGCCTTCAACCTGCATGCTTCGCTGCTGCCACGCTGGCGCGGCGCCGCGCCGATCAACCGGGCGATCATGGCGGGCGACGCCGAGACCGGAGTGATGGTGATGCAGATGGCGGAGGGGCTCGACACCGGCCCGGTCGCCATGGCGGAGCGGATCCCGATCGAGCCCGACGCCACCGCCGGCGACCTGCACGACCGGCTCGCCCGGCGCGGCGCGGATCTCATGGTGCGCGCGCTCGGCGCGCTCGAGCGCGGCTCGCTCACGCTGACACCGCAGGCAGAAGCCGGCGTCACCTATGCCCGCAAGATCGACAAGGCTGAAACCCGCATCGCCTGGGATCGGCCCTGGCAAGAGGTGCACAATCGCATCCGCGGCCTGTCGCCGGCGCCGGGCGCCTGGTTCGAGATCGCGGGGCAGGGGGACCGCGTGAAGGTGCTGCGCACCACCAAGGGCATCGGCGCCGGCGCGCCCGGCAGCGTGCTCGACGACAAGCTTAACGTCGCTTGCGGCGACGGCGCGGTGCGCATTCTCGAGCTGCAGCGCGCCGGCCGCCAGCCGATGAAGGCGGAGGAGTTCCTGCGCGGCGCGCCGATTGTCGCCGGCACGCGCTTCGGCTAATATACCAACGGTGCTGGAGCCTGACTCTCCTGTCGTCATTGCCGGGCTTGACCCGGCAATCCATCACCTTAATCAAAAGTTCTTTTTTGATGGATGCCCGGGTCAAGCCCGGGCATGACGGGTCGAGAGGCAATGCCGTTGGTTTTAGTCCCGCCATGCCCCGCTACAAGCTCATCATCGAATACGACGGCCGGCCGTTCGTCGGCTGGCAGATCCAGGACAACGGCCCCTCGGTCCAGGGCGTGCTGGCGGCGGCGGTCGAGGCGTTCAGCGGGGAAAAAGCGAGCGTGCATGGCGCCGGCCGAACCGATGCCGGCGTGCATGCGCTCGGCCAGGTCGCCCATATCGATCTCTTCAAGGAATGGACCGAGGACACCGTGCGCGATGCCTTGAATGCGCATCTGCGCCCGCATCCGGTCGCGATCATCGCCGCCGAGCGAGTGGAGACGAGCTTCGACGCCCGCTTCTCCGCCCGCAAGCGCCATTATCTTTATCGCATCATCAACCGCCGCGCCGATCTGACCTTCGAGCGCGGGCGCGCCTGGCGGATCGCCAAGCCGCTCAACAGCTCGGCGATGCACGCGGCGGCGCAACGCCTGGTCGGCCGGCACGATTTCACGACCTTTCGCAACGTCGAATGTCAGGCGAAGTCGCCGGTGAAGACCCTCGACCAGCTCGACGTGCATCGGATCAGGGACGATGTCCGCGTCATCGCCTCGGCGCGCTCGTTCCTGCACAGCCAGGTGCGCTCGATGGTCGGCGCGCTGGCGCTGGTGGGCGAAGGCAAGTGGACCGCCGACGACCTGTCGATCGCGCTCGAGAAACGCGATCGCACCAGCTGTCCCCCGGTCGCGCCGCCGGACGGACTTTATCTCGCGAGCGTCGACTACGAGTGAAGGTGGGTCGCTTGGCACATCGGCGACACGCAGCAATGCCTTGAACCTATGAAAGCGTTGTTTGCCCGTTGCAACGTGCGGCGGCGCCGCTACCTCGGGGTAAGGAGGCTGTTATCTCCAGGTAACGAGGCTTTGATTGTAGCCGGGGCTGCCACCGCCTGTGGCTGCCGGACTGTACGGGTTGGAAAGCGGGGCGGTGCGCGGAACGGTGGCCTGAGCGCGATGGCCGCTCCGATAAACTGCAATTCTATCGTCCCTGGGCGCAGCCGATGCCGTAGCGGCGGTGCTGAGAACAATTACAGCGGAAAGCGCAAATCTTGTCCTGATTGACATTGTCGTCTCCTGTTTCCTTTGCGGGCCATCGTTGCTCCGGACACGGAAGAACCGTGCGAGCCGATCGATCACCGTGTCTCATCTCCGAGAGTGTTCAGCTTGGCCGCGTTGGACGCGCTGCTCCTCCTCGAATGTCCAAGTGCCGTAGCCCACCACGCGATCACGCGAGCCCGCCGTATCCCCTGAGTTGCACATGAGGAGCCGTTTCGCCCTGAGACCACGGCGATTGACCTCGACCAGAAGGCCGGCAACAGCAAGAAAGCCGCAAGCGTCGCCTGGCCGCAACCGGGCCCAATCCGCACATTCGATTGCAGCCGCGGTCGCGGAATCCAGCCGCCGTGCTGTGTCATAGTCGTGATAGTGCGACAGGTCGGAGCTGACGATGATCAGCGTTTCCGGGCCGCCCCAGAGCCGCCGAAGAACATCGGCGACTTCTTTCGGGGTGGACTCGCCGACCAGCAAGGGCACCACCGCGAAGTCGTTCAAGAGTGTTTGCAGGAAGGGCAGCTCGACCTCGAGAGCATGCTCGGGGACGTGCGGCGTATTGGCGGCGGTGACTGACGGGAGATCGGCAATCAACGCCAGAGCACCCCGATCCAGCGGTACCGGTCCGAGCGGGGTCTCGAAGGCATCGACCGTGGGGAGGGCGATCCCCGCGAATGGAACATAATGTGCGGGCCCGATCAAAACGACGCGCTTGATGGCAGGTGTCCTGTCTTGCAGGCCCGCAAACGCGGTAGCCGCTACTTGGCCGGAATAAACGTAGCCGGCATGCGGCACGATCAACGCCTTGGTCGACGCGTTGACGGAAGCCGGAGCACCGGCCAGCAGCTCTGCGATCTCGGTTCGCAGCCGCTTGGGGTCGCCGGGATAGAACTGGCCGGCCACGGCGGGCGGCCGGACTTTCGTGTGTGCTAAATCCGCTTGCACCGGTTGCTCCGGTCTTGCGCAATGCCCAGATATCGTCCGGTCCCATAGCTTAGGTCAGTTCGGAATGGATCAACAGACGTTCGAGGGCGTACCGGGCCGCTACTGGCGCCCGCTCGAAGACGGGCGCATCCAGTGCGATGTCTGTCCACGCTATTGCAAGCTGCATGAAGGTCAGCGCGGCCTGTGCTTTGTGCGCGCGCGCCAAGCCGACCAGATTGTGCTCACGACCTACGGCCGCTCCTCCGGTTTCTGCATCGACCCGATAGAGAAGAAACCGCTCAACCATTTCCTGCCCGGCACGCCCGTGCTCTCGTTCGGGACGGCGGGCTGCAACCTCACCTGCAAGTTCTGTCAGAATTGGGATATCTCGAAGGCGCGTGCGCTGGACCGGGTCCAGGACTTGGCTTCGCCCGCGGCGATTGCGGAGGCAGCGGCCCGCAGCGGCTGCCGGTCGGTCGCCTTTACCTACAACGACCCCGTGATCTTCCTGGAATACGCGGTGGACGTGGCACAAGCCTGCCGCGAGCGGGGAATCAAGACGGTGGCGGTGAGCGCCGGCTATATCTGCGCGGAGCCGCGGATCGAGCTCTTTCGACACATGGATGCCGCCAACATCGATCTCAAGGGCTTCACCGAGGGCTTCTACAAAGGCCTGTGCTCGGGGCGGCTCCAACCGGTGCTCGAAACGCTCGAATACCTCGAGCATGAGACCAATGTCTGGTTCGAGATCACCACGTTGCTGATCCCGGGCGAAAACGACGCCGCGGCCGAGATCGAAGCGGAGAGCCGCTGGATCATGGAGCACCTTGGTCCGGACGTTCCACTCCATTTCACCGCCTTTCACCCGGACTGGAAAATGCTGGACACGCCTTCGACGCCGCCGGCGACGCTGCAACAGGCGCGGCGCATCGCGCAAGCGGCTGGGCTTCGCTACGTCTTCACCGGCAACATTCACGATCCGGCGGGTCAGGCCACGTACTGTCACGTTTGCGATGCAGTGCTGGTCGGCCGCGATTGGTACGATCTCACGGCCTGGACGCTCACCGCGGATGGTCGGTGCAATGTATGCGGCACGCCATGCGCGGGTATTTTCGAGGCGAGGCACGGCACGTGGGGTCGGCGCCGTCAGCCGGTGGTGGTGCCAACGTTCACAAGCAAGACCTTATCCAGACCGGCTCCTTGATGGCGCGGCCAGAGAACAATGTCCGGTATTGGGCACCGAGCTGACGCCGTGATCACCCGAAATACCGGTCGAGTATCTTGCGATAGACCGAGGTGAGCGTGGCGAGATCGGCGACCGCGGTGCGCTCGTCGACCTGGTGCATGCTCCGTCCGACCAGGCCGAATTCCAGCACCGGGCAATAGTCCTTGATGAAGCGCGCGTCCGAGGTGCCGCCGCTGGTCGAGAGCTTGGGATCGGCTCCGGTTGCCTCCTTGATCGCGCCGACGACGAGATCGAGGAACGGGCCGGGCTGGGCGAGGAACGAATCGGCGTTCGACCGTTCCCATTCGATATGCCAGCGCACGCGCGCGCCGGCGGCCTCGGCGGCGCGCTTCTCGATCAGCGTCTTGAGCGAAACCTGGCTGTGGCAATCGTTGAAGCGGATGTTGAAGCGCGCGCGTGCCTCGCCGGGAATGAGGTTGACCACGGTGTTGCCGATATCGATCGAGGTGAATTCGAGGTTCGAGGCGTCGAAGTGCGCGCTGCCGTGATCGAGCGGCGCTGCCATCAGCGCGCCCATCAGGGCGACCAGCCCGCGCACCGGGTTGTCCGCCCGCTCGGGATAGGCGACGTGGCCCTGTGTGCCGGTCACCACCAGCGTGCCGTTGAGCGAGCCGCGCCGGCCGACCTTGATGGTGTCGCCGATCGCGGCGGCATTGCTCGGCTCCCCCAATATGCAGTGGTCGAAGGCAGCGCCGCGCTCGGCCGCCCATTGCAGGAGCTTGACGGTTCCGTTGACCGCGACGCTCTCCTCGTCGCCGGTGATGAGAAAGGAGATCGACCCCTGCGGCCGTCCGCCGCGGGCGACGAGGTGATCGAGCGCGGCGGCGAGCGCGCAGGCCACGGCGCCCTTCATGTCGACCGCGCCGCGTCCGTAGAGCGTGCCGTCGACGATCTCGCCGGCGAACGGCGGATGGCTCCATCTCGCCGGGTCGCCCGGCGGCACCACGTCGGTGTGCCCGGCGAAGACGAGGTGCGGGGCTGCGCTGCCGATGCGGGCGTAGAGGTTTTCGACCGGCTCCGTGCCGGGCTCGGCGAAGGTTACGCGGTGAACCTCGAAGCCTGCGACCTCCAGCACCCCCTCGATGAGCCCGAGCGCGCCGCCTTCCGCCGGGGTCACCGACGGGCAGCGCAGCAGGTCGCGGGCGAGGGCGACGGGATCCATGGGCTAGAGCACGTTTCGGTGAGGTGAGGTCAGCGCGGGCAGCAGACTCGGTCTGCTCCCTCCCCCGTTTGCAACCGAACTCGGGTTTACCCGAGTTCGGTCACTTAGATGACTGGCCGAAGTCGGATATATCCGACTTCGGCTGGAGGGGTGGGGAGGGGGCGAACTTGCACGAGTCTTCGTGTGTGCCCCCACCCTAACCCTCCCCCGCAAGCGGGGGAGGGAACGCACCGAGTATGTCGCGCCGCTGTGCGTCAATCTCATCGGAGAACGCTTTTAATTCGCGCAGTCGCGCCGCCGTTCACCGCGGCTAGGCGCCGAGTTGCTTGGCCAAAAGATTGTTCTGGTTCCGCACCCAGCCCGGAATCAGGAATGCGTCGACGAGGACCCAAAAGATCGTGACCAATATTCCGACGAGGGTCAGCGACAAGATGAGCTGGGTGACGGCGACGCCGGTGCGCTTGAGATAGAAATTGTGGCCGCCGAGCAGACCTACGAAGAACCACAGGAGATAGGCGACCAGTGCGGTCTTCTTGTTGGCCTCGAACAGCATCATCGCGCGCGCGTCGTTCGAGAGTCCGCCTTGCTGCGCGGTCTGCGTCGTGGGTGGGGGAAGCTCGGCTGACATGCGTCTCTCCTCGGTCCGGTCGAGCGCGATTATGTGAGGACGCGCCGATCAACTCAATCCCGCAACAGCTCGTTGATCGAGGTTTTGGCGCGCGTCTTCTCGTCGACGCGCTTGACGATCACCGCGCAATAGAGGCTCGGCCCCGGGCCGCCGCTTTTCATGGGCTTGCCGGGCAGCGAGCCCGGAACGACGACCGAGTAGGGCGGCACCTCGCCCTGGAAGGTCTCGCCGGTCTCGCGATCGACGATCCTGGTCGAGGCGCCGATGAAGACCCCCATGGAGAGGACGGAGCCCTGGCGCAGGATGACGCCTTCGGCGACCTCCGAGCGCGCCCCGATGAAGCAATTGTCCTCGATGATCACCGGCCCCGCCTGCAGCGGCTCGAGCACGCCGCCGATGCCGGCGCCGCCGGAAATGTGACAGTTCTTGCCGATCTGCGCGCAGGAGCCGACCGTGGCCCAGGTGTCGACCATGGTCCCGGAATCCACATAGGCGCCGAGATTGACGAAGCTCGGCATCAGCACGACCCCCGGCGCGATATAGGCCGAACGGCGCACCACGCAGTTGGGCACCGCGCGGAAGCCCGCCTCCCGGAAACGGGCGTCGTTCCAACCCTCGAATTTGGACGCAACCTTGTCCCACCACGCGGCTTGGCCCGGTCCGCCGCCGATCACGCTCATGTCGTTCAGGCGGAACGAGAGCAGCACCGCCTTCTTGAGCCACTGATTGACCCGCCAGTTCCCGTCATCGCCGCGCTCGGCGACCCGCGCCTGCCCGCGGTCGAGCAGGTCGAGCGCGGCCTCGACCGCTTCGCGCACCGGCCCATCGGTCGAGGGGCCGACGCCGCTGCGGCGCTCGAAGGCGTCGTCGATGGTCTTGGCAAGCTCGGCCTGCGACATCCGGGAAAATCCCCTGCTCAAATCCTCGGACGGATCGACGGGTTGTCGAAAATAGGGCAGGGGGAGTCAAGCGCCGGCGGCCGCGCCGGGGCGGGAAAGACTTTTCCGATCGGCGCCACGCTTTCATTCAGCCGCGGCGACCGATTGCCTCCAGGAACGCGACCAGATCGTCGGTCACGTGATCGACGTGGGGAGCATCGCGTCCCTCGAGCTCCCAGCGTTCGCGAAACACCTCGCGGGTATGCTCGGGCACCACCAGCACGGTGGTCATCCCCAGCGCATGGGGCACGGCGAGATTGCGTGCGAGATCCTCGAACATCGCAGCCTTGCCGGCATCGACGCCGTGCAGCGCGAGAAAGCGATCATAGGTCTGCGGCGAGGGCTTGGGCTCGAGCTCGGCGGCGACGATGTCGAACACGTCCTCGAAATGCCGGTCGAGCTCAAGGCGCGCGAGCACCGCATCGGCGTGGCGGCGGGTACCGTTGGTCAGGATCAGCTTGCGCCCCGCGAGGCCCTCGATCGCGGTGCCCAGCGCGGCGTTGGGCTCGAGCGGCGAATGGTCGATCTGGTGGACGTAATCGAGGAAGTCGTCGGGCTCCATCCCGTGCTCGGTCATCAGCCCGCGCATCGAGGTGCCGTAGCGCTGGTAGTAGTCCTTCTGCACCCTGAACGCTTCCTCGCGCGTGACCTCGAGGTAGGACGCGATGTAATCGCGGATGCGCTCGTCGACCTGCTGCCAGAGATTGAGGTGGTGCGGATAGAGCGTGTTGTCGAGATCGAAGATCCAGGTCTCGACATGGTCGAAGGCGCGCGGCGCGGAACGGGCGGACGTCATGACGGGCGCATATCCCGATTCGATGGAATCGGGATATGCTCTCGTTTCTTTGTTTTGCGCATGTTCTATTCGGAAAACCGGTTCCCACCCCGGATCAAGTCCGGGGCAGGCATTTTCCGGAACATGCGCTAGTCCCGGATCACCGTCCGCAGCGGCCGATCGAATGCCAGGATGACCACGCCGGCGATGCCGGCGATGCCGGCGATCATCAGGAAGAACATCCCTTTGTCCATGCTGCTCCAGAAGCTGCCGAGCCAGCCGGCGATCAGGTTGCCGGCGAAGCTGGTCGCGAGCCACAATCCCATGAGCATCGAGACCATGCGCGCCGGTGCGACCTTGGAGACGAGCGACAGCCCGATCGGCGAGAGATAGAGCTCGCCGATGGTGATGACGACGAAATAGCCGAAGAGCCACAGCCAGCTCGCGTCGGGTCCGCCGGCGGACTGCCAGGCGGCGCCGAGCATGATCAGGTTGGCGAGCGCCACCCCGAAGCAGCCGATCGACATTTTGACGACGGTCGAGGGCTCGCTGCCGCGCCTCGCTTGCCACGCCCACAGCGCGACGATGAACGGCGTGAAGGCGAAGATCATGAACGGGTTGAACGCCTGGAACCAGGTGGTCGGGATCTCGCCGCGCCAGACGACGAGATCGATCGTGCGGTCGGTGTAATCGTCGGCCCAGAGCGCGATGGTGTTGCCCTGCTGCTCGTAGGTCGCCCAGAACAGCGCGGTCGGCACGAACAGCGCGATCAATGCCAAGATGCCGCGCCATTCGCCCCGGTCGAGGGGCGCCTGGTCGGCGCCGGCGGCCATCGCCTTGTGCAGCTCGTCGGGCGGCAGTCCCGGCAGGGCGCAGAGATAGATGGCGAGCGCCACGGTCATGCCGACGCCGGCGGCCGCGAAGCCATAGTGCCAGCCGAGCTCCTGGCCGAGCGTCCCGCAGATGAGCGGCGCCAGGAACGCCCCGAGATTGATGCCGACGTAGAAGATCGAATAGGCGCGGTCGCGGCGCCGGTCGCCGGGAGCATAGAGCGAGCCCACCTGCGCCGACATGTTGGGCTTGAACGCGCCGTTGCCCAGAATGAGCATGGTCAGGGCGAAGAGGAACAGCGGCTCGAACGCCATCATGAAATGGCCGATCGCCATCAGCGCGGCGCCGAGCAGGATGGTGCGGTGCTGGCCGAGGACGCGGTCGGCGAGCATGCCGCCGAACAGCGGCGTCAGATAGACGAGGCCGGTATAGAGCCCGTAGATCTGCGAGGAGAGCGGCTGGGTCTCCAGCGGTCCCGACATCGATTCGAGCGCGCGCTTGAGCGCGGCGAGCCCGATCACGTTCTCCGCGTGCCCGCCGTGCAGCAGGAATTTCACCATGTAGAGCACGAGCAGCGCGCGCATCCCGTAATAGGAGAAGCGCTCCCACATTTCGGTCGCGAACAGGAACGTGAGCCCGCGCGGATGGCCGAACAGGTCGTTGGGTCGCGCCATGTCGCGCATGTGCTCGGCGGATGAGACGGTCATCGCAATTTGCCCGGGGTTGCGGGAGCAGGGCGGCGCGACCCTAGAGCATTTTCAGGAAAAGTGGGAACCGGTTTTCCGTCCGAAAATGCGACCATGCAAAAGAGACGCGCCTTGCCGGCCCGTCAAACCGCGGGGCCGCCCTTATCCTTCGAGACGGCGCATCGCAGGCAAACTTGCCTGCGATGCACCTCCTCAGGATGAGGGCGGAACAAGGGCAGGAACTCGCGCTCGCGAACGACCGGACGCGCCGCTACCCTTGACGATCGCCGGCATTTGCGAAAAGTCGAGGGCTACCAACGAACAGCAACGGGAGGAGCGCCCATGATCGGTTTCACACGCGCCTTGCGGCCGCTCGCGGTCGCGGCATTGGCCGCGGCGGCGGCCCAACCGGCATGGGGCCAAGCCGACTATCCGACGCGGCCGGTCAGGCTGATCGTCGGCTTTGCGGCCGGCGGCGGGAACGACCTGTTCGCGCGCCTCGTCGGGCAGAAGATGTCGGAGTATCTCGGCCAGAGCGTCGTCGTCGAGAACAAGGCCGGCGCCGGCGGCCGGCTCGCGGTCGACTTCGTCAAGAACCAGCCCGCCGACGGCTATACCGTCATGGTGGCCGCGAGCGGCCAGATGGCGATCGCGGCCGCGATCTATCCGAAGCTTCCCTATCATCCCATCCGCGATTTCCTGCCGCTCACCATGATCGCGTCGTTTCCGCTGATCCTCGCCGGGCCCATGGACGACGCGATCAAATCGGTCAAGGACCTCGTCGCCTTCGGCAAGGCCAATCCGGACAAGTCGAACTACGCGACCTCCTCGCCGGCGTTCACCATCACCACCGAGCTGTTCAAGCTCAAGACCGGAATGCCGGGCGTCGCGGTGCCCTACAAGAGCAGCAACGAGATGATGTTGAGCATCGCCGGCGGACAAACGCTGTTCGCCATCGCCGACGGTCCGCCGACCGTTCCGCTGGTGCAGGGCGGCAAGATCCGCGCGCTTGCAGTGACCGGACCGGAGCGCTCCTCCGAGCTTCCCGGCGTCCCGAGCATGGCGGAGGCGGGCTATCCGGAGGTCAACATCGGGCTCTGGAGCGGCCTGTTCGTCTCGGTCAATACGCCGCCTGCGATCGTCAAGAAGCTCGACGATGCGGCGCGGCGCGCGCTGGCGAATGCGGGCGTGCGCGAGAAGCTCAAGGCCATGGCGGTCGACCCCGGCGGCGGGCCGGGCGAGGAGTTCCGCACGCGGATCGAGGGCGACATCAAGCTGTTCGCCGACGTCGCCAAGGCGGCGAAGCTGCAATTCGAGGAATAGCGGCCTGCGACCAGATGCCGCCACGGCGCGCGATTCGGGCGTCCGCGAAAAGCGTCCGCGCGCCTGCGGCCCGTGCTTCGCCGAGCAACGGGCTTAACCCCCTAAGCTGTCCGGTTCCGGCATTGCGCGGGCTTTCATTGAATCGGTAGTGCGAGAATGCTTGTCATGCAGGAAGACGGCAAGCAGCTGTCTCATCGACGCATCCTGAGACGTTACGGCTTCCTCGAATCTAAAGCGCGAAAAAGCTGCTCCTTGGTCTCGCGGGGGAGCTCGTCCATGACACTCTCACCTCATGAGGAATAACACCAACCCGACCACCGGCATCACGGCCTGCTGCCCGCGTGCCGCGACCGGCCATGCCGCCGCGCCGCCGAGAAGCATGATAAACTCGCGCCTCATTCGATCACCTCGTCGGCGCGGCCGAGCAGCGGCAGCGGGATGGTGAGGCGGAGCGCCTTGGCCGTCTTGAGGTTGATGATCAGTTCCACCTTCGTAGACTGCTGCACCGGCAGGTCGGCCGGCTTCTCGCCCTTGAGAATCCGGCCGGTGTAGATGCCGACCTGACGATACGGCTCCGTAACATTGCCTCCGTAGCTCATCAGGCCGCCGGCAGCGGCAAACGGGCGATACTGGAAGATCGCGGGCACCGCGTGGCGGACCGCCAGCGCGGCGAGCTGTTCGCTCCGGCTCACGAAGAATGCATCGGCGCCGATCACGAGCGCACCTGCCCGGACTTGGGCCAAGGTTGCAAAGACCGCATCGAAGTCATGTTCGGTACTGGCATGCAGGATATGGAGCTCAAGCCCGAGGGTGCGGGCCGCCGCCTGCAGGTCTCTCGATAAGGTCTCGGCAGCAGGATGGGTCGGGTTGATAAGCAGCGCAACGACGCTCGCCGAGGGCACCAGCTCGTGCAGCAGCTCCAGCCGTTTCGGTCCTAGCTCCACGTTCAAAATGCTCACGCCGGTGAGATTGCCGCCCGGTCGGTTCAAGCTCGCGACAAGCCCAGCCTCGACTGGATCGGCCGCCGTCAAGAAGACGATCGGAATCGTCGTGGTCGCCGCCTTTGCTGGCAGCGCCGCAGGGGTATTCGCGGCAATCACGGCCACCTGTCGGCGAACCAGATCGGCCGCCAATGCCGGCAGTCGATCGTATTGGTCCTCCGCCCAGCGGTATTCGATCGCCACGTTCCGACCCTCGACATAGCCGGCCTCGCTCAGGCCCTGGCGGAAGGCGGCTGCCGCATATGCATATCCCCGGGCCGACGCGCTATTGAGAAATCCGACCACCGGCATCGCCGGCTGCTGCGCGCTTAGCGGCAGCGGCCAGGCCGCTGCGCCGCCGAGTAGCGTGATGAACTCGCGTCGCCGCATGTAGCTCTCCTCCAGAGCCTCAGGACAACACCATGCAGCTTAAACATACCACATCGGGAAGTGGTGGTACGGGCTGTTGCGACGGGTCAGAAGAAACGAGAATGCAACCAACCGTTCTGCGCTGCGAATGTCTGTTGGGGGTCATTATCGACACAGTCGGTCGAGCGGGCATCTCCATCCATGTCCGCAGCACCCCCAATACCGACCGCAAATCCAGTGCGTTGGAGCCTGTAGCGAAGTGCCAGGCCGGGTGGAGAATTCCCCATGATGAGACGTCGCGAGTTCATCACTCTTCTGGGTAGCGCAACGGCGATGGTGCCGCTCGCCGCCCGCGCGCAGCAGCCGGCGATGCCGGCGGTCGGATTCCTCAACAGCGGAACACCCGGCATCTACGCAGACCGCGTAGCCGCGTTCCGCCAAGGCTTGAGCGAAATCGGCTACGTCGAGGCTCGAAACGTGACGATCGAATTCCGGTGGGCGATGGATCGGCACGACCAACTTCCGGCCCTGGCTGCCGATCTGGTTCGCCGTCAAGTGGCCGTGATTGCCACAAGCGGCGGCAGCGTTTCGGCCATGGCGGCCAAGGCCACGACTGCGACCATACCGATCGTCTTCACGGGCGGTGGCGATCCGGTCAAGCTCGGCCTGGTCGCTAGCCTCAACCGGCCGGGCGGGAACGCGACGGGGATCACCAATTTCAGCACCGAGCTGGATGCGAAGCGGCTGGAGATTTTGCGCGAGCTGGCGCCCAACGCCACCGTCATCGCTTACCTTTGGAACCCAACCAATCCGAGCGCCGAGCCTGCGTTGAGACACTTTCAGGCGGCCGCGGACGCCATTGGACAACCAATTCTTGTCGTGAGCGCGAGTAGCGAGCGAGATCTCGATCCGGCGTTCGCAACGATCGTTCAACAGCGTGTCGGCGCGCTAGTCGTCAGCGCCGATGCATTCTTCGCCAATCGGTACAAAGAACTGGTCGGGCTCTCAGCGCGCCACGCGATTCCGACGAGCTATCCGTTTAGTCGATTCACTAGGGACGGCGGACTGACCAGTTACGCGACCAGGGCCAAGGATATGTACCGTCAGGCCGGCATCTACACCGGCCGGATTCTCAAGGGTGATAAGCCCGCCGACCTGCCGGTGCAACAGCCGACTAAATTCGAACTGGTGATCAACCTCAAGACCGCCAAGGCGCTCGGCCTCGACGTGCCGCCGACGCTGCTCGCACGCGCCGACGAGGTGATCGAGTAAGGGGCGCTCCATGACTGCTTCGGGTCATTCGCGCCGGAGCCGGCCGAGGCCGCACGTCCGTATACTTCCGCAGTGCCGCGAAACCGGACGTAAATTCAAGGGCAAGCATGTTCCGGTGAGATGAAAATCAGTCGTGCGGCATACGCGGTCTGCTCCCTCTCCCCGTTCTTAACGGGGAGAGGGGTGGGGTGAGGGGCATGGGCCACGATCCACCGAAAGAGTTCGCCCCTCACCCCAACCCTCTCAGCCGAAGTCGGATTTATCCGACTTCGGCCAAATCATTAAGTGACCGAACTCGGGTAAACCCGAGTTCGGTTGCAAGCGGGGAGAGGGAGCCCACCGAGCCAGCCGCTTCAGTTGATTCGATCTCGCCGAAACTCGGGCTAGGCGCGTCTGGCGAACTGCCGCGATGTGCCGATCGCAGATGTTCCTGCTCGATCAGTCCCGAGGGGACGTTCACATTCAATCCTTCAACTACGCCGACGGCCTCTGCAATATCGCGAGGTTGTCCGCGGCAACGTCCGCCGCGGCTCGGCTCTGCGGTGTCACCTCGCTGATCTGCCGATCCCTGATGACGAATACGCGGTTCGCACGACGGAGCAGCGCCGGCCGGTGAGCCACGACGACTCGCGTGATCGGCATTTTTTCGATGAGATTCGCAATCGCCTCCTCGGTGGCCTCGTCAAGGTTTGCCGTCCCCTCATCCAGGAAGAGGATGCGCGGCTGACGATACAGTGCGCGCGCGAGCAGCACGCGTTGTCGCTGCCCGCCGGATAGTGTCGAGCCCATGTCCCCGACCAGTCCGAGGTATTGCATCGGCGCACGCATGATTTCCTCGTGCACCTGTGCCGTCATGGCGGCGGCTTGCACCTTCGCCATGTCGAGATCCGGATCGAAAAAGGCGATATTGTCGGCGATCGTTCCCCTCGATGGTTCCCGATGTCGGGCGGTGAAGGCCCACGAGCAGCTTCAAGAGGGTGGTCTTGCCGCCACCCGACGGCCCGGTGATCGCGAAAAAGTCTCCCGGCATCACGTCCAGGCTGACGTCCTGCAGGACGAGCTGGTCGGCCGCGCCATAGCGGAACGACAGAGCCCTGACGCTGATCGCGCCTTTGACCTCGAGATGCTGCGTTTTGACCGCCTCACTTTCAGGAGCGGCGGTGACAATGTCGGCAAGGCGATCGAGATGCAGGCCCAGCAGGCGGAATTGGACCAACTGATTGACGAGCCCGATGGCGCGGTCATTGAACGTTTGACGAAATGACAGGAACGCAAACAGCATGCCGACCGAGAAGCCTTGACCGTTCAGGATGAGGCGCGCCCCCAGATAGACGATGATCACGTACACCAGGCCGGTGATGAGGGTTTGAATAAATCCCGTCGTGATCTGGTACTTGCCGACCGAGACGCCGGCATTGGTCACGTCCGCATAGAGATTGCGCCAAGCACTCTCTCGCTCGGCTTCGCGCCCCATCAGCTTGACCGTTGTCGCCGCCCGCACGGTCTCCATGAGGTGTGATTGCTCTTTGGCACGTGCAAGGATTTCCTCCTCCATCCGATATCGCATCGCGGGGAAAATTGCGAAGACAAGGGCGAGGTGCAGGAGCGCGCCGAAGATGGAAATCGCGGCCAGCAACGCCGAATAAAAAAACAGGATGCCGGCGGCGATGAACGCCATCACCCCGTCGATCAGCGCGGCGACGACGCCGCGCGTAATGGCCTGCTGGATCGGCTGCACCGCGCCAAGCCGGGAAAATATGTCGCCCACATGCCGTTTCTCGAAGAAATCGGCAGGCAGTCGCACCATGTGCCGAACGAGATTGCCCACGATCTGGAAGCTCAAGAGATGGCCGAACACCTGCAGCGCCCATCCTCGCAATGCTTCGATCGATGCTTGAATCACGACGAGGGCGCCGAACGCGAGCGCGATCACGAGCAGCAGATCCTGATCCGAGTGAAAGATGGCTTCGTCGACAACGAGCTGGATCTGAAACGGTGCCGCAAAGGCCGCAATCTGCAAGGCAGCGGAAAGCGCAATCACCTGCGCAAGCGCGCTCCACAATCCGGTCATTTGCGACCACAGGCTCGACAGGTGAATGGGAGCTTTCGCGTGCACCGGCCGGAACGCCGCGGCGGGCGACAGCTCGAGCACGACGCCGGTGAAATGCTTCGATACCTCGGAAAGCGGCAGGATCCGCACGCCGAGGGCTGGATCGTGAATGGTAGCGGCCTTGGCCGTCATCGAGCGCAGGACCACGAAATGGTTGAGGTCCCAATGCAGGATGGCGGGCGTGCGTACCCTTTGGAGCGCCGCAAGATCGACGCGCAGCGGGCGTGATGAAAAGTCCAATTGATCCGCGAGCCCCATGAGGCTGCGCAGTGATATTCCGGACAGGGAGAGCGCAAAACGCTGGCGAAGCCCATTGAGATCGACATCATGCCCGTAATAGCGAGCGACCATGGTGATGCAGGCGAGCCCGCATTCCGCCGCTTCGCTGGCGAAAACGAGCGGCAGTCTCCGCCGACCGGACAAGTTGAGTTGCTCGGGCCAGCTCATGTTCGCCGGGCGACCGCAAACAGAGGATCGAACAGCCACTGGATCAGGGAGCGG
>WNEY01000951.1_pt1 | contig 19464 bp, 16 predicted proteins | sample 5400531 | NCBI WGS metagenome assembly WNEY01 (sample SAMN13153338, study PRJNA577476) | soil metagenome | isolation source: 200 cm saprolite under Douglas fir tree site 1 | place: USA:California | collected 2015-04-18
ATCCGCGAGCACGCCCGCGCCCTGGCCGCCGCCAGCCCGCCCGCAGAGCGCGACGCCGCCGTCGGCCGCCTGCTGGATTACTACCTGGACGCCGGCCAGCGGCGACCCGGGGATCGGCGGCCGTCAGCAGCTGCGCCGGCCTGGACCTGGTGCCGGGAGCGATCAGTCCCGCCTGCAGGCGGCCGGTCACCGCTTGGCGTAGTCGGTGAAGCCCTGCCAGTCGATGACCACGCATGGCTGGTCGCCGACGATCCACGCGTCGTGCCCGGGCGGGATGACGCTGAAGTCGCCAGGGCCGAATTCGGCCTCCTCGCCATCGTCCATGACCACTTTCATCCGGCCGCTGATGAAGTAGCCGGTGTGGGCGGCCTGGCAGCTGTCGGTCCCCGCGATGGGCTTGACGTGCCTGGACCACTGCCAGCCTGGCTCGAATGTTGCCCGGCCGACGCCTCCTGCTTCGAGGTTGACGAGCTCGAGCTTGCCCTTGCCGTCGTTAAAGAGCCGGGTCTCCTCGGGCGAGGAGAGGTTCTTGCGGATCATGTGAGACATGCGGCCTCCCGGTATCGACGGCGCGCTCTGCTACGCACCGTGACTGTCTGTTTCCGTCACGTTACATCTGCTCGGCGCTGGCAGCCTCGAAGGGGTTGCGGAACGTGGGCGGCCGGTCGACGACCGGCTATCTTCTCGCTACGACGCTCGTTGCCAGCATGCGGGATCCGGCCACGGTGCCCGCTCGCCGCCGGCATCGGCAAGCCCGCTCCTGGCTCATGCCGCCGACCGCGCGTCCACCGATGCGGCAGTTATTACTCAGGGTGACGCAGCGCCGACCGCGCCGGGCGGTCCAGCTCTTCCTGGCCCGCGCCTGAGACGGCCGCCTCCAGATGGTGGCTCCGGTGGTCCGGCAGGGCCATACTCAGTGCCATGGACCCCTGGCGGATGTACGGGGACGAACGCGCGGACATCCACGACTTCCTGGCCTCCCTCGCGCCCGGGCAGTGGAATGCGCCGTCGCTTTGCCCGGGCTGGCGCGTCCGGGACGTCGCCGTGCACCTGCTCGTCGACGAGCCGGTCGAGCAGCTCGGCCTGCCGCGGGCTCTGGTCAAGGCGGCCTCGCTGCGGTTCTCGGTGCACCGGATCAACGACTGGTGGGTGGAGCGCAACCGTGACCGGCCGACCGACAGCATCGTCGCGGCGTTCGCCGGACCATGGCGGCCGGGCCCGGTCAGCCGCCTGCTGGCCCGCATCGGAGGTCCGGCGGCGGGCATGCGCGCGGTGGTCATCCACCATCAGGACATGCGCAGGCCGCTCGGGATGCCGCGGGTCATCCCCGAGGAGCGGCTGCGGGCGGCGCTCGACGTCATCCTCACTCCCAAGGGCAGCATCAACCTCGGCTCGTTCGAGCGCGGCGAGGGGATCCGGCTGCGGGCGACAGACCTGGACTGGTCGTGGGGGCAGGGCCCGGAGGTGTCCGGCCCCGCCGAGTCGATCCTGATGGCGGTGGCCGGCCGGCCCGTCGCGCTGGCCGAGCTGTCCGGCGAGGGTATCCCCACGCTGGCGGCCCGCGTCCAGCCACTGGACTGAGCAGGGCCACCCGCAACGTCATCGTCAAACGTCCTCAATTGCCGCTGGTGGTTCACTGCGCCTTGGATCACCTTGGCAGTGACGATGATCGCAAGTCGCGACGGAGCGGGTGATCGACAGGAACCTCGACCAGAGCAATCCGGACCCCGTCCGGATCCTCGATCCACATCTCGATCAATCCCCAGGGCTCGGTGGCGGGCTCTCGGAGAACACGCACGCCGGCCGCAACCAGCCGCTCATGTTCCGCGTGAAGGTCCCGCACCTGGAGCCAGATCATCACCGACTGTCCCGGCGGGTCGGCAGAGCGCCCGGACACTTCCAGCAATCCTGGGCCGAGGAAGAACACGAGCCCGGGATCATCTGCAGGGCCGAACTCCCGGTAGACCGCCAAACCCAGCACGTCGCGGTAGAAATGGCGGCTTCGATCGAGGTCGGCAGGCCGCAGCAGAATCCGGCTGCTTAATACGTCCACGCCACGATCTTGGCAGCTAGCGGTGGCCGGTGACGGTAACGCCGCCGCCGGAGCCATGTGCGATCCAGCCCTCCGCGATGGGTCACGTTATTCGGGAATACCCAGCAACGCACTCTTCTGTGACGACCAAGCAGCCCGGGAGCTCGGGGCAGGCGGCAGGCGTCCCGCGCGCTGCGATCTGGCGGTCAGGCGGCGGCGGCCCGGTGATGGCGGGTGCTCTGGCTGGCTGGTTACCGGTGACGGTGACGGTGACGCCGCCGATCGCGGGATACCAGCACGAAGCCGCCCGCTGTCGCCGTCCAGTGATCATCGTCGCAGAAGCCGGTGAGCTCACCTTCGAGTGGAGGTTCTGCTGCTGCATGCGCGGCTCGCCGACGCCCGGGCCTGCTACCAGGCCCTGTGCGCCCGCGGCATTGGGGGCCAGGCGGTCTTGCGCGAGCTCGCCAACCGCCTCGTCGGCATCCTGATGAGCGTGCCGGACTCGACGTCCCCGGCCGCTTCGCGGGTCGCCTGGAGGAAGCGGAAATAGGACTGGTCGACAGGGACCGGCGGCGTGCTACGGTCGCCGTCATGCCCAGGCCATTGACAATGGCGGCGGCGCGGATAGGTTTGGCGCGAGGAGCCCGGTGCCGAATTACCGGCCGGGAAAGGTGCTCGCCCAATGGGGTGGGTCTATTGCCAGCCACGCGCGCCACGCTCCCCAGGAGGAACGCCCCGTGCGCCCGGCGAGCACCAGGCAATCATCGGCGAGCATCTTGAGGTGCTCTCCAGCCAGCATCGCGTGGACCGGGCCGGTGAGACCGCCGCGCTTCTGCATGACCGGCACGCGGGGGGCGGCATCTGATACTCAGAACTGCCTGCAGGAAGGAGCGCAAGGCAATGTCCACTGAGGAAAACAAGCAGCTCGTGCTGCGCTGGAAAGAGGAGCTCTGGGGCAAAAGGAACTTGAACGTCGTCGATGAACTCTGCGGTCCGGACTACGTCGGCCGTATCAGTGGCGTCCCCGGACCAGTCCGAGGCCGCGAGGCACTCAAGCAACTGATCGCCGCTTACTTCGCCGCCTTCGATGTCGACGACACGCCCGAATTCCTGGTGGCGGAGGACGACATGGTCGTCATCCACGATACCTACCGGTTCAAGCACAAAGGCGAGTTCCAGGGCATCCCGGCCACAGGGAAGGAGGTCAGCATTACTGGCACTGACATCTACCGGATCACCGCGGGCAAGATTGTGGAACAGTGGGTCGAAGGTGACCTGCTTAGCCTCATGCAGCAACTCGGCGTCCTCCCCATGCCAGGACACGGCGCAAGTTAGCCCGGCGGCGAGCGCCAACGACGCTGATTGGGTCTTCCGTGCGGCGTTCGCTACCGCGTCACCCCGAACCGGGGGCAACCGACGACACGTACTCGACCGCACCAAGGAGTGAACCGCCCCGGCGAGTCCGGAGACTCTGGGATGCCCGGGGTTTCGCGGAGCCTGCGGGCCGTGCACCATCGCCGCTGCGACGACGCGGTTGAGAGTGACCATCGGGCCGGGGCGCGATGTTGCCCAGCAGCGTGTACAGGGCGAGGATTTGCATCCGGTCGCTGTCGTCCGCATGCGCGGCTTAGTCGTGCACGGCGGCGATCGCCGCTTGGAGTTGATGGGGGCCGATCGGTGCGCTCGCCGTTGTCGCATTGATCAGCGCGGTTCCCCCAGCGATGGCGCCGCGTCCCACAAGGAGCGGTCCTCTACTCGGCGAGCGCTACCAAGGCGCCGTCGGCGCGCGTGCGGGCCGACCGCCGCGCGTCGGTGAGCAGCATAAGCGCGAGCAGACCGGCGACCTCGTATCTCGCGGTGGCTGCCCGCGCAGCACGTCCAGGTATCCCCGCCCGCGTTCGTCTCCCAGGTCCAGCTGGAGGACCATCGCCGCCGCGCCGAGAGATTCAGCCTCCCTGGCGGTTGCGGCGGCCCCGGCACGGTCGTGCGATAGGTGATGTCGACCGGAGGATGACCCGGCCGGTGGGTCCTCGCTGGTGCGCCGGACGGTTCGTGTTGCAACTGCGCTACTGGACACCGACTCCGCAAACATGGCCTGGGCGGGCAAAGCCGGGTAAGAGCCGCCAGGCAGCGACGGCCGTCCGGAACGGCGGGGTCAGGACAGGTCAGCCGTCCGCGAGGTGCCCGTCCGGTCGGCGGAGTGGGCGCCGGGGCCGGGCGTTTTTGCCGGCTTATGCGCTCCCCGCCGGTCACCCACAGAGCCAGCATCCGCGAGGGGCACGAAGCGCTGCAGTTTGCCGGCGTGCCGCGCGATGGAGCCGACGGCTGTGACCGACACTTCGGGTGAGGGCACCCCGAGCTCGGTGAGCCGGGTGACCAGTTCCGCCTCCAGCCCGGCCAGATCAGCCGGGCCGTGGCAGACGGCAGTGATTACTGCGCCGCGCGCGGTCTGACGGACTTGGTACTCGACGATATTACGGCGGCGGCTCAGCGGGGACCGAAAAACATGCGGGTGTACTGCGATCTTGCCGTAGTCGAAGGTGTCGTCGAGGCGCCCCTGCGGGTCAGCGATGAGCTGGTGCCCCGAGCAGCAACGGCACGGCTCATCGAGCAGCGTCACCTCGTCGGTGATCTCGTAGCGGATCAGCGGCAGCGTGTGGTTGAACAGGTTGGTGATGTAGATCTTGTCGGCACGCTCGCCGGGTGGCACTGGGTGACCACGGGAACTGACCGGCTCGACGATCACCAGGTCATCGGCGAGATGCAGCCAGTCGCCGCCGCGGTGGCAGGAGATCGCCACCGCCCCGGCCTCCGAGCACGCATAGTAGTTCAGCACCGGCACGCCCCACGCCTGCCCCAGTTCCTCGCGCATCTCAGGCAGCAGCGGTTCGCTGGTCGAGATCACGAAGCGCGGGGCGATGCGCAGCCGCCCGGCCCGGGCCTCACGGGCCAGCGTATGCAGCGCGGAGGCATAGCCGAAGAGGAGATCCGGCTGGCAGTCGCCGAGCCCGGCAACGAGTTCCTGCACCGGCTGGGCGACCGCGAACGCGCGCGTAGCCAACTGGGGGGTGGAGAACGTTCGCCCGGCGGCATACATCATATGAGTCGCGGTGCCGGACCCGATCATGGCCGCCAGCGGCGGATGCGCGCTCTTCGGCCAGGCCGCGAGCTCGCGCAGCATGTGCCGGACGGTTCCCAGGTAGGCGGCGATCCAGCCGTCCCAGTCGTAGACGAGCACGCCGCGCCGACCGCTTGAGCCGCTGGATGCCACCGCGTGGTAGCGGCCGAACAGATACGCGTCAGCGGCCGTGAGGGCCTCGAGATGGTCCTCGACGACATCAAGCCGCAGCCGGTCGTCGGTGACGATCTCGTCGAAGTTCGCCATCAGGTCGTCCTTCGTCATCACTGGCAGCCCGGCCAGCGAAGCCTCGTTCAGCGCGTTCAGATCGACGTGCTCCAAGCGCTTGCGGTGCCAGGGGGAGGCAGTTTGGGCGGTACGCACCAGGCGCCGGAGCTCGGCGTCCCGGTGCGCGGCCAGCCGTGCGACCGACCAGTCGAGCCGTCCGATCAGCTCCCCGGCGGCGGCCATCGCATCCCGCACATGGCGCAGGCGGAGTTCCTCGTAACCGGTCATGGCGCTCTCCTCTCGCCGGTGACCTCAGCAGACCAGGCGAGGGCGGACCGTGTCTGGCGGGGAACTACGGGTTCCGGTACGTGTTCTCCGCGCTCGCTCACTCCTCGCCGGTGAGCCCGAACTCGGCGGCGCGGGCGACGAGCTGCAGCTTGGAGCCGACTCCGAGCTTGGCGTAGATCCTGGCCAGGTGGCCCTCGACGGTGCGCTCGCCGATGAACAGCCTCTCCCCGATCTGCCGGGCTGTGCTGCCCGCGACGGCTAGCCGAGCGACCTCCCGCTCCCGGCGGGTGAGCGACGACGGCCCGGAGAGTACGGCAACTGCGGTGCGGGCCGCAGCGCCTAGTTTGCGCAGGCGCCGCACTACCCGATCCCGCCGCCAGACCGCGCTGCACGCCTCGAACGTCTCAGCGGCAGCTCTCAGGGCCTCGACCGCGCGCCGCGGGCTATCGGAGGAGAGGGCCCGGCCGAGTACGTCAAGGGCCCGCCCGGAGAACGCGTGGTAGCCCAGCCCGGCGAGCACGTCCACCGCGGCCTGCGCCTGGCTGGTGGCGGCGCTGCCGTCACCGGACGCCAGCGCCGCCCATGCGACAGCCAGCCCGGCCAGCCCCCGGTACAGGTCGCGGTCCACTTCGTGGGCGATCGCCGTGAGCTCCCGTGCGGCCCGCACGGTGGCAGCGAGATCCCCGTCGAGAGCTGCCACCTCCGCGACATCCGCGAGGATCATGGACGCCACCGGCAGCGCACCAACCGCTATCGCCCGCTGGGACGCACGGCTCATGGCCGTGAGCGCCTCCTGCGGGTGGTGTGCTCGCCAGCGCAGCAGGGCGTCCACGTGGATGATCCAGTCGCTGTGGAAGAACCAGGCCCCGTCGATGTACGCAGGCCTGATCCGGTCCATGATCGCCGCCGCTGTGCTCAGGTCACCCGTCTCCGCGGCCGACAGCGCCGCGCACGCCAGCCCGAATGCCCGCCGCTTGCTGACGGTCCCAGGGATCAGGGACAGCACGCGCCGGCCCTGCGACACAGCGCGGGAGAATTCGCCCGCCGCCCAGTAGACCGTGCAGGATGACTCGTGCACGCCGTAGTCCCGCCAGCCCGCGTCGATCGCCTCCGCTTCGCTCAGCGGCCCCCAGGCCTCGGCGATGCGGCCTTCCAGGGCAAGCATCTGTGCGCGAGTTGCCAGGCCGGCGAGGAGCGTATAGCGATCCCCTGCGCTTCGGGCGAGTTCCATGGCCTGGTCGCCCCATCGATGCGCGTCGGCAAAGCGCCCGCAGATCAGCTCGGTCATGGCCAGAGTGCGGGTGGCGCGGCGCAGCACGAACTCGTCCCCGCACGCAGCTGCGGCGTCCGCGACGCGGCTGGCTCCAGTTCGCAAAGCCGGCAGGTTGCCGCGCAACCCCTGCACGAACGCGAGTTCGTGCTCGGCCAGCAGGGTACTGCGCTGGTCGCCGGCCTGCTTGAACAACCCAAGCGCGGCGCGGCACTCGTCCTCGGCCTCCTGGAGGCTGCCACTGCCCCAGGCGAGAAAGCTGGCGAGCCGGAACTTCACCGCGCCACGGACCGCGGGTTCGGGCAGGCGGGCGAGCACGGCATCCATCCGCCTCATGGCGAGCACACCGAAATCGGCGTGAGTGTCCGCCCGGTGGTCGACGACCCACTGCGGTTGCCAGGACAGGGCGTCGACGACGCCACGCCAGCGCGGGTCACCCGCCGGGAGCAGGGCGGTGAGTGAGCCGAGGATCTCCAGCGCCTCCCGGTAGGCCTGCCGCTCCTCGGCCTGGCGAACTGCGCAGCACAGCACGTCGATCGTCTCCGGGTCGTCAGGGTCGCCTGCGGCCCCGATATGCGGCGCGGCCTCGCCGAGCCGGCCGACGGTGAGCAGCCCGCGCCCGATCTCCCGGTGCAGCAGTCGGCGCCGCGCCCCGCCGATCGTCTGGTAGATCGCATCCTGCACCAGCGGGTGGGCGATCTCGTAGCGCAGGTCTCGGCCCCTTTCCTCCTCAGCGACCAGGCCCGAGCGGACCAGCGCCGCAAGGATCGTTGACAGTGTGTCCGGCGCGTGGCCAGTGAGCCCGATCAGGCTGCGCAGCTCCGCCGACCGTCCCAGCACGGCCAGGCGCTCGAGCACATCGACCGCCGGCGCGTCGAGTTGCCGCATCCTGCTTGTCACCTGCCCGGTCACCGTCTCCGGAAGCGAACGCAGGGTCGGCGCGGCCGGATCCCCGCCCTCCTCAGCCAGGGCCTGCAGCAGGGCCAGCGCGAACAGCGGGTTGCCCCGGCTCCGCTCGCCCAGCCACTCCATGAGAGCGCGTGGCGGGTCGCCCGGACTGGCCGCGGCGGCCAGCGCACGCAACCCGTCAGCGCTCAGCGGCTCGACCGGCAGCCGCCGCAGGCAATCCTCCCCCTCCAGCGCCAGCAGCGCCGTGGTGGCGACCGGTGAGTCGGCGAGCTCGGCCGGGCGGGCCGTAGCCACGAACAGGACCCGCGCAGCCGGCAGACAGCGGGCCAGGTAGGCCAGCGCCTCCCAGGACGAGGCGTCCGCCTCGTGGACGTCGTCGAAGACCACCACAACCAGCGCCCCGCTGGCGAGGTTCCCCAACAATGCTGCGATCCCCTGCAGCAGCCGCGCGCGCGGGGGCTCCCGCCCCGGTGCCCGCCCCCGAGCCGCTGCCACGGTGCGCAGCAACCCGCCCAAGTCGTCCAGGAAACCACCGCAGAGGTCGACGACCTCCGGTCGCGTGAGGCCACGCAGGTGGCCCTCGAAAGCCTCCGCCCACATGCCGAACGGCGTGGTCGAGCCCCACGGGTAGGCCCGGGCGAGCAGGCCCACCTGACGCGGAAGAGCGAGCAACTCCCTGGCCAGCCGGGACTTTCCCACCCCCGGCTCGCCGAGCAGCAGCAGGCAGCGGAATTCACCGGCCCGGGCCCGCTCCAGCTCGGCCCGCAGCACGGCCAGTTCGGCCTGCCGTCCCACCAGCGCGGGCGCGCGCAGCTGCCGGCTCCGGCCCGCCGGTCCGCTCATGGTGGCCATCTCATCGCTGGCTCTCGCGTATCGCAGCTGCACCGCCGGAACCAACAGCGCATGCTTCTCGGGTGCGGATGCGACGCCGGCTTTGCATCACCGCGGCAGGTGCAACTGTGAGATGTAGACCGTCGGCATCCCTCGTATCCCGCAAGCGAGCCTCCAGCAAACACCCGGTCATCGCCTCGGTCAAGGAAGGTCTGACGAAATGCACAGGTCCGCCAGCGAAATGCTCAGCCACCGGCGGGGGGTTCACGATGATCGTCTCGTAGCGAACGGTGGGCCGCAACCAGGGCTTGCCATGTGGCCTCGAGGCTGGCCTGGTGGACTGCGGCTGCTGCCACGCCGCAACGGTGCGCAGATCCTCAGGCGGCGGTCCAGAGGGAATGACCGTTGCGGCGGCCTGGCCAGCTTCTGGCCAGCCCGCAGAGCCCGGCAGCCTGACCGGAGCGGTAGCGGTCCTGTAGCCGGCTGGCGGGGCGCGGCGGGCGGGATCACCGGGGCGCTGGGTGCCACGGTCCTGCTGAGCGCCCTGGGCGTCACCGCAGGCATCATCTTCTGGCCGACCACACTGGCCGTGGCCATGCTGGCCGGGATCGGGGCGGGCAGCTACCAGCTGAAGGAGCCGAGGTGCGACAGGCAGGCAGCGCGGCCGCCGCCGCTCTGTGCGGGTCCGCCGACCCGGTCATGACGATCGTCCGGCGGGCCTACCTGCGCCCGCCGGCCCCGCCGGAACCTGGCCAGGGCCGGCTTACCGGCATGCGGGCGGCGCGGAAGCACCTGAGCGGAAGCACCTGAGCGGCCTGGCCGCCGCCCTGCCGTCCGCGGCCACGCTGGCCGCCGCGGCCGGCACCGCCGCGGCGGCCGCCCGGCCCGCTAAGGCGCGGCCGCGCACCGCCGGAGCCGCCTGGTGATCGGCAGCATCGGCATCGACATCCAGGGGTCGCGGGCCGCGGTATGCTTGATGGAGTGGTCGGGCGGACTGGTCCGGCAGGGCCCGGTCGGCGACGGCCGCCGGATGCTGGTTCCCGTCGCGCCGACTGCCACGTCCTGGGGCAGCCCCGCAGCCGAGGCCGTGCTCAGCGCGCTGCCCGCCAGCACCCGGCTGGCTGATTCGCTGTACGCGTGGCGGCAGGACGCGTGGAACGCGGAATTCCTGGCCGGGCTGCAGCGCCGCCTGCTCGCCTTCCTGGGCCAGCCGCAGCTGGCCAGTGCACGCAGCCACCAGGTATGCGTGTGCGCCGACCTGGTACTCACCGGCGACTGGGCGACAGCGGCTGGGCTCCTGGACGAGGCGGGGCTGCCGGGCACCGAGCCAGTCCGGCCCGCAGACGCGCTGCTGTGCCGCTGGCTATCGGAGAGGCGCCGGAGCCGCGGCCGGGGCCGGTGGTGGCTGTCGCCTAGCGGCGAGAACGCCACGATGGTCAGCACCTATGCAGTGGACGCCGACCCGGCCCTGGCCGTGCGCCCGGCGGGCGAGAGCCGCGTGGACGCCGGCTGCGGGCCGTGGGTCGTCGAGTTCGCCGCAGACGCGCTGCGGCTGTGCCGCCCCGGTGTCCCCGCCCGCGCCCTGCTGAGCCTGCTGGACGGGATGGACGAGTTCGCGGCCGTGCTGCGCGTCGCCCCCGCCGACATGCCCGTGGAGTGGGCCGGGCCGTTGTCACCGTTCATGTTCGACCCGGTGCGGGCCAGCCGCCGGGAGCTGGCGGGCCGCCCCGCCGTCACCGGCTTCACCCGGCCGGTGGCCAGCGCCGTGCGCGCGGCCCTCAGCGGGGTAGCGGGCCGCGCCACCGTGCTGGGCGGCGGGCCCGGCGCCGCCTGGCCGTTCGTCGCCGACGCCCTGGACGGCGTCGGGACCGTGTGGCAGAGCGGCGACCCCATGCTGGACCTGGCGTACGGGGTGTGCTGGTGGGAGCCCTGTCGGCTGAGCTTCCCGCGGAGGCGGCACTGCCCGGCCGCACCGGGCGGCCCGCCGCGCCGTTCCCGCTCCCCCGCGGATCCGCCCCGGCCGCTGGCGCCGCCTCCGAGGGAGCGCCGCCGCCCCGGGAGACCCCGCCCGACCCATCCCGGCGACCGCCGCCCCTGCGCGCGCCGCCGAGCCCTTCGCCGATGACCAGCCACCACCCTGGGAGCGCTGATGATCATTCCGTCTGCCCGCCGGTCCCTGGGATGAGCCGCGAGCTGGAGGTCACCGGCCGCGGTCGCGGCCCGGCCCGGCCAGGGACCACCCTCGCCGAGTTCGCCGAGGCCATGCCTTATCTGCTGATCTCCATGCTGGAGCGGCGCTACCTGGGCGACCTGCAGCTGTCCAGGTGGGCGCTGGAAGCGCCCCCGGATGACGGCGCGCGACCCCTGCTGCGCGAGATACTGGCCCTGCCGCGGCCCGGGCCGGGCGAGGACCCGGGCCAGGCCATGCCGAGCATCCTCAGCGCCAGCCACACCCTCGGGCAGGCGGTCACCACGGCCGTCTTCGGCGACGGCATCCGGCACCGGTTCTTCCTTGGCGGTCGCCGCGTGCCCCAGGGCGCCATCGGCTCCACCGAGGACTTCCTGGCCGGCCAGGCCAGCGTGCTGCGCGCGCACCTGCCCGGGCTGGAGCTCGGCCCGGTGGCCCGGCTGGACGGCCGCGGGCTCACCGACCTGGCCGGCTTCCTGGCCGACGCGCCCGCGCTGGCGGCGGTCACCGGGATCCCGTCCCGGCGCGGCGCCGCCGCCGCCGTGTACCAGAACCTCGACCGGCTGACCGATGCCGCGGCTGGCCATCGGTACGCGGTGCTGATCGTGGCCGAGCCGCTGGATCCCGCGGAGCTCGACGCGGCCGTCGACACCTGCCGCCGGCTCAAGAGCGAAGTGCATGCCCTGGTCCGCCAGACCGTCACGCAGGCCCGGGCGGAGGGCACCACCGAGTCCACCACCACGCGCGACGAGAACGGGCACAGCGAGTCGCGACTGCCGGACGTGCTGAGCGGGTTCGGCATGTTCTGCTCGGTGGCCGGCCTCCTGGTCCCCGGGCTGCACGCGCTGGCGCCGATGGCCAGCCCGGCGATGCTGGCCGGGAACCTGGCCCGGGCCCGCGGCTTCAGCCAGCCGGACACCGTGACGACCGGGACCACAGAGACGCTCAGCCGGTCAGGCACCGCCGAGCTGCTGAACGCCAACGCCGAGGCCTGCGAGGCCCTGCTGGAGACGCACATCAGGCGGCTGGAGGCCGCGCGCAGTGACGGCTGGTGGCGCACCGCCGTGTACGTCGCGGCGGAGACCGACGGCGCTATCGCGGCGATCACGGCCGCGCTGCGCGCGATCTGCAGCGGCACCGCGACGGCGCTGGACCCGATGCGCGCGATCCGCATCGCGCCGTGGGCGATGCGCCCGGCGCTGACCCGCGGCCAGACGCTGGCCCTGCGGCCGACCGCCCAGCCCGTCGGCCACCCGCTCGGCGAGGCCTTCGACGCGCTGGCCACGTGCATGACGACCGATGAGCTGTCGGTGCTGATGTCGCTGCCGCGGCGCGAGGTCGCCGGGCTGCGCATGCGGGACGTGGGCGAGTTCGCCCTGGCCGTCCCGCCGGCCGAGCCCCGGTCGGTCATCATCGGCCGCCTGACCGACCCGCACGGCCGCGACCTGGACGACGTGCGGCTCAGCGCCGACGAGCTGAACCGCCACGTGCTGATCACCGGCATGACCGGCTACGGCAAGACGACGACGGCCAAGAACCTGCTCGTCCGTGCGCACGCCGTTCCTGGTCATCGAGCCCGCGAAGGCGGAGTACCGGCGGCTGCGGTCGGACCCGGCGCTGGCGGCGCGCTGCGCGTCTACTCGGTCACCGGCCGCGGGCCGGCGCTGCCGCTGCGGCTCAACCCGTTCGTGCCGGTCGACGGCGCCCCTCTTGGTCGGCACATCGACCCGCTCAAGTCCGTCTTCAACGCGGCCTTCCCGATGTTCGCCGGCATGCCCGCCGTCCTTGAGGAGGCCATGCTGGACGTCTACACCGAGCGCGGCTGGAACCTGCGTACCGGCCGCAATGACGCGCTCGGTGAGCGGCCGACCCCCAGCGACACCAGCGCCCTGTCGCCCACGATGCGGGACCTGCATGACCAGATCGAGGTGGTGCTGGCCCGCAAGGCGGACGGGACGACCTGGATCCTGGCCGGTTCCACGGTGATCTCCTGCTACCCGAGCGCGGATGCCGGGATGCGGAACGTGGCGGTCGCGGTCGCGCGGCAGCTGGGTTTTCCCGGCAAGGTGGTCGGCGCGGTGATGGGCCTGACCGAGAACTACGTGGCCACGCTGCACCGGCGTGGGCTGCGGGAAGGTACCGCCGGGCTGGTGCGCGGCGGGCGTGCTGGGCGCCGCCGTGCCGCCCGGGCTGGCCCGGCAGCGTTATAGCGACCTGGCGCTGCTGACCGTCACCGCCGCGGCGTTCGCGCTCGGCGTGTCGTCGGCGGAGGGAACCAAGCACCTGGTCCGGGATCAGGCCGGGATTGTGGCCGGGATCGCCGTCCTGCCCGAGCTGCGCACGCTGCGGCCCCGGCTGGGCATGATCGCCGGCGGGTGCGACCCGCTGGCCCTGCAACGGCAGCTGGCCGCCGCGATGCTCGCGGCCGACGCCCCCGGCCTGCACGTCTACTACGTCGACGACCACTTCGTCCCCTACGAGGGCGCCAGGCCCGTCCCCAAAGGGTGGAACACCAAGCGCCGGCACGCCCAGCCCGGCCGCGCCGACACCGTCGTGAGCGACTACCAGGGCCGGGCGGTGTGCTTCGCCACCGGCGACCCGTCCGGGCTGGCCGCCACCCTGCCCGGCGCGCTGGCCCAGCTGCGCCAGGTGCTCGGCGGCGACGCGCCGGTCCTGTTCGGCTTCGACCGCGGCGGCTCCTACCCGGTCGCGTTCCGCGCCATCCGCGGCCAGCACGCGGACTGGCTCACCTGGCGGCGCGGCAAGCTCGCCCCGGTCACAGCCGCCCCCCGCCGGCACTGGGCCGCCCGCGGCGACGGCAAGCCCGCCGAGGTGCTGCACCTGGCCGACGAGACCGTGACCATCAAGGACTACGGCCAGGCCCGGCAGATCACCCTGTTCGAGGACGGCGCCCCGGTGCTGCAGGTGCTCACCAGCGACGCCGCCGCCCCGGCGGCGGCTCTGCTGGCCTGGCTGCGCTGCCGGTGGCGGATCGAGAACCTGTTCAAGTACCTGGAAGACAACTACGGCATCCACTGGCTGTGCGACTACCACGCCGGCACCGAAGACGACACCCGCCTGACCGGCAACCCCGAGCGCAAGGCCGGCCGCGCCCGGCTGCGCAAGGCCGAGGCGGCCCTTGCCGCCGCCGAGCGCGAGCTAGCCGGCGTGATCTCCTCCCCGGACCTGTCCGCGGCCGAGAAGAATAAGGCCCTCCCGCCGGCCGAGAAAAAGATCACCAAGGCCAGGGATGCCGTCACCGCGGCCACCGCCGCGCTCAGGGGAATCCCCGCCAGACTCCCCGCAAACCAGGTCGCCCCCGGCGCGCAGAAAGCAATCCTGGCCGCCCGCCGCCGCGGCCTGCAGATGGTCCTGCGGCTGCTCGCCGCCTCAGCCGAGCACTGGCTGGCCACGGTGCGCTCGACCCACGCCCGGCCCTCGGCGGACGGGTCGTACTCGACCTGGTGGGCGGGGTTCTGCTCGGCGGTGGAGACCCGCCCGTATCCATGAGCATGAGCATGACGGTAACGCGAAGCGCTGACCTTTCCCGGCATTGATTGCCGGCACCATGCGGGCCTGGCACATGATCAATCGGGGACGGCGGTCTCGAAGCTGGCGTCGCTGGTGCCGAGCCCGGCCTGACAGGTCGCTAGGACCGCCTCGGCGTCGCCGGGGCGCATCGGCCGGATGGCATCCCGTTGCGTGCGGCGGGTTTGGTGGCGTGGACGATGGCCGATGCCAGGCCGGGTGCGGCCTGGTGGGTGGGGGTGATGGTAAGGGTGGTGAACCCGGCCGTCAGCAGTCCGTGGCGATATTCGCTCGTGGTGAGGGCCGCGGCGGCGCAGCCGTCGCGTTGCCCGGCGGCGGCCCGCTGATCGGCGTCGAGGTCGTCGTCTGCGATGACATCGCTGACGCCGAAGCGCCCCCCGGGCTTGAGGACGCGGAACGCCTCGGTCAGGACGCGGAGTTTATCAGCGGACAGGTTGATGACGCAGTTGGAGATCACCACGTCAACCGACGCGTCGGGCAGGGGGATGTTTTCGATGTGGCCGTGCAGCAACTCGACGTTGTCCACTCCGGCCTCGGCCGCGTTGGCGGCCGCGAGGGTGAGCATGTCTTCGCTGGCGTCCAGGCCGTAGACCTTGCCGGCAGGCCCGGTGCGGCGGGCGGAGAGGATGACGTCCAGGCCGCCGCCCGAGCCCAGGTCCAGCACGGTGTCGCCGGGGGTTATGCCGGCGACTTTGAGGGGGTTGCCGCAGCCGAGGCTGGCCCGCAGTGCCGCCTCCGGGGCTTCGGCCCCCTGGTAGGCGTCGGTGCCGGAGCACCCATCTGCGACGGTGCCGGTTTCGCAGGCGCCGGCGTCGCAGTCGGTGGGGGTGCCACCGGCGAGGGCGAGGCGGGCGAGGCCGGAGTAGCGCTCCACCACCGATGCGCGTGTGGTGGGGGTGTCATCGCTCATTGCGGGTCTCCTGTGGTTGGTGGTGTGCATGTGGGTGGGGCGGGGACGGGGTTGCCCATCACGATGTCGGCGGCGGTGGGGAAGCAGGCGACGCAGTCGTCGTTGATTCTGTAGAGGTGTGTGGTGCCGTGCCGTTCGGCCAGCACGAACCGCACCTCGGCGAGAACCTTCAGGTGAGCCGAGACGGTGGACTGGCCGACGTCGACGGCCTCCACGATCTCCCCGACGTTCATCGGCCGCCCCTGCCGGGCCAGCAGCGACACGATCTGGACCCGGGTCGCGTCGGCGAGGGCCTTGAACCAGGACGCGTACTCGGTGGCGGCGGGCCGGCCGAGCGGCCCCTTCTCAACATTCATCGTTTATCGACGATAGACGATGAATAGAGGGGAGGCAAGAGGTCACGCGGCCGCCGCGCAACGTCACCTCCTGGAGGCGTCCGCCGGGCTGGATACCGCCCAGCCTGGCCAGGCAGCCAGCGCACGATGGCCTGCCGCCGCCCGGGGAGTAACCACGCGTTACCTGGCCTAGAGCGCTGCAGCCAGCAAACAAGGGCTGACATCTTGTCGCGTACCAGCTCGCGCATCGAAGCGGGACTTAACAACGATCAAGGCCCGACTTCCGGAGGTCTGAGGCTTCCCGCGGCTATCGGGAGGGACCGCGTGTCAGAGCTGGACAGCCAGCCGCGAACGGGCGGGCAGCAATCAGGCGTAATGCCCGGCAGGAATGACGAGCGGAACGACGGGGTCGCGTTTCTTGACTCCGGCAGGAATGCGGAGGCGGGCGCACACTGGATGAGACTGGATGGCTAACGGGCGTCTTCTCCGCGAGGACCGGTCTCAGGAGATGTCGATGAGCGTGCCTGCTGCGGGAGCTGCCCGCTGTCCTCCGGAGACGATGTACCTCAGCAGGTTCACCATTCGCCGGTTCCGCTCGTGCCGGAGTGTCGAGGTGCAGTTGCAGCCCGCCCTGACGCTGCTGGTCGGGGAGAACAACGCGGGGAAGTCCAACGTCATCGAGGCGCTGCGACTTGCCACGCTGCCGCTGAGCGGCCGACGGACCGTTATTTCGAGCCTGATGATCTCACTCGCGATGAGCCGGGCCCGATCACGCTGACGGCTGAGTACGCCGGGCTGAGCAGCTACCAGCGCGCCCACTACGTCGGCGCGCTGGACCTGGCGAGTGGCACCGCTTCGTACGTGACGCGATTTCACCCGAAGGACGACGCCCACCCGCGCGGCCGGCTGGCGCAGCTCGCCGGCAAGGCCCGCGCACCCGATTCCGAACCCGAGAAGCGAGATCAGATTAACCATGTGTACCTGACGCCGCTGCGCGATGCGCAGCGAGAGCTGGACTCGGCATCGGGGAGTCGGCTCGCGCACATCATGAAGTATTTGGTCGGCGCCGACCAGCAGGGCGCGCTGGCCCGGCACGCAGTATTCACTGGCAATGCTGCGCCTGACCGCAGGGGACGGCGCGCGTTCCGCGGAACCTCGGTGATCAACGTCGGCAGCGTCGATTTCTCGCCCTACATCCGCCTCCTGCTCACCACCATCGAGGGCGCCCGGCTGGCGGACCAGCTGATCGTCATCACCGACGCCGACCCCGCGCTTCCCGCTGCCGGGCCGGAGCGCGAATCCGGGTCCACGCCCGAGAACGTGGCTCTGCAGACCCCCAGCCATGACGCTTGGCCTGATATCCCATGCGAACCCGGGAACTGCCTCACGCACTCCACGGTTCACGGCTACAAGGGCCTGCAGTCCCCCGCCGTCGCCCTGGTCATCCCCAAGCGCCCGGCGGACACCACCGACCAGGACGACGGCGTGCACCAGTGGTTCAGTAACCGGGAAGGCGAGTCACGACGCGTCCTTTACGTCGGCGCATCACGCGCCCAGCAGCTGCTCATCCTCGCCGTTCACCAGTCCCGAGCCACCGACGTCCGGACCGCCCTCGACCGGGACGGCGTGAGCTACATCAACAATCACGAACCCTCGCCAGCTGGGATAGCAGGCCTGACGCTGGACCTCTTCGTGCAGGCGGAACCGGCTGGCACCATCTAGCCGAGTTTCCGAGATTTACGGCGTGGGCTGACTGTTGTCGCAGGTCAGGGTGGCTTTGGGGGCTGGTTTGGGCGTATGACCTAACTGGCGGGTGCCCAGGTGTCCAGGCCGAAGATCTCGTGGAGTGCGGGCTGGTCGCCGGTTAGCTCGGTGGTCATGCGGCGGGCTTTGGGCCGGCCGCCGGTGGAGGGGTAGATCAGGACGGTCTCGCCGATGGCGGCGAGCTGGGCCAGGAGCTGGCGGACTGATAGCCGCAGCCCGGCCTGGGCGGCCGTGCGGCGCATGAGATGCGCCAGTTGCAGGGCCAGGACGCAGGTGAAGACGTGGACGCGGATGTTGTGCTCGGTCCAGTGGTGCATAGGGCTGAAGGACACGACGCGGGTGTCTTTCATCTGCCGGAAGGAGAACTCGGCCTCGGACTGGGAGCGGTAGCCGGCCACGACCTCGGCCACGGGCCAGTCGTGGCTGGTGATCAGCACGTGCTTGCCGAAGATCTCCTCTTCCAGGGCTTGGCGGGCGTCCGGGCTGACGGACCAGGAAAGGCGCAGGTCCTTTGGCTGGCCGCCGGTGAGCTGCCAGGTGATGACACGGCGGACCCAGGGTTTGCGGCAGATCGTCTCGATCTCGGCCTGGACTTTCTCCTTGGGCCGGCGGGTCTTGCCGCGGGCCAAGGTGGCGGCCAGCTCATCGAGCTTGCGGCCGGTCTTGGCTAGCGTGGTGCCCTCGAACCCGGCGGCCTGGCTTTGGTGCAGCTCCGGGGAGTGAGTCAGGATCGCCCGGCGCTCAGCGCCGTAGACCTCGCGGCGGGTGCCGAAGGCGGTGAGCCCGCCGAACCGGTCCCGGTCCACGATCGTCCGCACGCTGGCGGGCAGGCTGGTGAGGTCCGGGCAGTCACTGGCCGGTACGGACCCGATGTAGCCCAGCCCGGCCCTGGCCAGGTACGCGAAGTTATCCGCGGAGTTCTGCCCGGCGTCGAAGACCACTGTCATCTCCGCCGCAGCGGGCGCCCCGGCCGCGGCGCACACCGCCTCATACCTGCCTCGCAGCTGATCGATCATGTCCGGGAACTGGGTGACGTCCGGGCGGTCGCCAGGATAGGCGTGCCAGGTCAGCGGGATCCCGCCGTCCCGGGTCACCACCAGCCCCAGCCCCACCAGCCGCAGGTCGGCCCGCTTCTGCTTGGCCTTGCCCCGTTGCGCGACCGGCGCCTTGCCGTTCGCGGTGGCGATAAAGGTCGCGAAGTTCGTCATGTCCAGCGCCACCGATGACACGTCCACCCCGGACCATCGCACGATCCGCACCGCGATCTCCCGGGAGACCTCCTCCAGCTGGCCCAGCGAGACGGCGTGCATCGCATCCCAGAACCTGCGGTGATCCAGCGCCGCAGCCGGGATCTTAGTGAACCGGTCCGCAGCGGTGGTCTTCCACCAGTCCGCGAACGCCGCCTTCGAGCACGGGGCAACCAGCCGGTTCAGCGCCGCCAGCGCCAGATAGGTCCCCGTGGACAACGGCTGCCCGGCCGGACGTGCCCCCGCGACCTCATCGATCACTGCGGCGACACCCAGCTCGGCCAGCACACCCCAGGCAGCCGCCACATCCCCGAACGCCAGGTGCCGGATCCGCTCCGGCAGCACCGCCGCCTCCCGGGCCTCCACAGCCGCGGCGATGTCGGCGGCAGTGCCCAGGTAGCGCTCGGAAACCATCTTCGGCTTCCCGTCCATCCGGGCCATCTCCCGCAGGTACCAGTACGTCTTCCCGCTGATCTTCTTCCGGTACAGGCTCGCCACGACATTAGGTCATACACCATAACCGGCACCAGATACCCAGGTAACCGACATGTCACCTGGCAAGACTCGTCACGTCCGCGCCAGGCGCAACCCTGCCGGACCATGATCATCGGAAACTCGGGCTAGGAGCCTGCTGAAAAAGGTCAGCAGCTCACGGTGTATTTACCGGCTTCGTGTTCGACGATCCGGGATAATGTTCGCGCGCAGGGCTCCGGGCGGGGCAGGCCGGCAGCTTCCTGACGCGCATGTGCTGGCCGGGCAGCTGGTCCTGGCGGCCGACCCGTCCCGCCGGGCTGG